>Ga0153936_100110_pt1 | contig 18667 bp, 13 predicted proteins | sample TSNJ020MetaG_FD_102272 | JGI IMG/M metagenome (GOLD analysis project Ga0153936, IMG submission 102272) | Attine ant fungus gardens microbial communities from New Jersey, USA - TSNJ020 MetaG | ecosystem: Host-associated > Fungi > Mycelium > Unclassified | place: USA: New Jersey, Wharton State... | reverse complement strand
GTGACCACGATTAACCGCAATGCATCAAGACGCCAGTTGGCCTGGCTCAGGGCTTCGAGGACCTGCTCACGATTACTCTCAATGGCACTGAGTTCATCATCACGGATATTCGGGTTAACCGCGCGTAATGCCTCAAGACGTGATAACTCGGCACTCAGTTTCTCATTGGCTTCATCCCGGGCGGATTGAATCAGCGATTGCGCCGCATCGGCAACCCGGCCCTCGGCCAGTTGCAAAATGGCATGCACATCAGTCTGCACGGCATTGACCAGTTTGCTACCGGTATGGCGGTTCACCGCGCTCAGCTGACGGTTAAAGCTTTCAAACTCCACCTGGGCTGCGAGGTTATTGCCGTTTTTATCCACCAGCATACGAATCGGTGTCGGCGGCAGGAAACGGTTCACCTGCAGTTGTTTCGGCGCTTTAGCCTCAACCACGTATATCAATTCCAGCAGCAAGGTGCCAACCGGCAGGGCCTTATTTTTCAGCAGGGACAGGGCACAGCTACCGGTATCCCCTGAGACAATAAGATCCAGACCGTTGCGGATGATTGGGTGTTCCCAGGTGACAAATTGGGTATCTTCCCGGGAAAGGGCGACGTCTCTATCAAAGGTGATGGTGCAGCCATCTTCCGGTAAGCCCGGGAAGTCAGGTACCAGCATATGATCAGATGGCGTCAGTACCACCATGTTATCACCACGGTCGTCCTGATTAATGCCAACAATATCAAACAGGTTCATCGCAAAATTGACGAGCTGCGTGTCGTTATCCTGCTCGGCAATGGCCTGGGCTAAGGCCTGGGCCTGCTCGCCGCCGTTAGAGTGGATCTCCAGCAGGCGATCGCGTCCCTGTTCGAGCTGCTGCTTCAGCGCGGCATGCTGTTCGCGGCATTGCGTAATCAGCTCATCAAAGCCATCGGTATTTTCCGGGGCAGCAAGGTATTCAATCAGTTGCGGATAGACGCTGTCATAGATAGTCCGGCCGGTGGGGCAGGTGTGCTCAAAGGCATCTAAACCGCCGTGATACCAATCCACCAGTACCGACTGAGCGGTTTTTTCCAGGTAAGGAACATGGATTTGGATATCCTGGTTTTGCCCGATTCTATCCAGACGACCAATACGCTGTTCCAGCAAGTCCGGGTTGAATGGCAAGTCGAACATCACCAGCTGATGAGCAAACTGGAAGTTACGACCCTCAGAACCAATTTCTGAACAGAGTAAAACCTGGGCACCGGTGTCTTCTTCGGCAAACCAGGCCGCGGCGCGGTCGCGTTCGATAATTGACATTCCTTCATGGAATACCGCGGCACGGATCCCTTCCCGCTCACGTAAAACCTGTTCCAGTTGCAGGGCGGTTGTCGCTTTCGCACAGATAACCAATACTTTTTGTGAGCGATGGCTGGTCAGGTAGCCCATTAACCACTCAACACGCGGGTCGAAGTTCCACCATGTACCGGTATCCCCTTCAAACTCCTGGTAAATCTGTTCCGGGTACAGCATATCTTTAGCACGCTCTTCCACCGATTTACGGGCGGACATAATGCCAGAGACTTTCATCGCCGTTTGATACTGGGTAGGCAGCGGCAGGCGAATGGTGTGTAACTCACGTTTTGGGAAGCCTTTGACGCCACTGCGGGTGTTACGGAACAGAACACGGCTGGTGCCGTGGCGATCCATCAGCATGTTTATCAGGGTTTTCCGCGCCGCTTCACTGCCTTCTTTGTCGCTATTCGCGACCTGCAGCAATGGCTCGATGTCCTGCTCATTTAACAGCTCAGTGATGACATTCAACTGCTGATCGCTCAGGCGATTTCCTTCCAGCAGCAGGGCAACGGCATCGGCTATCGGACGATAATGCTGTTGTTCTTCAACAAACTGCCCGAAGTCATGGAAGCGGTCAGGGTCGAGCAGACGCAGACGAGCAAAATGGCTCTCCATACCTAACTGTTCTGGCGTCGCGGTTAGCAACAGTACGCCCGGGACATGTTCGGCAAGCTGTTCAATCGCCAAATACTCACGCCCTGGTGCGGCTTCGCTCCATACCAGGTGATGTGCCTCATCGACTACCATCAAATCCCACTGGGCTTCACAGAGGTGTTCAAGGCGTTGTTTATTACGGCGAACAAAATCCAGAGAGCAGATAATCAGTTGCTCGGTTTCAAATGGATTATCGCTATCATGTTGCGCCTGAACGTAACGCTCATCGTCAAACAGGGCAAAGCGCAGATTGAAACGACGCAGCATCTCAACCAGCCATTGGTGCTGAAGGGTTTCAGGCACAATGATAAGCACACGTTCAGCGCTACCGGCCAGCAACTGCTGGTGGATTATCATCCCGGCTTCGATGGTTTTCCCTAAGCCGACTTCATCAGCCAGTAACACACGGGGAGCATGGCGACGGCCCACGTCACAGGCAATGTTTAACTGGTGAGGGATAAGGCTGGTGCGCATTCCGCGCAGGCCGCTCCACAACTGGCGTGACTGCTCACTTTGGTATTTACGCGCACGATAGCGCAAAGCAAACCGGTCCATACGGTCGATTTGCCCGGCAAACAGGCGGTCTTGAGGCTTACTGAACACCAGCTTGCTGTCGAGGAACACTTCGCGGAGCACGACCTGTTGCTCATCGGTGTCCAGACGGGTGCCGGTGTAGTTAAGGAGTCCATTCTCTTCTGTAACTTCACTCACTTTGAGTTGCCAGCCTTCATGGCTGGTAACCACATCGCCCGGGTTAAACATCACGCGGGTAATCGGCGAGTCATTTCTGGCATACAGACGATTTTCACCCGTTGCCGGGAATAGAAGAGTGACCATGCGCGTATCCAGCGCAACAACAGTTCCCAGTCCCAGTTCGCTTTCGGTATCGCTGATCCAACGCTGACCAAGTGTAAATGGCATAAGTATTCGGCTCTATTTCAGTAACGTATAATTTCAGGCAAAAACATAACGGCCGCCTATAAAAAGGCAGGAATTCAAATTTGATATTATGGATTCGGAGAAAGGACGCTATGGTACTGGATGGCAGGCGATTCGTCACCTATTGGTCATGCACCAGTATGGTAACGTTTCGGACCCTGTCAGGGTAGCGCCTTCGTTAAAATAACCCTAGTTGTCCTGTTATCAGTGTAGCAAAATCATCTTCGATGAGCGTTAAAATCCCATCGGCAACTGGCTGAATTTGACGTGTTACATAGTGATCGTAATCGAAAGGCGCACTTTGATAATCAATCGGCTGTGGGCCATTTAGTGTCATGACATAGGCAATTGTACCACGATTTTGGTATTGTGCCGGACGGCCGAGCTGACGATTATGCTCATCGGCGAGCCGGGCGGCCCGCACATGTGGCGGAACGTTTTTAACATACTCCGCCAGCGGCCGACGCAGGCGTTTACGATACACCAGCTGGGCGTCAAGCTTGCCAGCCAGCAAGTCTGCCACCGTCTCACGGATAAAGTCCTGATAGGGCTCACCGCGGAAAATCCGCAGATACAGGGCCTGCTGAAAAGATTGGGCAAGTGGCGTCCAGTCTGTGCGGACGGTTTCCAGCCCTTTAAACACCATCCGTTGTTGATCGCCTTCCTGAATCAGCCCGGCGTAGCGTTTTTTACTGCCCTGTTCCGTACCGCGAATGGTGGGCATTAAAAAACGGCAAAAATGTCCTTCATATTCCAGCTCAAGCGCGCAGGGCAGTTGCTGGCTTTCGCGAAGATGCGTCTGCCACCAGCTATTCACCGACTCAACCAGCTGTTGACCGATTTCGGCAGCTTGCTGCTCGTTATGGGCGGCTTTTAGCCAGACAAAGGTGGAGTCGGTATCGCCATAAATGACATCGTAACCTTGTGCCTCAATCAGTTTTTTGGTCTGCCGCATGATTTCGTGGCCACGCAGAGTAATGGAGGAGGCCAGTCTTGGATCAAAGAAGCGGCAGGCGCTGGTACCCAGCACGCCATAAAAGGCGTTCATAATAATCTTCAGAGCCTGAGACAGAGGGCGATTACCCTGTCGCTTCGCTTCCTCCCGTCCTTGCCAGATATCGGCGACGATTTCCGGCAGGCAATGGGTTTTCCGCGAAAACCAGGCCTGTAAAAATCCCTGTACGGCATGCGTACTATCAGGCGTTGCCATCCCTTCGACCAGGCCCACCGGGTCGATAAGAAAAGTGCGAATGATGGAGGGGTAGAGGCTTTTATAATCCAGGACCAATACCGAGTCATATAATCCCGGGCGTGAGTCCATAACATAGCCACCGGGACTGGCCTGGGGGGGAACTTCACCCAGATTCGGGGCGACAAAACCGGCGCGATGCATACGTGGAAAATAAAGATGGCTGAATGCCGCCACTGACCCGCCATGTTTGTCCAGCGGCAGGCCATTGACGGTGGCGCGCTCCAGTAAAAAGGGCATCAGCTCCGTTTTATGGAAAATACGGGTAACTAATTCGCAATCTTTGAGATTGTAGCGGGCAAGGGCGGGTTTATCCTCCGCAAATAGCCGGTCTATCTCCAGCATGCGATCCCAGGGGGTATCGATAGCCTTACCTTCACCAAGCAGCGCCTGGGCAACCGCCTCCAGTGAAAAAGAGGGAAACTGCCAGAAAGCCGATTTTAAGGCTTCAATGCCATCGATAATCACCCGGCCTGCCAGCTGGGCAAAAAACACCCCTTTTTTAAAGCCGTGCTCTCGCCATTCCAGTTCACTCTGTTCCCGGCCTAAGCGGAGCGGCACCTGATAGCGTTCTGCCATTTGCTGTAACACTCGCAAATCAAATTGCACGATGTTCCAGCCAATCACCACATCCGGGTCGTGGCGGGCAAACCAGTCATTGAGCTTTTGCAGTAACAAAGGACGGCTGGCAACATACTCCAGATCAAAGTCCTCCCGGCTATCCCCATGACGGTCGTTGCCCAGCATATAAACCTGGCGCTGGCCGCAGCCCTCAAGGCCGATACAGTACAGCTCGCCATGGCGATTCGTTTCAATGTCGAGGGACACCCAGTTTAGCGGTGGTCGATAGTCCGGGGCGGGTTTGAGGCGGGCCTCCCGCAGCGTATTCCCCACTTGGCGTCCGGTAAACCAGACCGGGGCGGTAATAAAACGCTCCATCAGATAGCGCTCCGGGGGACGAATATCCGCCTCATAGACGCTGACCCCTTCCTCACGCAGGCGTTTCTCAAGGCGCATCAGCTGGCGATGCCCGCGACAATAGAGCCCCAGCACCGGCTGGCGATGAAAATCACGCAGGGCAAGCGGCTGCAGGCGCCAGCCACTCTCCCCATTGACTATCCGCTCAACCTGCGCCCGTTGCTGTTGGGGAATAAAGGCGACAGACTCCTGGGCGGGGAGAACAACTTTTAGGGGCCCACTATCGGTGGCTAACCAAAAAGTCACCTCGGTCCCTTGCGGGGTATCTCGCCAGTGTCTGGTGAGCAGAAAACTTGGACGAGCTGCAGGCACGGTAAATTCTCTTTAGTTGACAGTAAACTGATTATAACCCATTGAGGCCCACCGCCAGTGGGATTCTAACCGGATGACGATTTTGCCTTTGTACCGGGTGAGACGACAATGTCCTGATGATTTTGACAGCAGGGCTGATACCGGCGCTATCGGCCCTGAATAGGTATGCTTATCTTCTATTCAGGTAAGATCCCTGGTAAGGGGGCCTGGGGCGTCGCTGTATTTTTATCATGGTTAAAATCCGCTTATTGATAAGCAGAAATCAGTATTTTACATATGCAGCTTTAATATTTTAGTGTGCTAACTATATTTACTCTTATCAGACTTATTTATCGCCGGGGGGAAGTGAATTTGTTTTCGCTAGTCTCTTTTATCTTACTGGCATTTGTCTTATTAATACGGCTTTTTAAACAATGCAATTTACATTGCGGTTATTTTGTTTTTACATTCAGGGATCGCGCAAGGAAAGATTAACCTTATACCAGGAAGCATTGCAGAAGAGAGTGTGGAGTCTCAACCACTCATTGGCCAGGTCAATAAGGCGGGCATCCTTATGCTTGTCAGCCATGTCATTGAAAAATGAGGTGAGAATGAAAAAATATTTTGGGATGGGGGTGAATGAGCTTGATACCTATCTTGATTATACGCTTTTTAGCGTACTGATTCTTTATGTGTTTCATGCCTCGCCTTCTCATGTAGGCTGGATGGGAGCCTGTTTTGCCATTCCCTTTTTTTTCTCAAGTCATCTCTTTGGTATTATTGTTGATGGGGGGAATATTTTCTTATGGCGCGCTATATTTTTTGCTATAAATATAATTGCAATGCCATTTGTTAGTATGGGGCATCATGAAATTATACTTTATATTGTTATCCTTATTAAAATGACGGCCCGCTGCGGGATAAGCATATCAAATGCAAAGCTGAATGATAACGATGAAGGGAGCCGGGATTTCTATAAAATATATGGTTATCTGGTCAATATGAGTCGCATAGTGATGCCGTTAGTGGTTATTTTCTTTTTTAATTACTATGGCATTCTGTTTGTTATATTTTTATCAATGTTACTAAACGCCTTAGGCGTTTATTGCTCAGTGAAGGGTGAAGGGCATTGTCATAAAAATAACCTGACCGCCAATAAAAAGAACGCCCATGGTTATTCATTCTGGATTATTTTTAGAGAGAACCATCAGGTTGCGTTATTGATAACAACCTATACGGTTGTCAGCCTGGCTTTCTTTTTGAGCAGTGATATGCTGACCGTTTTTTTTAGTGTAATCGGCGAGGATAAAAGCAGTATGGGGTTAATTGTTTCACTACTAGGGTGTGGGGGGACGATTGGCACTAAATGGGTGTCGGAACTAATAAAGAACATAGAGATAGAGCAGGTCTTTTTTATATCGGTCTTTATCTATCTGTTATCCTTCAGTTGCTTTGCATTTCTGAGTGTCGTTGATACGCCGGTACTCATTTTTTATGTGGCAATCATCTGCGTCGGCATGGCTTCGGCAATGACATTTTTTGCAATACGCTACGGCGTTCGTCATATCTTCGGGTTTGAACATGTGGGAAAAGCAATGGGAACGGTGCAGATGCTTTCAGCAATAATTGCTATTTTAATGCCTATACTCGGGGGCTATATTTCTGGCTATTTCTCGATAACCATTACGTTTAGAATAACAGTGCTTATTCTGGGGGCTATTTTAACTTATGCACTACTTAGCCTGAGGTGGAGAAATAAGGGGGAGGATAAGTATGTATAATAAAAATACACTGCGTGAGGTCAGTTTTATCCGGGGAAAGCATCTGGCGGGCGTTAGAATAATGTATTTGACGCCTTACCGATGCGCGTGGCAGCGGCTGGGGAAAAATAATACGCTAATGCCCCCTGTACCCAGGGCAGCAGTATGGGGGCATGAGGCGGGGTAACAATATCATATGCATTACGCAGCGTGGATTATCCGGCAGATAATCACATCTCCCCTGGCCTGCTTTGCACGGCATAAAAGCGCTGAGCTATCCTTCCTGGGCTTTATCCGCGGCAATGCCCAGTAACGCCGAGGCTTCGCTTTCACCACTCAGTAAGGTTTGGGTTGCGCCATCCCAGACGATACGTCCATCGACAATCACCAGACTGCGTCCGGCAATACGGGCGGCATCTTCGGTACTATGAGAGACCATCAGCAGGGTCAGTTGCTGAGTGCGACACAGCTCATCGAGTAACTGGAGCATTTCCTGGCGCAGGGCGGGGTCGAGGGCAGAGAAAGGCTCATCCAGTAACAGAATAGGCTGCTGGCGCACCAGACAGCGAGCCAGGGCAACGCGCTGACGCTGCCCGCCGGAGAGCTGCGCCGGGAGTCTGTCGAGCAGGCTATCAATACTCATTTGCCCGGCGATAAGCTTAAGACGGTTTTTCTGGTCGGGGTTAAGCTTCATCCCCGGGTTTAAGCCCAAAGCAATATTTTGTTGAACCCTGAGGTGGCTGAACAGGTTATTTTCCTGAAACAGCATGGAGACCGGACGCACGGCGGGTGAGGTGCGGGTATGCTCTTCGCCATTCAGGATAATGCTCCCCTGGGCCGGCGTTAGAAAACCGGCAATCAGGCTTAATAGGGTACTTTTTCCGGCCCCGCTCGGACCGAGAATAGCAATACGCTCGCCTTTCTCAACCCTGAGAGAAAAACGCATTGGCAGATGCTGATATAACCAGGTTACATCATTTAGTCTGATCATGTTGCCCCGGAATTTTTTCAATCAAAGTAAACAGTAAAAAACAGAGTAGCAACAGAATGAGGGCGGTGGCTGCGCCGTCGTCACTGCGATAGGAGCCAATCTGTTGATAAAGCAGAAACGGCAGGGTGCGAAAATCTTCATTGCCAAACAGGGCTACCGCGCCGAAGTCACCAATGGACAGCACACAGGCAAATGCCATGGCCCGGGCGATAGGCACTTTTAGCGCAGGTAACTCGATGACTCTCAGGCGATTGACACCGCGAATATCCAGCGACTCACACAGCCGGTTATAGCGGGCGGCAATATCGCGCATCGGGCTGTCGAGCACTTTCATCGCATAGGGGATGGCCATCAGGGCATTAGTGAAAATAACGATACCATCCGCCGATTGTGGAAGCCCTGAGGTATTGTTCAGCAAAATAAAGAAGCCGGTTGCCAGCACAATACCCGGCATGGCCAGAATTAACATACCACTCAATTCCATTGCCTGACCGGCAAAGAGATGCTGACGCAGTTTAAGTTCGCGTGAGCTCCACAGTAGCATCAGGGTCAGGATGACGCTGATAAAGCCTGCACCAACGGCTATCTTTAGCGAGGTCCACAACGCCTGCCACAATACCTTTTGCGTCACTAAAGCGGCGATAGCCCCGTTCAGTCCGTCAATAATCACGGCAAGTAAGGGCGGGAGCAGCAGTAACAGGGCGGCGCTTATCAGTATTCCATCGCAGAGTTTGCGGCGCAGTGTATCCTGTGGTTCACGCCAGCCGGATAGCTGGCTATCCCCCACCGGGATAGCTTTGCTTAAGCGCTGGCTGAGTAGCACCAGGCCCAGGCAACAGGTCATTTGTATCAGGGCCAGTAACGCGGCACGCCCAGGGTCGTAGTCATAACTAAGGGCCTGATAAATGGCCAGCTCAATGGTGGTTGCCTGCGGACCGCCTCCGAGGGATAACACGGTAGCAAAGCTGGCAAAGCAGAGCATAAAGATAAGTGCGCCAACCGGCAAAATCTGGCGCCTAAGCCATGGCCACTCAATAATACGGAAGAAATGCCAGCCCTGAATCCCCAACTGTGAGGCGAGTTGTCGTTGCTCAGCCGGAATGTTTTCCAGAGCCTGCAGTAATAGGCGTGTCGCCATGGGCATATTAAAAAAGATATGTGCCAGCAAAATGCCGTGTAAGCCATAGGGGGTAAAATGCCATTCCAGACCGAGGCTGTGCCACAATCGGGCCAGCCAGCCTTCACGGCCATAGACCGATAAAATACCGAACACCGCAACCAGCACCGGAAGCACCAGGGTCATGGCGCACAGGCGGAGCAGCACCAGCCGGCCGGGGAAGCGACGGCGATAGAGGGCGCGGGCCAGAAATATTGCCGGAATAACGGACAACAGCGCAGAGAGGAATGCCTGCCAGAATGAAAAGCGTACAACATGCCATAGGTAGTTATCCCCCAGAAGTGCGCCGATATCGGTCGGGGGGGCATTAAACCACAGCGCCAGAAAAGCGGTCAGGGCGACGGCCACCACAAAGGTGGCCGCCAGGGCGCCGGGATAAATCCAGTGGGGAATTAACGGCTGACGGCGTGTAGCCATGTATTAATCCATTCAGCTCGTTTTTCGGCAACCTGTTTAGGGCTGAATTCCAGCGCGGACTTAGGCTTAACTAAACCATCAAATCCCGCCGGTAATTTCACATCAGTTACCGGATACATCCAGTTACCGGTAGCGATAGTGTCCTGGAAGCCTGGGGTGGTGATAAAGTCGATAAATTTATCGGCAAGTTCCGGTTGTTTGCTATTCGCCAGTTTGCCCGCGACCTCAACTTGCAAATAGTGACCGTCACTAAAGTCGGCTGCCGCGTAATTATCTTTCTTCTCTTCAATGATGTGATAAGCCGGAGAAGTGGTGTAGCTCATCACTAAGTCGGCTTCGCCTTTTAAAAACAGCCCATAGGCTTCACTCCAGCCTTTGGTCACGGTCACGGTTTTCTTCGCTAATTTTTGCCAGGCCTGGGCGGTGTTATCCCCATACACTTTTTGCATCCACAGTAATAAACCCAGACCCGGGGTACTGGTGCGCGGATCCTGGTAGATAACTTTCCAGTTTTCAGGGCCTTCTACCAATTCTTTCAGGCTATGCGGCGGGTTTTTGACCTTGTTTTTGTCATAGACAAAGGCGAAGTAACCATAGTCATAAGGGACAAAGGTTGTATTATTCCAGCCGCCGGGAATGTTCAGTTTGCTGTAATCGACTTTTGAGGGGGCAAATAAGCCGGTTTGCGCTGCGGCATCTACCAGGTTGTTATCCAGCCCGAGCACCACATCCGCTTTACTGTTTTTCCCCTCCATGCGCAGACGGTTTAACAGGGAAACCGCATCTTCCAGGGCAACAAACTTCAACTCACAGTCGCACTGTGCTTCAAACGCTTTTTTAACCCCAGGACCCGGCCCCCAGTCTGCGGCGAAGGAGTCGTAGGTATAAACGGTTAAGACAGGTTTAGCAAAAACAGGCGTGGCAATAAGTAACAGGCAGGGCAGTAATTTCTTGAACACTTTGCACCTCAGTCAAATGGGGGCAAAGGAATTGAGTAAACAGTCTCAAATCCCTTCGCCGGCGTTATCCGGATCAGGTTCGACGGGTATTTTCTCAGCGCGGACAATCTGTCCTGGCACCCCGTTGAGCTGGCCATATACTACTGATTTCTGATCTGTTACGGAAGTATTAAGGATCGGGTGGCGCAAACCAGGCTGATTTAAAATCGAACCAGCCGAGGGTGTTCATTTTCACCCCGCGCATACTGCGCTGGCCTTCAATCCGCAGCCAGTGGTGAATTAAGGGCAGAATATCCCGATTTTCCACCCGCTGCTGGCACCATTCCGGCAACGACAGACTTTGGGTACGCCATGCGCTGGCATCTTGCTGCCAGTCGAGAGGTATACATTTTTGAATCAAAGGCACTTCATAAAATTGGGCAAACAGGGAATAGTCGAGCGGCAAGGTGTAATTTACGCTGTTTAGCCATAAATCACTTTGTTCATCTCCCTGGTGCCATTCGCTGTAAGGCAGGTTTTTCTCAATCAGTTCCACCCCCTGTTCAGCCAATAAATCGGCCATAATCCGGCTTATCACCCGGTGCTCGGTATGGGCGCTATACCATGTCAGGGTCAGGCGAGTCAGCCCGGCGGGCTTGGGCGGCGCGTCCTCACGGAAGGCGTGATGCCAGCGGGGTAGCAGTCCATAGGCAGGGAACCAGTACTGCTGATAACGTCCGGCGGCACGGTAGAGTATATTTATCGGAGAAAGGATAACACTGAGCCAATCGCGCACCTGCTGGCTGGCCCCTAGGGGTGAGCGGCTATCAAACAGCAGATAATAACAGCCCTCTTCCAGACGGCTTTCAACCGCTTTCTCACTGTCAGGCATGCCCTGTAAATGCAAAGAGCAACTCACTTCTTCACCAATCTCAGGGATCACCCAAAAATTGACTTCATCAATTAACGCCCTGAAACCGAAATAGTCATCAAAGGCCTGAATTTTTAGCTGGTTGTTATTATTAAGGCTGACCGCATAGGGGCCGGTGCCAATCGGCTTACGCGTAAAGTTTTCAAGGGTTGGCCACTCACGGGGTAAAATCATGGCATGTACGCTGGCTAACAGCCGCGGGAGCCAGTCATCCTCAGCATGGAGTTCAATATCCAGTGTCCAGGGGGTGGGGGAGGTTATCGCCCTGAGATGGCTAAATAAGGGTAAGTCCTGGATGCGCTGTAAAGAGCTGATGATATCGCGCATATCCAGTTCCCGGCCATGATGGAAACGTATTCCCGGGCGAATAAAAAAGCGCCAGTGTAGCGGGGTGATTTTCTGCCAATGGTGCGCAATATCGGCGCGCAGTTCCCCATTTTCCTCATTTAAACTGGTGAGTCCGCTAAATATCTGTCTGGCGATATGGGTTTCAGAGCGTCGTAGCGCGCTGCCTGGCAGTAAATTCAGGAGCGGTCGATAGTAAAGCACCCTGAGAATATGCCGTCCCTGACGGAAACTGCGGCCTAAATGGGAAACCAGCATCTGTCGCAGGCTGGCTTTATCGCCGACAATCTGCACCAATTGGTCAATGCTATCCTGCTCCAGCAGCGTTTCGGTTCTCTGTTGCTGTAGGGCAAGACCGGTAAGCAGGAAAGTCAGAGTGGAGCGTTTTCCCCGGCCGACTTCGGTCTGCCAGTCCAGCCAGCCCTGTTGTTGCATGCCATTTAACAGGGTGCGCATATGACGGCGGGAACAGTTCAGCATTTGCGCCAGTTCATCAAGGGTGGTTTCCCGGTTTTGTCCCTGGCAGCATTGCCATAGTCGAATAAAATGCTGTTGCAGGCGGAATGAAGACATAAAAGGGGAACTCCCGGGAAAAACCCATCAATTTATCTTTCCCCATATTACGCCAATAATGGGTTGCGATGAAGTAAGGAGCAGCCTATGAAACCGTTATCTACTGCGCAGTTTTATCAAGACTATTTTGCGGCAACGCAGACTATTCGTAATAACTGGCTTAACCGACTGATGGCAGAACAACAGCTTGAAGTTCTGGAAAGGCTTATGCAGTGGCAGGGAACCCCTGAGCCGGCGGAGGACTGTGAATTACCGACTCGAGTGTGACTGAGTATTGATGCCTTGCATCTGCCAGCAGTTGTTTACTGCTGGCTTTTTTTGCTTATCGTTCCACAATGAGTATTGCTGCTTTTTCCCCTTTTTGACTAGAAAGGAATCCCATGCTCTGGCTTGTCACTTGTCTGCGCCGCATTAATGCGGTCTATGCCGCCTTTATGGCCGTTGCTTTTATGATGGGCATTGCCGGGGCGTTACAGGCCCCGACACTCAGCCTGTTTTTAACGCGCGAGGTGGATGTCAGGCCTTTCTGGGTGGGTATTTTTTATACTGTCAACGCCATTGTCGGGATTGGCGTGAGTCTTGCGCTGGCCAAACGCTCAGATACCCGGGGAGATAGGCGTAAGCTGATTATGTTTTGCTGTGTTATGGCGGTGGCAAACTCTGTACTGTTTGCTTTTAACCGCGATTACCTGACCTTAATTACCCTTGGTGTCCTGTTTGCTGCCCTGGCGAATACCGCCATGCCGCAAATCTTCGCCCTTGCCCGGGAATATGCTGACCATTCAGCCCGGGAAGTGGTGATGTTCAGTTCAGTGATGCGCGCCCAGCTCTCTTTGGCCTGGGTTATCGGGCCTCCGCTCTCATTTATGCTGGCGCTGAAATATGGTTTCACCACCATGTTCCTGATTGCCGCCGCAATTTTTGCCCTGTCCCTGCTACTGATTATTGTTGCCCTGCCTTCGGTTAGGCATCAGGTTGTCCAGACAACCGGGGTAGCGGTTACCGAGGTCAGTGGCTGGAAAGAGCCGAATGTCCGTATGCTGTTTATCGCGTCGATGATCATGTGGACGTGTAATACCATGTATATCATCGATATGCCGCTATGGATCAGCTCAGACCTTGGGCTTTCCGATGACTGGGCCGGCTGGCTTATGGGCACGGCAGCCGGGATCGAGATCCCGGTAATGCTTATTGCAGGGCATTACGTCAAGCGCTTTGGTAAGCGAGCCATGATGATGACCGCCGCCGGGGCGGGCATTTTGTTTTATCTCGGCCTGATTTTTTTGCACCACAGCAGCCTTATTTTGCTGCTATTGCAGCTCTTTAATGCGCTGTTTATTGGCATCATCGCCAGTATTGGCATGCTGTGGTTTCAAGACCTGATGCCGGGTAAACCCGGTTCGGCGACCACGCTTTTCACCAACAGTATCTCTACCGGCATTATTCTGGCCGGCATACTGCAGGGGGCGATAGCCGAAAATTTCGGCCATGCCAGGGTCTACTGGGCAATTGGCCTGCTATCGCTTATCGCGTTCTTTATAGTAAGACGAGTCAAGGATGTGTGAGACATTAGCCGCTGGCTTGCCGGCAGCGGCTAATGGAGTAGGCCCCATACTGGAGGTATAAACCAGTTAAGCCCCTTAGCCGGCATTATTAATTCTGCCTTTATATTATTGGTTGTATTAATTATATGGTCAGTGAAAGGATTGTTTTTTTATTTTATTATCTGCCGCCTCGCGGATAATTCGATTTCGCTTTTTAAATTAATATTTATTGAGAGAAAGCATTGCACATTGCAAATGATATTTCCCGTTATAGTCAATCATTCAACCCAGGGAGGGAGCGCTATGTCAGGCTTAAGAGAATTAAGTTCCGATGAAATAATAAGGGTTAGCGGGGGAGAGAGCTGGGCCACTGAACAACACCATGAGCAACTCAGCCGGGGAGGAAGCGGCAGTCATGGGGCACCGAAAACCACCGCCAATGATGTCGGGTTTGCTATTATGGCCGGTACGATCACCACCGCAGCCACCGTCCTTGGCGGGCCTATTGTCGGCGGTATTACCGGAACGGCATTTGCAATGGCTAATGCGGCGATGCCCCCTTCTCAGGCCGATAACCCTCGTCGGGGCGGCGGCTGGCATGATACCAATCCCGGCGGGGCGGTGGGGCAATGCCGCTGGTAAGCGCGTGGTATAGGACCATCCAGCCCCTGGCCGATACAGCAGCTTACTTGTGTTAGTGATGGATAATGTAAAAAAGCCTGAACAGATAATCAGGCTTTTTTATCCTGTTCCCAATAGCAAGATAATAATCTGTCGCCTGCTGCTTTTTTTCTGGCGGCAGATGTGGATTATTCGAAAGTATATTTCTTATTATTAAGCCAGAGGCTGATATCAGCAAGATGATATGTGTCTGGCTTATTTAGCCGATCGTTAAGTCTTTAACGGGCATCAGCCGCAGGCTCAGTTGCCTGGCCGCTGATTTAAAACAGCCAGGCAATGGCGCATAAAAAAACGGTACCTGATGCTGTTGAACTGCTCACATACAGAGTACCGTTTAATCAGAGGGTTTTCCTGTCACAGAGCATGACAGGAAATGGTGACGTTATTGCATAAAGGCCGGTAATTTCTGCTCATAGCTGGAAATAGCCGCTTCATGCTGCAAGGTCAGCCCGATACTGTCCAGACCATTTAACATACAGTGACGGCGGAATGCATCGATGGTGAAGGGGTAAACATTATCCCCCGCCTGAACCGTACCGGCTTCAAGGTCAACAACAAACTTGATACCCGGATGGTTTTCAACCAGCCTGAACAGGGCGTCAACGTCCGCTTCACTCAGGGTCACCGGCAGTAACTGGTTATTAAAGGCATTGCCGTAGAAAATATCGGCGAAGCTTGGGGCTATCACCACTTTGAAACCATAATCGGTTAACGCCCAGGGGGCGTGCTCCCGGGATGAACCGCAGCCAAAGTTTTCACGCGCCAGTAAAATCGACGCCCCTTGATAGCGCGGATAGTTCAGCACAAAATCAGGGTTAGGCTGTTGGCCCGCATCATCAAGAAAACGCCAGTCGTTAAACAGGTGGGCACCAAAACCGGTACGGGTCACCTTCTGCAAAAACTGCTTAGGAATGATGGCATCGGTGTCGACGTTTGCGGCATCCAGCGGAACGACCAGGCCGGTATGTTGGATAAATTTCTCTGCCATGGTAGCGCCTCTTATTTCAGTGTACGGATATCAGCAAAATGACCGGAGACAGCGGCGGCTGCCGCCATTGCCGGACTGACCAGATGAGTACGTCCGCCGCGGCCCTGGCGACCTTCAAAGTTACGGTTGCTGGTAGACGCGCAACGCTCACCCGGGTTCAGCCGGTCGTTATTCATTGCCAGACACATAGAACAGCCCGGTAAGCGCCATTCAAATCCGGCTTCAATAAAGATTTTATCCAGACCTTCGGCTTCGGCCTGCGCCTTAACCGGACCGGAACCCGGCACCACCATAGCCTGTACGCCAGGGGCAACTTTGCGACCTTTGGCGATGTCCGCCGCCGCCCGCAAGTCTTCAATACGCGAATTGGTACAGGAGCCGATAAACACCTTATCAATCGCCACTTCAGTTAACGGGACACCCGGTGTCAGGCCCATATAGGCCAGCGCTTTTTCAGCGGAAGCACGCTCCACCGGATCGCTAAACTCAAGCGGGTCAGGAATCAGATCGTTCACAGAGATAACCTGGCCTGGGTTGGTTCCCCAGGTGACCTGTGGGGCAATGTCTTCGGCATTCAGGGTCACAACGCTGTCAAATTGCGCATCTGCGTCGCTGTGGAAGGTTTTCCAGTAAGCGACGGCTTCATCCCAGTTTTCACCTTTTGGCGCATGCAGACGGCCTTTAACGTAATTAAAGGTGGTTTCATCCGGGGCGACTAAACCGGCTTTTGCCCCCATTTCAATGGCCATATTGCACAGGGTCATACGGCCTTCCATGCTCAGGGCGCGAATGGCGTCCCCGGCAAATTCGACCACATAGCCGGTGCCGCCGGCGCTACCGGTTTTACCGATAATCGCCAGTACGATGTCTTTAGCAGTAATGCCCTCAGCCGCTTTACCTTTTACTTCAATCTTCATGGTCTTAGCCCGGCCCTGCTTCAGGGTCTGGGTGGCCAGAACATGCTCCACTTCAGAAGTACCGATACCAAACGCCAGTGCGCCAAAGGCACCGTGGGTCGCAGTGTGTGAATCACCGCAAACGATGGTCATTCCCGGCAGGGTGATACCCTGCTCAGGCCCCATTACGTGGACAATCCCCTGGAAAGGGTGGTTTAAGTCATACAGCTCCACCCCGAATTCGGCGCAGTTCTTGATAAGCTCCTGCATCTGAATACGCGCCATTTCACCGCTGGCATTAATATCTTTGGTTTGGGTGGAGACGTTATGGTCCATGGTGGCAAAGGTTTTACCCGGCTGGCGAACCTTGCGCCCGTGAGCACGCAAACCATCAAAAGCCTGCGGGGAGGTCACTTCATGCACCAGATGCCTGTCGATATACAACAGCGGGGTTTCCTGCGGTGCTTCAAAGACCACATGAGCGTCATACAGTTTTTGGTATAAGGTTCTGGCCATGGTTACTTTCCTTCCACGATATAGCGGGCAATGATATCGCCCATTTCATCTGTACCGACTGCTTTACCTTCCCGCGCTAAATCTCCGGTACGATGACCTTCTTCCAGGGCGCGGTTAATCGCTGACTCAATCGCCTGGGCAGGCTCCTGAGCATCAAGGCTGTAGCGCAACAGCAGGGCCAAAGAGAGAATTTGAGCAATGGGGTTGGCAATATTTTTACCGGCGATATCCGGCGCTGAGCCTCCCGCCGGCTCGTACAGGCCAAAACCTTCTTCATTGAGGCTGGCAGACGGCAGCATCCCCATTGAACCGGTGATCATGGCGCATTCATCGGACAAAATATCGCCAAACAGGTTAGAACACAGCAGAACATCAAACTGAGAAGGGTCTTTAATCAGCTGCATCGTTGCGTTGTCGATATACATATGTGACAAGGCAACATCAGGGTATTGTTGCGCGACTTCGTTGACGATTTCACGCCATAACAGCGAGGTCTGCAGAACGTTGGCTTTATCAATAGAGGTCACTTTATTGCGGCGTTTACGCGCAGACTCAAAGGCGATACGGGCAATACGCTCTATTTCAAAGCGATGATACACCTCGGTATCATAGGCCTTTTCAAACATACCGCTGCCTTCACGTCCCTTAGGCTGACCAAAGTAGATACCGCCGGTCAGTTCACGTACGCATAAAATATCAAAGCCATTGGCGGCAATATCAGCCCGCAGTGGGCAGAAAGCTTCCAGGCCCTGATACAGGCGGGCAGGGCGCAGGTTACTGAATAATTTGAAGTGTTTACGCAAAGGCAGCAGTGCACCGCGCTCTGGCTGCTCAGCAGGGGGTAAATGTTCCCATTTAGGGCCGCCAACAGAACCGAACAGTACCGCATCCGCTTCTTCACAGCCGGCGATGGTGGCCTGGGGCAGCGGCGTACCATGCAGGTCAATGGCTGCGCCACCGACATCATAGGTGCTGGTGGTAATGCGCATGCCAAAGCGTTGACGAATGGCATCCAGAACTTTCAGCGCTTGCGCCATGACTTCCGGGCCAATGCCATCCCCCGGTAAAACGGCAATATGGTAGTTTTTTGACATTACACTGTTTCCTGATTGTGTTCTTTATTCTGTTGTTGGGCTTTGCGTTGCAATTCTTGTTCGACTATTCCGGCGCGCCAGACATTGTTCAGCACGTTGACCATAGCCTGGGCTGATGACTCGACAATATCGGTCGCCAGGCCAACGCCGTGAAAACGACGGCCATTATGGGTAGCCACGATATCCACCTGACCCAGGGCGTTTTCACCATGGCCTTTGGCGGTCAGGCTGTATTTCACCAGTTCAATGTTGTAACCGGTGACGCGGTTAATCGCCTGATAAACGGCATCAACCGGACCATTCCCATTTGCCGCTTCTGCTTTAATCTCTTCACCACAGGCCAATTTAACCGAAGCGGTGGCAATATCGTTGGAGCCGGACTG
>Ga0153936_100108_pt1 | contig 18697 bp, 15 predicted proteins | sample TSNJ020MetaG_FD_102272 | JGI IMG/M metagenome (GOLD analysis project Ga0153936, IMG submission 102272) | Attine ant fungus gardens microbial communities from New Jersey, USA - TSNJ020 MetaG | ecosystem: Host-associated > Fungi > Mycelium > Unclassified | place: USA: New Jersey, Wharton State... | reverse complement strand
GGCTCAGGGGCGCTAAAGATATTCCCGCCACCGCGATTAGCCGTGCCACCGTGCATATACCCCACTGATTTACATTCTAATTATCATCTTATCGCGCCAGGCGATAGTATCAATAAGCTTTCAGGGCGGCGGTCTTACATTTCAGAAAAGCTTAATCAACTTTAGCCAGCGGAAAAGCGAAAATACAGCAGGCATCTCTATGATGAACAAGGCCAGCCCGAGGATCGGGCTGGCCTTTAATAAGCGCTGAGTGCGATGAGGACAGTTCTCTATTTAAAAAGAATTAAACTGTAATAAACCCAGGCCAGGGGTAGAAGCCTGCCCGGCCTGGGCTTTTTTATCTCTGCACGTTAGCCGCGCTGACGCACGATTTCAAATAAGCATACGCCGGTTGCCACAGAGACATTAAGCGAAGATACCGTGCCAGCCATTGGAATGCTGACCAGTTCATCACAGTGCTCACGGGTCAGGCGGCGCATGCCTTCACCCTCGGCCCCCATAACCAGCGCCACGGGGCCAGAGAATTTACTTTCAAACAACGTATGGCTGGCTTCACCTGCGGTGCCCACTATCCAGATATTCTCTTCCTGCAGCAGTCGCATGGTTCTTGCCAGATTCGTCACCCTGATTAACGGGACATTTTCTGCCGCGCCACAGGCCACTTTTTTAGCCGTAGCGTTCAGCTGAGCCGATCGGTCTTTAGGGACAATAATAGCATGCACCCCGGCCGCATCGGCGCTACGCAGGCAGGCGCCGAGATTGTGTGGATCGGTGACACCATCGAGGATCAGCAAAAATGGCCGTTCATGTTCCGCCAGCAGATCCGGCAGATCGTTCTCCTGATACTGCCGGCCCGGTTTAACCCGGGCAATAATCCCCTGATGCACCGCCCCTTCGGCTTTTTCATCCAGCCATTGACGATTCGCCACCTGAACCACTATGCCCTGGGCTTCCAGGGCATGAATCAGCGGCATCAGACGCTTATCTTCACGTCCTTTAAGGATAAAAACTTCCTGAAAACGCTGGGGAGCGCGTTCAAGCAAGGCCTGAACGGCATGAATGCCGTAAATAATTTCACTCATCGATATCACTCATTTCAGACAACGTATTGTCTGTGTTGGGTTTGTTGCTTATTCTCCCCACCGCGATAACCCGGTGGGGATAACATCAGTTAGCCTGCTTCTTCGCCGCTCGTTTCGCTTTGGTTGCCGCCGCTATTTTGCGGGTTTTTTCCGAAGGCGTTTTCGCTTTCTTCTCTTTGGGCTCTTTTTTACCCGCTTTTTCACGTTTTACTTTGCCGCTGCCTTTTTCTTTACGAAAGGCGGCATCTGGCTCAAAGTTAACCCGTTTTCCGGCCTGGCGACGTTTGGATGATGCGCCATTCGCCCCCTTCTTCGCTTTGTCTTTCGCCGTTTTGCCCTCGCCGCGCGCTACGCGCTGGCTGGAAATGAGCGCAAAGTCGATTTTACGTTCATCCATATGCACAGCTTCAACCCGGACTTCGACTTTATCGCCAAGGCGGTAGGTTTTCCCCCCGGACTCACCAATCAGCCGTTGTCCGACCTGGTCAAAACGGTAGTAATCATTGTCCAGAGAAGAGACATGCACCAGCCCGTCGATAAACAGTTCATCAAGACGAACAAAGAAACCAAAGCCGGTGACGCTTGAGATAATACCATTAAATACCTGACCGACCTGGTCTTGCATAAAGTCACACTTCAGCCAGTCAGCCACTTCACGGGTGGCTTCATCCGCCCGACGCTCGGTCATGGAACAGTGCTGGCCCAGTTGCAGCATCTCTTCCAGGCTATAGTGCCAGCCGCCAGAATCAGTGCTATTGCCCTGATGACCCTGCTCTTTCGCCAGCAGATACTTAATCGCCCGGTGTAACAGCAGGTCTGGATAACGACGAATTGGCGAGGTGAAATGCGCATAGGACTGCAGCGCCAGGCCAAAGTGACCGCGGTTTTCTGGGTCATAGACCGCCTGTTTCATAGAACGCAGCAACATTGTTTGCAGCATCTCATGATCAGGACGATCGGCGATGGAGCTTAGCAGCTCGGCATAGTCACGCGGTTCAGGTTTTTGCCCTCCCGGCAGTTCAAGTCCAAGCTCTGCCAGCACTGAGCGAAATGCGGTAATCGCATCATTGCCCGGCCGATCGTGGTCGCGGAACAGGGCCGGTTCATTGTGTTTTTCCACAAAGCGCGCAGCGGAAATATTGGCCAGAATCATGCACTCTTCAATCAGTTTATGCGCATCATTACGGACCGTTTGCTCCACGCGTTCAATACGACGTTCAGCATTAAAGATAAACTTCGCTTCTTCGCTTTCAAAAGAGATACCGCCGCGTTGAGCCCGGGAGACTTCCAGCGCTTTATACAGCCGGTGTAACTCTTCAATATGCTTAACCAGCGGTGAATATTGTTCACGCAGCTCCTGGTCACCCTGCAGGATATGCCACACTTTGGTGTAGGTCAGACGCGCCTGCGAGCGCATCACCGCTTCATAGAATTTTGAACCGGTCAGGCGGCCCGAGGCAGATACCGTCATTTCACAAACCATACAGAGTCTGTCGACCTGCGGGTTGAGTGAACATAGGCCATTCGACAGCACTTCGGGTAACATCGGCACAACCTGAGAGGGGAAGTAGACCGAGGTTCCGCGATTACGGGCTTCGGTGTCCAGCGGAGTCGGCGGACGCACATAGTAGCTGACATCGGCAATGGCTACCCATAGCCGCCAGCCGCCACCGCGTTTTTTCTCGCAGAATACCGCGTCATCGAAGTCACGGGCGTCTTCGCCATCAATTGTGACCAGCGGCAGGTCGCGTAAGTCGACCCGTCCGGCTTTTGCCGACTCAGGGACATGCTCTTGCAAAGTCGCTACCTGATCTTCCACAGCCTGCGGCCATACATAAGGAATTTCATGGGTACGCAGGGCCATATCCACCGCCATACCGGTTCCCATGTTGTCCCCCAGTACTTCGACAATCTTACCGATGGCTTTGGTACGGCGGGTAGGCCTTTGTGTGAGTTCAACCACCACGACAAAGCCCATGCGGGCCCCCATGATATCCTCTGGCGGAATAAGAATATCAAAGCTCAGGCGGCTATCATCAGGCACAACAAAACCGACACCGGCATCGGTGAAGTAACGGCCAACAATTTGTCCGGTTCTTGGCTCAAGGACTCTGACAATACGCGCTTCACGACGGCCTTTACGGTCAGCTCCTAACGGCTGGACCAGCACCGTATCACCGTGCATACACATTTTCATTTGTTCAGAAGAGAGATAGAGGTCGTCTTTACGCCCTTCTACCCGTAAAAAACCAAAACCATCCCGATGGCCAATCACTTTACCTTTAAGTAAATCAAGACGTTCCGGTAGGGCATAACACTGGCGGCGGGTAAAGACTAACTGTCCATCACGCTCCATCGCACGTAAGCGGCGACGCAGAGCTTCAATCTGTTCTTCGCTGGTAATATTCAGCTCTTCTGCCAGTTCATCCCGGCTGGCTGGTTTTTCACGCTGGGTTAATCTCTCGAGGATAAATTCCCGACTCGGGATCGGATTTTCATATTTTTCGGCTTCTCGTTCCTGAAAAGGATCTTTTGACATTGCGGTTCCTCCGAAGTCATCTGAAGATGGACGGCCTTTGCGCCACCTTCAGTAAAATTTGTGTAGCCTTTTAGCTACCTTAACTGAGTACGGCTGTCTTATCTGACTACGCACGTACTTTCATCACTGACACGGCGTTATCACGCCTTATTGTACGGTGAGACTCATTTCATATTTGTTGTTCGCAACAGGGCGAACGGTTAACAGGCCCAGCCCCTGACTGCCAGCCTTCTCAGGCAAGATAAGCGCCTTAGCATCAGCCCCCGCCCCCATCGTCATCCCGATAAAGTGCAGTTCCGCTGGCATCAGCTCTGTCTATGCCGCTATTGTGCTACACATCGCGTTCTTCTTCATCCAGGCAATGGATAGCGCTGTATTAAAGCAAAGCATGCAAACCGTCATTCGTAAAACAGATAAAGACCATCGGTCTGATAAATCAGAAAAAACGGCGTATACCCGATGTCCATTTTTAGGTTAATGGATATATTGATGATAAACCAGCCAGGCGGTTGCCAGCTAATTTATTTGAGGAAGGTGATGATAATTCGGGGCAGGAAACACACTTGATGGGAGTCACAGCCCGACATCCTGAGTGCTACAGCCTGCTGACGATTATTCCCTGCGCCGGCACTGAATCAGTGCCGGAAGCCTGGGGCTTAAGTCAGCTGCTGTAAGACGAATGTCGGGAGTCCCTGGACTCCCTTTTAACGGATTATGCGTCGAACGGGTCGCGCAGAATCATGGTTTCAGTCCGATCCGGGCCAGTGGAAATAATATCAACCGGTACACCTGTCAGCTCTTCAATACGCTGAATGTAGTTCAGAGCAGCCTGCGGTAAACCGCTACGCTCTTTCACACCAAAGGTGGTTTCAGACCAGCCTGGCATGGTTTCATAAATTGGCTCAATACCTTCCCAATCGTCAGCAGCCATTGGGGTGGTAGTCACTTCCCGGCCGTCTGGCATACGGTAAGCGACACAGATTTTAACCTCTTTCAAGCCATCCAGAACGTCAAGCTTGGTCAGACAGAAGCCTGACAGGGAGTTAATCTGCACGGCACGACGCACGGCAACGGCGTCCAGCCAGCCAGTACGACGACGGCGACCGGTAGTCGCACCGAACTCGTTACCCTGTTTGCACAGGAACTCGCCGGTTTCATCGAACAGTTCAGTGGGGAATGGACCGGCGCCAACGCGTGTAGAGTACGCTTTAATGATGCCGAGAACATAATCAACATAACGTGGACCAATACCTGAACCTGTCGCCACGCCACCTGCGGTGGTGTTTGAAGAGGTCACGTACGGATAGGTACCGTGGTCGATATCAAGCAGGGTGCCCTGCGCGCCTTCAAACATGATGAAATCACCACGACGGCGAGCCTGGTCCAGCAGATCGGAAACATCAACAACCATACTGGTGAGGATGTCAGCCACAGCCATAACATCATCCAGTACTTTCTGATAGTCAACCGCTTCGGCTTTGTAGAAATTAACCAGCTGGAAGTTATGGTATTCCATCACTTCTTTTAATTTCTCAGCAAAGGTCGCTTTGTCAAACAGGTCGCCAACGCGTAAACCACGACGAGCAACTTTATCTTCGTAAGCCGGACCGATACCACGCCCCGTTGTCCCAATCGCTTTAGAGCCACGTGCTTTTTCACGCGCCATGTCTAAGGCAACATGGTAATCAAGGATAAGTGGACATGCTTCAGATAACAGAAGACGTTCGCGTACCGGAATGCCCCTGTCTTCTAGCCCTTTCATCTCTTTCATCAATGCAGCCGGCGACAAGACAACACCGTTACCGATGATGCTTGTGACGTTTTCACGGAGAATGCCTGACGGAATAAGATGAAGTACGGTTTTTTCACCGTTAATGACAAGCGTGTGGCCTGCGTTGTGGCCACCCTGGTAACGCACAACATATTTAGCGCGTTCAGTTAGAAGATCAACGATCTTTCCTTTGCCTTCGTCACCCCATTGGGTGCCCAGTACGACGACGTTGTTACCCATTTTTCAAAATCACCGTTTGCTTAAAAATGGATTCTACCATCGGTTTACACGATGATCAGCCACTTTAGTGTATAATTTAGCATTCGTATGCCGTTTTTTTACTCAACCCGCGCTGCGACTCAACATGTAGTAGATAACCACCCCCGCAACCACAAGACCCCCGCCAAAACGGCGTAGCATTGTTTCCGGTAATTGCGTCATCGTCAGGATAAGTCGCCGCCAAAGACGCGGATAGAGCATCGGTCCCAAACCTTCAAATACCAGAACTAACGCCAGCGCTAACCAAATTGTTGAGTTCATACACCCTGATTCCCGACAAAAAATAATAAGCCGGCTTTCAGACTATCGGGACGGACAATTGTTCCAGAGATGATTGTGACAAAAAGTGAAAGGCCAGTTCGCCCGCAACGGGCAATCACGCTTTTTCCCCATCCCCCCGGGTCCCCGACTCGCTGGCAAAAAAAAAGAGCCGACAACGCGGCTCTTTACAGGATATATCAGCAGTCTTATTTCGAGGTGCTCTTGTCCGGCGATTTCATATAACGGAAGAAATCGTTATCCGGGCTGAGGACGAGGATATCCTGGTTATCATGGAAGCTGTTCTCGTAAGCACGCAGGCTACGAATCAGCGCATAGAAGTCAGGATCCTGGCTGAAGGAGGCGGCAAACAGCTTGGCAGCTTCTGCATCACCTTCACCACGGGTAATCCGCCCTTCACGTTCCGCTTCCGCCAGGGTACGCGTCACTTCGTAGTCAGCCGTGGCACGCAGTTTCTCAGCTTCTTCCTGACCTTGTGAGCGGTGGCGACGGGCAACCGCTTCACGCTCAGCGCGCATACGGTTATAAATCGCTTCAGACACTTCGGTTGGCAGGTTGATTTGCTTGATACGGACATCAACAACCTGAATACCCAGGGCCGCCATACTGTTTGGATTGACAACCGGTACTTTACCGTTCGTTTCCTCAGTAATACGTGCTGCGGCATTGGCAATCGCATCATCAGCGGCCGGGGTAGAGACTTCGTCATCCGGACCTGCAGAACCTGAGTTCAGGGCATCACGGACATCAAGAGTCAGACGACCACGGGAGTCGGTGACGATATCTTTAACATCCAGACGACCGATTTCAGACCGCAGACGGTCACTGAACTTACGCTTCAGTAACACTTCTGCCTGAGAAATATCACCGCCACCGGTGGCAAGGTAATAACGACTAAAGTCGCTAATACGCCACTTGATATAAGAGTCAACAATCAGGTCTTTCTTCTCTTTGGTGACAAAGCGATCGGCCTGGTTGTCCATGGTCTGGATACGTGCGTCCAGCATTTTAACCGTTTCAATGAATGGGATTTTAAAATGCAGGCCAGGGGCGTAAACCAGCGGTTTATTCTCATCATCACGCACCACTTTACCAAAACGCAAAGTAATACCGCGCTCACCTTCATGTACCACAAACATAGAGGTATAGATAACGACCAGAACGATGATAATTAAAGCAATTAGAGACTTACGCATCGTTATTCACTCCCTACACGCTGTGCGTTAGCGCGGCGCTGATCCATGATGTCGCTGCTATTATTACGCGACGAGGTGCTGGTCCGGGTATTGCTCGCTGGCGCCGGTGGCAGGCGTAACAACGGGCTGGCGGAACTACTGTCATTGCTGGCAGCAGGCGCCGCTGCGCCTCCCCCTTTCAGCATTTGGTCAAGCGGCAGAACCATCAGGTTATTGCCTTTATCGCTGACCAGTACTTTACGGGTATTACTCAGCACTTTTTCCATGGCTTCGATATACAGACGTTCACGCGTAATTTCCGGTGCAGCTTTATACTCAGGTAATAACTTCGCAAAGCGTGCCACTTCACCCTGTGCTTCAAGCACGGTCTGGGCTTTATACGCACGAGCCTCTTCAAGAATACGCTGGGCTTTACCATTCGCTCTTGGCTGAACTTCGTTGGTATAGGCTTCGGCTTCACGAATATATTGCTGTTCGTTTTCACGGGCGGCAATGGCATCGTCAAATGCGGCTTTTACCTCTTCTGGCGGACGAGCGGCCTGGAAGTTGACGTCCAGCAGGGTAATACCCATGTTATAAGGACGAATGGTGTCTTCCAGCTCACGTTGAGTATCACTACGGATAATCGTACGGCCTTCAGTCAGGATTTTATCCATCGTGTATTTGCCGATAACCCCACGTAATGCGCTGTCTGTCGCCTGACGCAGGCTGTCGTCAGCTCCGGTTACGCTATACAAATAGCGCTCAGGATCGGTGACGCGGTACTGGACGTTCATTTCAACGCGAACCACGTTTTCATCAGAGGTCAGCATCACGCCAGAGGCGGCTAATTCACGAACAGACTCAACGTTGACAGGGCGTACGCTATCAATGAAAGTTGGTTTCCAGTTAAGTCCGGGTTCAACCAAATGGCTGAACTTACCAAAGCGGGTGACAACACCACGTTCGGCTTCTTTAATGGTATAAAAACCGGTCGCTGCCCAGAGAACAACAATCGCAACCACCGCAATGCCGACAATGCGCCCACCTACGGGTTTATTTGACCCTTGAGAAGAACCGCCGCCGTTACCACCGTTTCCGCCGCTTTTACCACCGCCAAACCCAGTAAGTTTATTACTCAGTTTGCGAAAAATATCATCAAGATCAGGTGGTCCTTTATCACGGCCGCCTTTATTTCCCCCAGAGTCGCCGCCAGGCTTGCTGCTTCCCCACGGGTCGCGGTCCTGTCCGTTATTCCCGGGCTGATTCCACGCCATGTTTATGCTCCATAATTGTTGTGCGGTGATATCCCCTCAAAGGGGAAATAGTCTTCAGGATATGGCTGAGCCGACTTCTTCTACTTCTTAACGATGTAGTCCACTAATGTCGGTTCTTGTTTACAGAGACGATTCCAGTCAACGATGGGCAGACGAATATCTATCCCGACGTAACCCTCTTCCTCTGTCCACTCTTTTTCAATTGCCTGAAGCTCATATAAACGACTCCGAAGTCGACCGGCCTGTGGAGGTAAACGCAACTTATGCTGCGCAATTTCGCCAGACAGCCGTTCTGTCAAAGCCTGAAAAAGCAGTGGGACACCGACCCCGGTTTGTGCTGAAAGCCAAACGCGAATAGGCACATTTTCGTCGTTACGGTCGATGCGCGGCACAATGTCGTCCAAAGCATCAATTTTATTCATGACTAACAGCGTTGGAATATCATTCGCTTCAATTTCTTCCAGTACGGTATCAACTGCTGCAATGTTTTCCTGAAGCCGGAAATCGGCCGCATCAATCACGTGTAACAACAGCGTTGCCTGACGTGTCTCCTGCAAGGTGGCTTTAAACGCTGCTACCAAATCATGCGGTAAATGGCGAATAAAACCGACAGTATCTGCCAATACTGTTTCCCCCACATCGGCAACATCAATCCGACGCAGAGTAGGGTCTAGTGTGGCAAATAGCTGATCCGCAGCATAAACATCAGCCGCGGTAATTCGATTAAATAAGGTGGATTTACCGGCGTTGGTATAGCCCACCAGCGAAACCGTTGGCACATCCGCTTTTGCACGGGAACGCCGTCCTTGTTCGCGCTGTTTTTCAACACGCGCCAGCCGCGAAAGGATAAGCATGATGCGATTGCGCAGTAAACGGCGGTCGGTCTCGAGCTGAGTTTCTCCCGGGCCGCGCAGGCCAATCCCCCCTTTTTGACGCTCAAGGTGCGTCCAGCCGCGAACCAGGCGGGTAGCCAAATGGCGCAATTGTGCGAGCTCAACCTGGAGCTTTCCCTCATGGGTGCGTGCGCGCTGGGCAAAAATATCTAAAATAAGTCCTGTACGATCGATGACGCGACACTGGCACAGTGCTTCCAGGTTACGTTCCTGGGCTGGCGATAATGCATGGTCAAATAACACAACTGATGCACCAGTGGCCTTGACTGCTTCGGCAATTTCGATTGCCTTACCTTCACCAACAAAATACTTCGGGTGCGGGGCTTTGCGAGTACCAGTCACTACCTGTAACGCTTCAACACCGGCAGAAGAGACCAAGGATTCAAACTCAACCAGGTCCTCCATGTCTTTGTCTTGCGAAAAATAGATGTGCACAAGTACCGCTTGCTCACCGGCGTCGTAACGGTCAAACAAACGTATAACCTCTCAAAAATACCAGCGGGGAACGCAGCATCGCTGGTCCCCCTGGCTGGAAATAACGCGAACGTTATTCAGTGTCTTCGCTATCTTGCTGTGCAGCAGTTCCAGACTGTGAGCCTGCACCATGATAATTGCCAGACGTTCCGGTGCCTGCATTATTGCTGTGATGTGACACAGGACGAGACGGAACAACTGTGGAGATAGCATGCTTATAAACCATCTGGCTGACCGTGTTTTTCAACAGGATCACAAACTGATCAAACGACTCAATTTGTCCTTGCAGCTTAATTCCATTCACCAAATAAATAGAAACCGGAACACGTTCCCGACGCAGTGCGTTCAAGAACGGATCTTGTAAAGATTGCCCCTTTGCCATTCTCTCTTTTCCTTATATGTTTGTTGTTTGTCACTCAAGAGCAATTCGCTCATAAAAACTGCGTAAAATTCGCGCACGTAGACGGGTTAATTGTACACTTTCATTCATGCTTCGCACTAACAACCTGTAGCATCTCCTGGCAGGCTTGTTCAGGCTGCTCACTGTCTAACCAGTGCACACCTTGCCAGCCACGTAACCAGGTCATCTGTCGTTTTGCAAGCTGTCGTGTTGCACAAATGCCTTTATAAACCATATCTTCATACGTGATTTCGCCGTTCAAATAAGACCACATCTGTCGATAACCTACGCAACGAATAGAAGGCATCTCTGGATGTAGATCTCCCCGGGCAAAAAGAGCCCGTACTTCTGCCTCAAAATCTGAAGCTAACATCTGATGAAAACGCTGCTCAATTCGCTGATGGAGCAGTTCACGCTTCGCCGGAGCAATAGCAAACTGATGCACCTGATACGGCAGAGCCTCTCCTGACGTTTGCGTCAGTTCAGTTAAAGTTTTACCCGAAATAAAAAAAACTTCCAGTGCCCGGGAAAGTCTTTGCGGATCATTTGGATGAATCCGAGCTGCAGCCACCGGGTCAATCATCTTCAAACGGTTGTGCAGTGATTCCCATCCCTGCTCTGCCGCCAGCTGCTCTATTTTCTCTCTCACCTCAGGTGACGCCGGCGGCAGGGGAGAAAGCCCTTCAAGTAAGGCTTTAAAATAAAGCATTGTTCCGCCCACTAACAACGGAATCCGGCCTGATGCGGTAATTTCTGCCATTTCCGCCAGCGCATCCCGCCGAAAATCAGCCGCTGAATACACCTCTGCCGGGTCAAGGATGTCCAGCAAACGATGCGGAGCCTCAGCCTGTTCTTCAGGCGTTGGCTTTGCCGTACCGATATCCATCCCTTTATAGATGAGGGCAGAGTCGACACTTACCAACTCTACAGGCACTTTTTTACGCAAATTAATTGCCAGGGCGGTTTTACCCGACGCAGTCGGCCCCATCAAAAAAATGGCCGGGGGCAAGCTTTTATTCAACTCAGTCATGTTTCAGGGCGTTCATCGCCGATTGTAAGTCTATATATTGTAACAAACCGCCGGGCGGTGAGGTGACCAATTGTGGGCACAGCCGCTCAATATCTGCGATTAAGGCAATGGCCTGGGGCTGATTCCATTGCTCATACTCGCTGCTTATCTGGCGTGCTATAAAGATGGCCAGCTTGCCAAGGGTCACCTCGGTTTGTTGTGTCAGATATCTTGTCAGTTCATGAATCAAGATTTGTAAATTTTGTTTCCGTAAAGGTAAAGGTACCGCCCGAATTGTTATCTGCTGAGCATCCTGCTCGAATTCAATGCCCATCGAATGTAAAAGCGGTTGATATTTCATCAGCGTTTCCCGCTCTTCACGGCTGGCCTTCATCCGTAGGGGGATCAATAAGGGTTGCGCCCGTACATTGTCTCCCTCCGCTGATAATTGCGCCTGCCTTATCCATCGTTCAGCCACCGGCAGTGATAACAGCGCCAGTTTGCCCTGATGCTCAAGCAGAGCCGTGTCCCCTTGTAACACCGTTAATACCCGGCCAAAACTATGGGCATGGCTTTCAAGCACATCAGGCTCTTCAAGCGTGGAAACCTTCTTCGTCACGCTGGCGGGGGTTTCGAGCAACTGCTTATACAGCGCTCCTTGTTGCTTTTGATAACCCGCAACAGCATGTGGCCAAAGCGGCGGTGCAGAGGTCGCGGTCCGCTCAGTCGCCCCCGCAGCGCTTCGCCCTGCTCCGCCGCTGCGTTCAGCGTACTCAGATGGCGCTCGGGGGGCGTTACCTGGCTGGCGTTCCTGAGGGGCGGGGGTAGCAAACTGATTTCTCCCCGCCGCCAGGCGATTTTCCCGCGGGGCTAGCGGGGCATGCATTTCCGTATTATCAATTTGCGACAGCAGGCTGGCTTTTTGCTGGGCCAGCGCACTCAACACGCCCTGATAAATAAAGTCATGAACCAGGCGGGATTGGTGAAAGCGCACTTCATGCTTGGCCGGGTGTACGTTTACATCGACCTGATGGGGGTCAACGGTCAGGTAAAGCACAAATGCGGGTTGCTGATCTGCGCCTAATTGCTCTTCACATGCCTGGCGTATGGCATGATTTATCAGGCGATCGCGCATCATGCGCCCATTGACGTAGCAATACTGAATCTCAGCCAGGGCCGATGTGGTTGAGTCAGGCTCAACCACCCACCCCTGTAAGCCTAAATCACCATGTTGCCATTCAATGGTCAGCGCACTTTCCATAAATGCATTACCACAAATGGCCGCAATACGCCGTTCCTGGCCATTATTGTCTTTAACGCCGCGGTACTGCCTGATAATTTTGCCATTATGACTTAAGGTGATAGAGACATCAAAACGCGCAAGGGCAATGCGTCTGACCACTTCATCGATATGATTGAACTCGGTCTTTTCCGTACGCATAAACTTACGGCGAGCGGGGGTGTTATAAAACAGATCCAGCACTTCCAGCGTGGTTCCCACCGGATGAGCTGCGGGCTTGACGCTGACCTGCTGGTCCCGTCCCTCGGCATAAGCCTGCCACGCTTCGCTTTGCTCCGCTGTCCTTGAGGTTAAGGTTAAGCGCGACACAGAACTGATACTGGCCAGCGCTTCCCCGCGAAATCCCAGGCTAACAATCGCTTCCAAATCGTCAAGGGAGGCAATTTTACTGGTGGCATGACGCGCCAGCGCCAGGGGCAATTCATCCTGCCCTATACCGCATCCGTTATCGCGGATGCGGATAAGTTTTGCCCCGCCACGCTCGATATCAATATCGATACGTGTCGCCCCGGCATCAATGCTGTTTTCCACCAGCTCTTTGACCACCGATGCCGGGCGTTCAACCACTTCGCCGGCGGCTATCTGATTGGCAAGCTGCGGTGGCAACACCTGAATCGGCATAACCTCTCCTTATTGCGTCGCGCTAAACGGACGTGATGACTATTTTTGTGCCGCCACTCCCGGCTCACCGGGCGCCGACTGCAATGGATTTGCTAAAAAGTAAGTACGCAGCCCCTCATAAATAGCCTGGGCTATCTGTTGCTGATAGTCATCGCTGGCCAGTCTTTTCTCTTCAAGGCTGTTACTGATAAAGCCGGTTTCAACCAGCAGAGAAGGAATATCCGGCGAACGCAAGACACCCAGGCTGGCATGCTCCGGGCGGCGTTTATGTAACGAGCCGACCCGCTGTAACTTTTCGAGAACGCGCAGGGCAACATCATATCCTACCCGCTGGGAATGGCCGAATTGCAAGTCGAGAACCGCCTGGCTGAGATAAGGATCTGCCTGATTGTTGGCTAATACATCACCGGCACCGCCTAACAGTTCAGACTGTTTTTCGTGCTGCTCAAGCCAGCCGGCCATTTCACTATCGGCCCGGCGATTAGACAGCACCCACACCGATGCACCGCTGGCCTCACGATTCGGAGCCGCATCAGCATGGATGGAAACCAGCAAGTTAGCATTCTGCTTACGTGCCACATCGGAACGCCCCATCACCGAGATAAAGTAATCGCCATCTCGTGTCATAACCCCTTTAAACATCGGGTCATTATTCAGCAGGGTCTTTAATTTACGGGCAATCGACAGCGTGACATTTTTCTCCCGGGTACCGCCAGGGCCGATGGCCCCGGGGTCCTGACCACCGTGACCGGCATCAATCGCTACCACCACGGCATCACTGCCGCCGCTATTACGCGGCCGCGGCCTGGCCGGGGCAATGCCTGCATTATTGGTCACGCCGGTCACTTTCTGTGTCCTAAAAGGGTTAGGGCCCGGCTCTGGGGCGCGCCCCACCGGGGGCGGGGTCACTACCGGCTTTGGCACATCGGCATCAAGGGTAAAAATCAGCCGGTAATTATCACCCTGCTGCTGTTTAACTGCCTGGGCTTTCCCCGGCTGAGTCAGGTCTATCACCAAACGTAAGGACTCACTGTCAGCGGGCTGTCCGGAACCAATGCTCTTCACCAAATTATTACCACTGAAAATCAGCGGTAATCCCTGGAGCACCCCCGTTTGCTTAATATCCAGAATAACGTTTTGTTTATTCGGCTGGGACAGTGTGTATTGAGGATCGCCGGCAAAGCTCAAAGTAATGCGAGCCTGACTCTCCCCATTAGAAACCTGAAGATCAGATAGCGTGGCAGCCATAGTCGGGAAAGAACAGAGGAATAACAGCGCTGCCAGCAGCCCACTTTTTAGACGATAGACCATGCCAGAATCCTTGCTATTGGGCCAAATGCGCTAACAATGCTTCACCGGCCGCAGAAACGGCATTGATATTCGCCTCACGTCCTGTTGAGTGATAGCTGAGATGAATCTCCAGGTCAGGCTCAGGCAGAACCCCCGCCCCCTGTTGCGGCCACTCCACCAGACAAATTGCATCATTGGCGAAATAATCGCGGATACCCATAAATTCCAGCTCTTCAGCAGATGCCAGCCGATATAAATCAAAATGATAGACGGTACAACCATCGAGTTGATAGGGTTCAACCAGAGTATAGGTGGGACTTTTCACATTCCCCTGATGACCCAGCGCCTGCAGAAAGCCGCGGCTGAAGGTCGTTTTTCCTGCCCCAAGATCGCCATATAAATAAATAACAATGGTGCCTGCACAGGCCTGTGCTAACCGGGCACCTAGCTGTAATGTTGACGCTTCGTCAGGTAATGCAATGAGTTTATTGATCATGGTTTCAGGTATTCAAGTCGGGATTAACAAAGGGATAAAGTGCTGAGAAAAGATCGCTCGCCAGCATGCCACGTGTACCGGTACGTCCGGCGACAACATCGGCCGCCGCACCATGGGCGACACAACCTGCACAGGTCGCCTGATAGTATGGCAGTTTCTGCGCAAGGCAGGCTGCGATAATCCCTGACAACACATCACCCATACCGCCACTCCCCATCCCGGCATTGCCAACATCAATAATCGCAAGCGCAGTCTCACTGGCAACAATCGTGCCCGCCCCTTTTAAGACCACAACGCCTGCGTATTGACTCACCAGGCGCTTAGCGGCCCCAATACGGTCGTTTTCTATCTCTGAAATAGTGCATTGCAGTAGCCGGGCGGCCTCACCTGGATGCGGAGTTATTACCCGATTTTGACGCTTCTCGGGGCTGATTGCCAGAAGGTTAAGCGCATCAGCGTCCCATAACATAGGTTTATGACTCTTTTTTACGGCTTCCAGTGCCATTTGTCCCCATTTTTGCTGACCAAGCCCGGGACCAATGGCGATAACATCGGCCCATTGCAGGGCATCATCCAGCGATGCTGTGGTCAGTTCATGAACCATTAATTCCGGTCTGGCGGTCAGTAAAGGGGCAATATTCTCCGCCCGGGTCAAAACCCGCACCAAACCGGCGCCGCTACGTAATGCCGCCTCACCGGTCAGGCGAATGGCACCGGCAGTACCAAAATCGCCGCCAATAATCACTAACCGCCCATTATCCCCTTTATGGGATGTGGGGCGTCTGGGGGAGAGCCAGTCGCCGAGATGATGCGCATCAAAACGTCGATAGGGAGCCGTCTGCACCTGCAGCCATGGCTCAAGTCCTAATGCATCGTAGTGCAACTGCCCGACCACATCCCGCGCTTTACCGGTTAACAGACCGGGCTTTAGGGTAATAAAGGTCAGGGTATGAGAAGCCTTAACCACCGCGCCGGGGGTTGCCCCGCTTTCGGCCAGTAAGCCAGAGGGGATATCCAGGGCAATGACCGGGGCTGGATGAAGGTTGACTAACTCAATCAGGTCCGCGGGATGACTGCGCGGCGCGGAACGCAACCCTGTCCCCAGTAAAGCATCAATAATCAGGTCTGTGTCTGGCGGCCAGGGACTATCCTGAGGCTCTATCCTTCCCCCGGCATCCAGCCACGCCTGACGTGCGCGGGCGGCTTCCCCGGGCAGTGCCTTATCGCCGGAAGTCGCCAGCAACCTGACCTTAATCCCCTGAGCCTGAGCAAGACGGGCAACCACATATCCATCTCCGCCATTGTTCCCCTCGCCACAAAGAATCAGGTAATGCCTGGCAGCCGGATAATGATGCCGGGCCATGCGAAAAGCCGCTTCCCCGGCACGTAACATCAATTCATAAAGCGAGATCCCAAGACTCGCGGCAGCTCCGGCTTCATTGCGTCTTAGCCAGTCCGCTGGCCAGACTAAGTGTGGTATAGTGGGCGGGTACTTCTTCATCTGATGGTCTGTCATGTCACATCCCCTCGATTACAATCAATTAGCTCAGAATATAAAACAATGGGGCAAGGAATTAGGCTTCCAGCAAGTGGGGATTACGGATACCGATCTTACCGCCAGCGAGCCCCGGTTACAGGCATGGCTGGATAAACAATATCACGGTGAAATGGACTGGATGGCTCGCCATGGCATGATGCGAGCCCGTCCGCATGAATTATTACCCGGTACGCTGCGTGTCATCAGTGTGCGCATGAACTATCTCCCCGCCAATGCCGCCTTTGCTTCAACCTTAAAAAACCCTCAGCTGGGTTATGTCAGCCGCTACGCGCTCGGCCGGGATTACCATAAAGTGTTACGCCAGCGTTTGAAAAAACTGGGGGAGATGATTCAGTCCCACTGCACCACGCTCAATTTTAGACCCTTTGTCGACTCCGCACCTATTCTCGAGCGGCCTATCGCTGAGAAAGCCGGGCTGGGCTGGACAGGTAAGCACTCACTTATTTTAAATCGTGAGGCCGGTTCGTTTTTCTTTTTGGGCGAACTGCTAGTGGATATTCCACTGCCCATCGATAAGCCGGTTGAAGAAGGCTGTGGCCGGTGTGTCGCCTGTCTCAAAATTTGCCCTACCGGAGCGATTGTTGAACCTTATACGGTGGACGCCCGTCGGTGTATTTCCTACTTAACCATTGAACTGGAAGGGGCCATTCCCGAAGCCTTGCGGCCGTTAATCGGGAATCGTATTTATGGCTGTGATGACTGTCAGCTTATCTGCCCCTGGAATCGTTTCTCGCAATTGAGCCCGGAAGATGATTTTAGTCCGCGCCGGGTTCTGCACTCCCCGCCGCTCACGGAACTGTTTACCTGGAGCGAGTCATATTTCCTGCGGGTTACCGAAGGGTCGGCCATTCGGCGTATTGGTCATTTACGCTGGCTGAGGAATGTGGCGGTGGCATTAGGCAATGCACCATGGGATGAGGCAAATCTTACTGTGCTAAAACAGCGGCTGGGTGAGCACCCACTTCTTGATGAGCATATTGAATGGGCGATTGCGCAACAACTGGCCCGCCGAAGCGAACAGGCAGTGGAAGTTCAGCTTCCTCAAAAACAGCGGCTGGTTCGCGTTATCGAAAAAGGCTTACCGCGGGATGCGTGATCTCTATCCACAGCATGTGAATAAAATTTAAAAAACACGTTAGTAAACAAATAGAAAAAAAATCTCAACCCCTAATCCGGGCGTTAAAGACAAAATAAAAACAAATAATTTCAATAAGTTGAAATTATCGCTCTGATCCCAAACGGTTTATAAATAAAATAGAAAAACTTTTGCAGCCTGTGGATAAATCTGTTAGCAGAAAACAAATGTCGAGCAAAAATAGCAGATATGCTTTTGCTGATAAGCGTTAAATAAATAAAGATGATTGATTTTCACAGATAAGCCAGAAAATATATGGCTGCTATCGCTAAAAAACGTAACCCTATGAAAAATAAGAAAAAAATGTCGGCTTCATGCAAAGAGGTGTAGATTCTGAACGAGATTGATCAAACTGTCAACGCCTGTTCAGTAAATTCATGATGCCAGTCCGGATTCCGCGGGGATCAAAACACAAAATAATCGCGATCGGCCGGGAGCGGTTAATCACCCAGAAGATGCCTGTTGAGCATTAAAAGACTCCTGATTTTACCTGAAAAGTCTTAGGCTCTTGTCCTAAAAATGGCTGGATGACGGATTGCTGCTTACCGACATAAATAGTGATCGTGCCATTTTTTATATCATCACCAGGCCTTCCCTGCCCTTTGATAATCCTTGCGGCGCGCGGGTCTGAAACAGGCAATGCTGCTTATCGAATCAAAACTGCCATCCACGCAGGAACCCGTCATGCCAACGGTAGAGAAAAAGTCATGGCTGTTCTGGAAGAAATAGCGGTTTCAGCCGGTCTGCCAGCTGAAACCGGATCCACGATTCTGATAACAACCCAGCAACACCAAAACAGCCCACTTTGAGGAGGTAAACCTGCACTGTTGGACATTCCGGCGAGTTTGCGCGGTGAATGCCTGCCGGTAGTGCGCTCGAACATGTCTGCGGCCTTCCAGAACTCATCCGGCTTATGCGGCGTCCATGCAGGCATATTGCCGAACTCCTTGTGCTCAGGGTCGAGTTTTTTTACGGGCATATTTTCCCTCGCACGTAATGTCATCGGCGTGCGGAGAGACAGGGCCTTTCCCACCAGTTTTTACGCTGAGGTGATAGGAGACCATCGTATTTTATCCCGCGGAAGGCGCGCACTGTTTCTGAACTAAGTAAAGAAACGTC
>Ga0153936_100104_pt1 | contig 18931 bp, 14 predicted proteins | sample TSNJ020MetaG_FD_102272 | JGI IMG/M metagenome (GOLD analysis project Ga0153936, IMG submission 102272) | Attine ant fungus gardens microbial communities from New Jersey, USA - TSNJ020 MetaG | ecosystem: Host-associated > Fungi > Mycelium > Unclassified | place: USA: New Jersey, Wharton State... | reverse complement strand
CGCTTATCTGACAATAAACCGGGGCGCTTTATCTTTAGTCAGGGTACGCTCCGCTAAGCGCCTGGGTCATGCCAGAGTCTGGCTATAGGCAATAAAACCCGATCCCCGGGTCAGGGAGTCACTCAACCGCCGGGCCTGATGCCTGCTGTCATGGCTATGCCAGTATAGCCGGGTACAGCTGTCAGCCATCGCCTGCTGGCGCAGCGCATCGATTAACGCCGTGGCAATCCCTTTTCCCCGGGCATCGGAACGGGTGAAGAGATGCTCAAGATAGCACTCCGGGGTGGCAGACCAGCTAGCGTAGTGATAAATAAAATGTGCGAACCCCAGCATTTCCCCCTGCTTATCAAACAGAGCGATACCCTGTAATGGCACCTTAGGATCAATCAATCGCTGCCAGCATAAGTCGGTTATTTCAGGGCTCAGCCCCTGCTGATGACAATCCAGATAATTTTGCCATATAGCCTGCCATTGCTGGCTATCTTCGCAGGTTAAGCGCCTCACCTGATGCCCATCGACCAAACATTCACGCCGGGGTTTTGCGGCCTCGCGCAGGGTCGCCAGGCTCTGTTTTTGCTGACCGTCCACCAAATTATCGTCGGCAAGCCAGGCTTCAAATCCGCCTTTAACCTGGGGCCAGTCGCGGTCAGTTATCGAAAACCAGGCGGTGTCGCGAGTCCGCTGTTTATAGACCGCCGCATTGCGAAAAAGTCCTTCAAAACGAAATCCCAGGCGCTGAGCAGCCTGATAAGAAGGGGCATTTAAACTGTCACATTTCCACTCATAGCGGCGATATCCAAGGGTATCAAAGGCATACTTCATTAACAGAAAGTGTGCCTCCGTCGCCTGGACGGTACGCTGTAACAGCGGGGTGAAGACCACAAAACCCACTTCTACTACCCCACTTTTCGGGTCGATACGCATTAACGAAAATGTGCCAACCGCCTGACCGGATGCACCATCAATTATTGCAAAATGAAACGGATCCTGGCTCACTTCCGCCTGAGTCAGATAGCCTGCAAACGCGGCATAATTTTCAAAGGGGCCAATACTAAGATAAGTCCAGGCTCTCTCATCCGGCGCGGTTTGCCAGGCGGCCCAAAGCTGTGGCCCGTGGCGCTCGGCATTGAGTGGCTCCAGTCGACAATATTGCCCCGCAAGGGTCATTCGCTGCGGTAGCTGACTGCCCTGCCATTCTGGCAAACCGCTGCCAATGGGTTGTTGATACTGATTATAAACAAACGACATTCCATACCCCCTATAAAGCGCTTTCCGCGACACTGCCTATCAAAAAGTGATAGATAACTGCCGATTATCTCACGGTAAAAGGGCCGATAAAGAAAGGGGTATCGCTAAAAAAAACGCAAAAAAGACGATTAGACATCAATCCCTGTATTGCCGTAATTTATTCAGCAGAATCAATAGCAAAATAGTGCAGATTATCAGGAAAATGCTGTGGAACAGACGCCTTAAAATGATCATATAGCAGGCGGAGATTTGTCTGATTCCCCCTGCCAGCCTGGCAGACAAAATAGTAACTGTCCCCGGTGGCAATGGCCTGGGGAAAAGGCATGGCCAACAGGCCATGCTCAATTGCCTGCCCGCTGAGTAATAAATCAGCGATGGCGATGCCATAGCCACTCATCGCCGCCTGACTCCCCTGGGCCAGAGTATCAAATACAGTGCCACGGGAGAGGTCTAACTGTGGAAAAAGTCCGCTGCGTTTACACCAGCGCCGCCAGTCCCGCCGGTCCCCGGAGGGATGAATCAGTTCGCAGGCGCTTAAATCACTTTGGGCGCGGGCCACCAGCGAGGGCGTACAAACCGGCACCAGCCATTCATCAAACAGGTGATGGCTTTGCGTCTGGGGGCCAAACTGACCATTACCGAGTAATATCGCGCAGTCAAAGGGCTCTTTGCTGAAGTCGACACTGTCAGTGTCCATCCAGACACTGGTGACCTGCACCGCAGGCACAGACGTCTGAGACCTGAACTGCTGAAGGCTGTCTAAAAGCCAATTAATGGTCAGTGTCGACGGTGCTTTTAAGCGGAGTTGCCGGTGATGATGGCGAAAGCTGGCACAGGCCTTTTCAAGATGGCTGAATCCCTCCGCAAGCTGGGCCGCTAACTGTCTCCCGGCCTGAGTGATTTCCACTTTGGGGCCATTGCGCACAAACAGCTCACAGGCAAACCACTCCTCCAGGGTGCGAATATGCCGACTTACCGCCCCGGGGGTGACATTGAGTAATGCTGCGGCTTTACTGAATGAGCCAGTGCGCGCCGCGCACTCAAAGGCACGTAAAGCATAGAGGGGAGGCAGGGACATAAGCAGATCTCTACTGTGAGTTTAACTCACATTCAAGCGTAGTTTTATCCGTTTTTCAAGGACCGGCACTTCAGATAATAATCGCCACCTGGAGAGCCGCAGGCTGGCATCGGCCATCGTTCAGCGCCCTAAGCTGCGTAACGCCATGCTCTGCTGTTTTTAGGATCAATAAAGGATATTGTTATCGTGAATCTGCCGTTGCTTGGCGCTTATGCCCTTGCCGTATTTTTACTTATCTCCACCCCAGGCCCGGTGGTGGCTTTAGTCACCGGAACGGCCGCCCGTTCCGGGTTGCGCCAGGCATTTTGCACACTGTTAGGCACTAACCTTGCTTCACTGGTGCTTATCGCCCTGGCGGTAATGATGCTTACCGGCGTGTTATCGATAAATGCATGGTGCCTGCCTGGATTAGGATTAATCGGGTGCGGCTATATTGGCTATCAGGCATTAGGAGATATACGGGCAGCGGGTCGGCCCTATGCGTCCCAAAACAAGGCTGCGGGCAGTGGTCTGGCGGGTGGCTTTATGATGGGAGTCTCTAATCCGAAGGACATCCTGTTTTTTGTCTCATTCTTCCCACAGTTTGTGGCCATCACAGAAAATTTCACAGCCAGCATCACCCTGCTGTCAATAGTATGGATATTTTTTGACTTCACTATTTTGTCTGGCTATATCCTCGCCGTGGGATACTGGGGAGGCAATTATCCCGAACGCCATCAAAGACTTGCCCGCCTCAGCGCCTGGGTATTGCTGTTTATTTCCTGCGCAGGAATAGGCTATAACCTTAAGGAAGCGTTCAATTTGCTCAGCGCTAGCGGCTAAATCAGCACCTTTAGCGCTATTAGCGCATTATCCTGGCCAAACAGGCTTCCTGTGGGGAAATCGGTTAGTGATGGGGTCCGTAAAGCGATGGACTGATGGGCGTTGATTAAAAAACTCAGGCTGGGGGAGACACACCGGGGGATAGCCTATCTGACGGGGGCCTTGCCTGCGCCCGCCGTGGTCGGGGAGTGATCTGTTCCATGGCAAAAAAACCTTTTCAGCCCTCTTTGAAGCCTATTTTACCTCAAAGCCTTGCAGGCTGATTCTGGCTGGATGTCATTATCAGATACAAAAGAATGGATAGCAGCCTTAGTCTGGGGGGGTTAACAATAACAGCAGACTAGCTGATTATTTATTGCCACAAACCTATCCATTTTTTAAATTGTGTTATCACTAAATTTAGCTGTATGTGGCCCTGATTATCCATGATAAATTCATGCAATCTTATTCAATAAGTTGCATAGCGGCCGACATGATTTTTATAAAAAACCTCCTTTCCAGAAAAAAAATAGCGATTAACGTTCTGCTTGCTTCTTCTCTGCTCCTGACTCTTGGCCGCGGGCTCACCCTGCCTTTTATGGCCATTTACCTTTCACGTCAATATGATATGTCAGTCAAAGATGTTGGTGTGGCCTTAACCATCGCGCTGGTCTCTGGCGTTCTGTTTAGTTTATGGTTTGGTATTTTGTCTGACCGTGTTGATAAAAAGAAATGTTTGCTGATTGCTATTGCTATTTTTTTAAGCGGTTTTATTGCTATTCCGCTGATGGACAATGCCATCCTTGTCGTTATTTGCTATTCAATTATTAACTGCTCTTATATTGTTTTTTCAGTGGTTCAGAAAGGTTATTTATCGGAAACCGTATCGGTTGCCTTAAAACCAAAGATTTTCTCTATCAATTATACCGTGATTAATATTGGCTGGACGATTGGCCCGCCGCTGGGCACCTTCGCCGTGATGTACAGTACCAGCCTGCCCTTTTATCTATCCGCTCTGATTGCCCTCGCCCCCATGGTTTTGATCGGTCGCTACGTGAAGCAATCGGCCCCCGAGGTTCAGCTCAACGACTCAGGTGATCGGGTCTATCTTTCACCGCGGGTAATGCTTAAAGACAAGCCGCTCATGTGGTTCACTTTTTCAGCCTTTCTTGGCACCCTGGTCTACGGCGCTTTTTCCAGCTGTATTTCGCAATACATGATCCTCGCCAGTGATGCAGCCATGGCGGAAAAGGTCGTCAGCGTAGTGCTCTCAGTCAATGCCCTGGTGGTCGTGATTTGCCAGTACAGCGTAGGTAAAGTGATTAACCGGGAAAATATCAGAGAAATGATGGGGTTGGGCACCGTATTTTTTATTTTAGGTTTTGCCGGCTTTATGATGTCGGGGAGTAATTTATGGCTGTGGGGGCTTTCATCGGCGGTCTTTACGCTCGGTGAAATTATCTATGCCCCGGGCGAGTTTATGTTAGTGGATGGCATTGCCCCTGCCGGCTTAAAAGCCAGCTACTTTGCCGCGCAACAGTTAGGCTGGTTAGGCGGTGCGCTTAACCCATTATTTACCGGTCTGGTACTTACCGCCTTGCCACCCTATATGCTGTTTGTACTGATGATGGTCGGCATCTGCCTGGCTTATCTGGCGATAATATTAGGCATGCGCAGTTTGTCCCGCCACGGCATGGTCCCCGGCTAAGGAGGATAAACGCCGCATAGACCTCGGGAATAACAAAGCCCGGGCTCACTAACTGCCTGAGATGGCAAAGAAACCCCGCCAATTGTTAAAAGAAAATAAGCCGTCCTGGGGGGTAAGGCCTGGTCTGAAATAAGTCAGGGGGCGGAGAGTATTTTTGAAAGGCCGCTGTGAGAAACCACCTGATTTTGCAGCCGAAAGAGCAAGCAACATCGTTTAAGCTGATGGCATCTGGCAAGCTAACCCTAAGGGGGCAAGACGCAGCGCGACCAGGCTGCGCCCTGCCCGTTTTACATTACTGAATAATGCCGCCTTTACTTAGGTGAGCCCGCCGGGCTTCATCCTCTTCTTTATGACCATGTCCCTTATGGGCAATGGCGGTACGTAGCCGCTGTTGCTGCTCATAGCGCGCCTCCCGGCTGAGTTGCGTATCATTACTGAGCGCAATCAGCAGGGTGTTCATTTCAACAATAACACACTGGTCGATGGCTTTATCGACCTGTTGAATCACCTCATCAAGATGGGACATGACTCACTCCTTTGCCTTTATGATTTAACCCGTTAGCAATGATTATTTCGGTTGTTCTATTCTCACTTTCGAAAAATCACTACCGCTGAGGCTGACATGGTAACCCACCACATTGCTGCGTGTCGCATAGAAGGTTTTACCATTGGCCAGCGCAATCCATGGCGCCTGTTGATAGAAAATTTCCTGGGCCTGAGTATAGAGTTTGGCACGTTCCGCCGGGTCACTAACCGAATTGGCTTTCACTACCAGGCTATTGTATTGCTTATCACACCAGCGGGCGACATTGGCGCCACTGGCAATACTATTACAGCCCAGTAAGGTGTTGGCAAAGTTATCAGGATCGCCGTTATCAGACATCCAGCCAAATAGCGCAGAGGCATGCTCAGCCCGGCGCATCCCCGCCAGATACTCACCCCACTCAAAGGAGATAATCTTCGCTTTAACGCCTACATTAGCCCAGTCACTCTGGATCATCTCGGCAATACGACGTGAGTTAGGATTATAAGGACGCTGGACGGGCATCGACCATATATTGGTTTCAAAGCCTTTCTCGAGGCCAGCCTGTTTTAGCAATTGCCGGGCTTTTTGCGGGTTGTACTCATAGTCTGGCAGATTTTTATCATAACCCAGCATACCCGGTGGAATAGGCGATTTTGCTACCGTACCTGAGCCCATAAAGACCGCATTAACAATAGCCTTCTTATCGACGGCATAGTTGAGTGCCTGACGCACCAGCACATCATTGAACGGTTTTTTAGTGGTATTAAACGCTAAATAGCCAACATTGAGAGCATCAATGCTGTGCAGGGTCAGATCTTTATTAGCTTTAATCTCATCAAACTGAACCGGGCTTGGCGCAGGAATAATCTGGCATTCATTTTTTTCAAGTTTCGCCAGCCGGGTTTGCACATTTGGCGTGATAGAGAAGATAAGGTGCTTGGTCGGGACTTCACCCTGCCAGTAGTTCGGGTTCGCCAGATAGCGAATGACTGAGTCCACTTTATAATCCTGCAGGACATAAGGCCCGGTGCCAATCGGGTCATTGTCAACCCGCTCCGGGGTACCCGCTTTTAGCATGGCATCTGCATATTCTGCCGAGAGTATCGAGGCAAAATCCATTCCCCAGTCGGCGAGAAATGAGGCGCGAGGCTCATTTAACACAAACTGAACATGCTGGTCATCTATCTTTTTAACTTCTTTGATAAGCTTATCAAGGCCGACATCGTTAAAGTACTCATAGCTGGCCTGAGACACTTTATGATAGGGATGATTTTCATCTTTTTGCCGCATGACCGAGAAGATAACGTCATCGGCATTAAAGTCACGGGTCGGTTTAAAGTACTTGTTACTATTGAACTTAACGCCCTGACGTAGGGTAAAAGTATAGGTTTTACCATCCGGGCTGATGGTCCAGTCGGTGGCGAGAGAGGGAATCGGCGTATTATCTTTTTCGCTGAAATCCACCAGGCGGTTATACAGGGTTTGTGAGCTGGCCACAAAACTCGGTCCGGAACTGGCAATCTGTGGGTTAAAAGACTCCGGTGATGCTTCTGAACAATAGATCAATGTACTTTTGGCGTCTGCAAGTGCTGAACTGACCGGCAGTATCCCACCCAGAAGTAAGGCAAGCAGTGTTTTCCCCGTCGACATAGTTTTTCCTTTCGTTGACCTGTAAATAACGGCTCAAAAACGTGGTTGGCTTTATTAAAGCATAGCCGTGGAAGTGTGATGCTAATGAAGCTATTTTACAGATAAAAATTCGATTTAAATCCGAAAATTTGCTGTTTTATCTTTCAGCTGGTGCCTGGCTCACTCTATACCCATTTGCAGACTGGGGTGTAATAGAAATGCAATATGCGGCCAGAATCCGCGGGGAGAGTACTGGTCAGGATAGAACAATCCCGTCGGTGATTATTTTTCTATTGGCAATATCATGGACTAATCAAAGCTTATTTTCGCCGTCTTTTCAATCAATTAACTTATTTCAGCTTCGGTAGAATATAGCCTGAAGAAAGCTCCCGGTAGGGCTTTCAAAAGCAGGATAAATAATGTGACCCACACTTTATTGCGCAGCGGATGCCCGAATGATTTTATCCCCATTGGCTATCATGGCCACCGTGTCTTTGATTTTGCACAGCAGATACGTGAAACCCTGCGAAGACGCAACTACCAGGCAGTCTCGGATATGCTGGCTATTCCACAACTCAATGAACAGGCCGATCGCGTTGACTGGTATGCCCCGCAAGGCGGACGAACCCGCCAGTGGAGTGCGCTGACGGCCCCGCAACGCAGTCATGCCCTAAGCGACCTGGAACAGGGCATGCAACATATTGAATTCCTCGGTGAACAGTGCCTGCATACCGGGCATAAAACCTGGCAACTGTTCGGCGCTTTACTGCTTAAGTCGCTGTATGTTCCCGGCAGCCAGTTTATTTATCTGGTCGAAGACAAACCGGTTATCACATTCTGGGGCTTCACTTATGCTACCCCCGATCCGGCACCTGACGTACTGGCTCTATTACGGGAGCGCGCCGGCGGGGCTGGGGCCTTATCCCTCGGCGTTATCCCCCCATGCCCGGCAGATGACAGTGGCCTGGCAAGGGAGGCCAAAAGCAAAGAAGGGGCGCAGGTTTCTTCCCCTGAGGGATATCATTTCCCGGCAAGCCTGGCAGGCCAGTTAACCGCCCCCTCGCCCTCAGGGAACATAAGCCCCGGCGGAATGGGTTTAATACGCAGGGCAATACTTTCCCTGGCAGGTTTAGCCCTGGCGCTATATGTTCCGCACCCGCTGGTCTCACCGACACCGTTCCTCTTACCGTCTGATAATAAGCTCCATGTCGCCCAGGCCAGTCCTGTTCAGCCGGTTATCCTGCCCATGCCATTACCGCTGTTAAAGGCCGCCTTTATCACTGCGCCGCCGCCTCCGGAGGTTGAGATAGCGCAGCCAGCGCCAGCAATGCCCCGCCGGGAGCGCCAGAGGCTGACTATCCCGGCGAGGGAGGTTAAACAAGGTTCAACGGCCTTTCTTAATGGTCACTGGCAGATTAAAGGCCACATAGCCCCAGAGACAGAAGCGCACTATGCCATTGCCAGCAATAAAGGAAAGGTCAGCTTTTTTGACCAACAGCATGGGGAGTGTCAGGCAAACCTGTTGTGCGGACTGCTGCCATCCGGCAGGCTGAAACTGAAACATCCCGCCCCTGCCCGCTGTGCAGATGGTTATCTCCTCCCCCTCCCGGATATTTTCTGTAAGCCTGGGGAGAATCGCCAGGCCATCTGCAAGGCGATTGTTGCCGAAAAACGCTGGGCGGCGGTGAGTGTTGAAAAGGTGAGTGACGAATGAGCCTTATTCCACTGAATGACTACCCAGCGCGAGTCAGCCTGATTGCCAATAGCGGTATACAGTTTCTCAATTTTGGTCTGCCGGAGCAGGCGCCCGGCGATAGTCAGGGACACTTTGTCCGGAAAACGGCGAATGGACCGCTGCTGCGACTTAACCAAGACCTTCCCTCCGGGAAGTTCAGGCTGGAAAGCGATCCGCTCTTGCCTGAGGATATTGTAAAGCCTGAATACAGCCTGTCTTTTGCCGACTCGCTGCAAATCCTGACTAACCATTGGCTGCCATTACCTTTTTTTCACCCTCATTTGCCAGGCCCTGATAATTGGGCCCGGGTGCTTATCCAGCGGCTGGATAAAGCGGATAGGCACGGCAATATTCTGCGTATTACCCTTGCCTTTGACACCCAACAGCCATCACCGGGCAGAAAGAGCGATTATCTGCAACCGAGGGCGGCCGATATCGAAAACGGCCTGTTTTTTTCATTTCGCTGGCAAAATGCCGCCCTCAGTGAGTTTCTCGATAACACCTGGGTTGATGGCTGGCTGCGGGAGTCTTACGGTCAGTCGGTGCCGGGGCCTGTCGGGCCTGGCATTTCCTGTGGTTTAAAAAACTTTGCATATCAGGGGCATTATCTCAATATTCTGCAACTGCTGGCCACCCGACTGGTCATCCCTGAGGTGCAATTGGTGAAACCGTCTCCTCTCTGTCAGCCTATTGATGTTGACCTGATTTTAGATGTGGGCAATAGCCATACCTGCGGGATTGTCATAGAAGACAGGCCGGATAAACCCCAGGGGCTTGAGCCGGCCCGGGAATTACAAATCCGCTATCTTAGCCAGCCTTATCGCCTCAGCAGCCCGGTCTTTTCCAGCCGGATTGAATTTCAACAGGCGCAATTTGGTAAGGCCTATTTTTCAAGGGAAAGCGGCTTGAGCTCGGCATTTTGCTGGCCATCCATGGTGCGGGTTGGTGATGAGGCTCACCACCTGGCCTCATGCCAGCAAAGCCAAAGCGGGCCGAGCGGCATGTCCAGTCCCCGCCGCTATCTGTGGGATAGCGAGGCTACCTATCAGCCCTGGCGCTTTAATCAATATGGCAGCATGAGTGCGGATAGCCAGGCCATCTGTGCCCCAATGATGTTGCTGATTAATGATGAGGGCATTCCCTTAGCCAGTTTGCCGGCAGACCAGCAGATCCCTGCCTTTTCAGCTCAGTACAGCCGCAGTGCGTTAATGACACAGATGTTATGCGAACTGTTATGCCATGCCCAGCTGCAGATAAACAGCGTCGACTCACGCCTCAATCCCGGCCTGGCGCATGCCCCAAGACGATTACGCCATCTGGTGCTGACCCTGCCCTGCTCCATGTCTAAGCCCGAGCGGCATATTTTTGGTTTACGTCTTAAGCAGGCTATCGATATGCTGTGGTCTGTCGGGGGCTGGCTGGCGATATCCCCGTCCCCCCCGCAGATCCAAATGGACTGTGATGAGGCAACCTGCGGGCAACTGGCCTGGCTATATCATGAGGTGGCCTCCCGATACCCCGACAACCCGGGGGAGCTGATTAACGGGCTGGCCCGTCATCCCCGGCGTGATAATGATAAACCCCGGGCATTACGGGTAGCATCTATCGATATCGGCGGGGGCAGCACCGATCTGGCCATTGTCGATTACCGACGGGATGAAGGGCTGGGACAGAATGTCAAAATATCTCCCTCACGGGTCCTGAGCGAAGGTTATAGGCTGGCGGGTGACGAGCTGCTATTCGATATTATCCACCAGATTATTCTGCCAGCCATAAGCCAGGCATTGGAACAGGCTGGGGTAAATGACACCCGCGGGCTGATGAATAAGCTGTTTGGTTTATCCCCCCACTATTCTCATCCTGTTTTGCGTCAACAGGCTACATTCCAGCTGTTTATTCCCCTTGCTCTGGCCTTGCTTGCCGCCTGGCAAAAACAGCCGGAAGAGAGCAAAGATATCCATCTCTCCAGCTCTGTGAAAAACCTGCTCAGCCAGCCGCTGACCGGCCCGTTAAAACATTATATTCAGCACAATGTCCAGCAGGCTTTACCCAGCGGCGCAGCGGCATTCGACATCCTTAATGTGCCGATTAGCCTGAATGGGTCAGCTTTACATAATGCCTTATTTAGCGGCAAATTTGCCCTGAGCCGGGTGTTACAACCCCTGTGCCGGCTGATTATGCAGCATGATTGCGATATCGTGCTGATAAGCGGGGGCACCAGCCGATTAGCGGCGATCAGAACCTTTATTCAACACACCCTCGCGCTTGATGAGCACAGGCTTATCTGGCAGGAAAGCTATCCGGCATTGGCTTATTGCCCCTTTAACCATTCATCGTTTGCCGGTAAGTCAACGGCGGTTATTGGCGCAATGCTCTATCATCTCGCCCGCCAGCTGCGTTTGCCTTTTTTCAATTTTAACGCCTCGGCAATAAAAAATGACGCCAGGCTGCGGGTGATGGGTGCCCTCGACCGGGGGCAGAAGATAAGCCCGGATAACGTCTGGTATCAGGACATTGACCTTGATGATGCTCAAACCCCACTGGATAGCCGCCGCCGGTTTAGAGTCAGCGGCAATATGACGCTTGGCTATCGCCAGCAGGCCGACAGCCAGTGGCCTGCCAGTCCGTTGTTTAGTTTGTCGATTATTGACCCCTATTTAAGCGGGTTAATCGCCGGGGATAACACCCTGCAGGTCAGCCTGAAAAAGACCGGGGATAACCAAAGCCTTGAGCTTGCCGGGGCCTGGCTGGGGGATGGCCGGGTCGTTCCCTTAGAGCAGATTACGTTGACACTCAATAGTCAGGCACAAAACCTTTACGCTATTGAACACTACTGGATAGATAGCGGCATCGTTTATACCCAGAGCCCGCCAGAGGACAGCAGCTGATGCGGGAGGCGTTATCCGGGTTGCAGGCCGCCGCGCCAGCGGGCCTGCAGTAGCCCTCAGGCAGTTTAGCGTCAGGTCGGCAGGCCCGATCGATTGCCAGCCAGGAGGGAGCATGATGCGCCGCCGGACCGCCCAACCCTATCCCCACGGCAGACGGTGTACGGCCGGTAAATTAAGGCCGCCCGCAGGGTAAAGCCCCCAGCCAGCCGGCAGGTCGCTTGCCGCGTCGATACCCCGTTATTTCATGGCGTTGCCTACTGGTAAAGATGTAAATCATTCGTTAAAATCCGCGCACCTATTCACTTTTGCTAAAAATAAGGAGGATCTTATGTTGTCTTGTGAGCGTTTTATTCGTTCGCATACCATCAGCGATCGTCGTTGCTCAAGCGTTATCGAATTCGTACTGCGATAACTTCGGCTTGAGCGAAGTCATAGACTAAAAACCCTTCTCCCGGGCTTACGAGTTATCGTCTGTTGTGTATGACGAGGCATTGCTATGCCTATAACTCTTGAGTCAATATCTATGAGTACTTTATTAACTGCCCAATCCCTGCAGCTTGACACTGATTTCGGTCCTTTACTTAGTCAGATAAATTTAAGCCTCAATCAAGGCGATCGCATTGGCCTAATTGGCCATAACGGTTGCGGTAAAAGCACCTTACTAAAATTACTGGATGGCACTCTTGCCCCCACCAGCGGGACAATTACCTGCGCCCATCGCTGCCAAATGGTTCGCGTCGGACAGCATCTGCCTGGCGAACTGGCGATGATGACAGTGCTGGAAGCGGTACTTGTTTGTCTGAACGACGATAGGCGGGAGGATGAGCGCTGGCGTGTTGAGGCTTTGCTGGCCAGCATGGGCTTTGATGAGCAGGACTGGTACCTGACGACCGGCACACTCAGCGGCGGGCAGCATACCCGATTATTACTGGCGCGCGCCTTAATTCATCGGCCGGATCTGCTCTTGCTTGATGAGCCCAGTAACCACCTCGACTTACCGACTCTGCTGTGGCTTGAACAGTTTCTGCGAAGCTGGCAAGGCAGCTTTATTCTGGTTTCCCACGACCGGCGTTTGCTGGACAACGTGACAAACTGTAGCTGGATCCTGCGGGATAAAAACTTGCATTTTTTTGCACTCCCCTGCAGCGCCGCCCGTCTTGCTCTGGCCGAGCGGGACAGCACTGATGCCCATCGTCACCAGGCCGAACAGAAGGAGATAGACAGAATTGCCAGCAGCGCCAAACGTCTTGCGTTATGGGGACGGGTTTATGATAACGAAGGACTGGCACGTAAAGCGCGGCAAATGGAGAAACGAATTGATAAGTTAAAAGAGGAGCAGACCGAAGTCAGCCCGGGCAGTCAGTGGCAACTCACTTTGCAAGGAGAAGCCCTGGCCGCCGATCGCTTACTGGAGATAAATCAGTTAACGGTTCGTGCCGCCGCCGGCTGCGACCCGCTCTTTTCCCTGGCCTCATTGCGTATTAAAAGTGGTGATCGGGTGGCGATTATCGGCCCTAACGGCTGTGGCAAGTCATCCTTGCTGCGTCTGTTATGGCGTCAATACCAGCAAAGTGATGACCAGGGGCAGGTACGGTTTCATCCCAGGGTGCATACCGGCTATTATGACCAAACCCTGCATCAGCTGCGGGATAGCGACACATTACTCGAGGCGCTGGAGCCCTTTGCACCGCTCAGTGAGCAGCAACGTAAAATGGCGCTGATTGATGCAGGCTTTCCCTGGTTGCGTCATCAACAACGCGTCGACACTCTCAGCGGTGGAGAACGCTCGCGACTGCTGTTTATTGGCCTGACGCTTGCCCGTTATTCTCTGCTGATGCTCGATGAACCGACCAACCACCTTGATCTTGAGGGTAAAGAGGCCCTGGCAGATACCCTGGCAGAGTTTGCCGGCGGAATTTTACTGGTGACCCATGACCGGGAACTGATAAGCAAAAGCTGTAATCGTTATTGGTTAATCGACAAAGGCGTACTCAGTGAGTGGCACGATCTTGATGCCCTTTATCACCAACTGATCGACGGTCAAAGTGATAGCCGTGCCGATGAACCGCGGCCCGCTCCGCAGGCTGAACAACCATTAAGCGACGCCGATGCTATGCTGAGCCGACTGGTGATGCTCGAAGAGCTACTGGCGCAGGATATGGCTCGCAAAGAGAAGCACCAAAAGCCAGAGCGGCAGCAGCAATGGCGGGCTGAAATTGCCAGAATAAGCCAGCAACTGGAGATTTAACCCCCCTTATTTGCACGCAGCAGCTGTTATGCTGCGTGCAAATAACACTCCCGGCACGGTTATTCTCACCATTAAATTGATTTGTTTGTTTACGGCATACGCGATCCAGGCTTAAAGGCATGATGACGTGCGCAACAGCTAATCAGCCAGGCGATTATCAACAAGCTCAGTATTATCCATGGATAAGCCGCCACTCCCCAGGACTCCAGCAACCAGCCCCCCACTATCCCGCCGCAGGCAATTGCGCTATTCCACACCACGACATTCATCGATAGAGCCACATCAGCCCCACTTCCGGCGGCATCGGCCAGCGCCGTTTGTAACAAGGTCGCGGCACCGCCAAAGGTGATCCCCCACACTAACACGCCGCAGTAGATAATCGCGGGGCTGCGGGCATTAATGCCAAATAGCAACGCCACTAGCCCAAAGGCTACCAGGCTTGCCAGTACGCTACTCCGCAGTGCGTTATCTACCCGCTTACCCGCTATCCAGATACCAATAAGCGCCGCCATGCCAAAGACTAACAGTACAAGGTCTACCTGACTCTCCAGCCCCGCCGGATCCACGAAAGGAGCAATATAGGTGTAGAGAATATTGTGGGCTAGCATCCAGGTCAGTACCACCGCCAGCACTGCACGTACCCCCGGCGTCGTTAAGACTCGCCGCAGTGGCAGGCGTTCATGGGCTGACTGGCCGGGATAATCAGGAACTCTGGCTATCACCCAGGCCAGTAGAAACAATGCCAGTACGGACATAACCCAAAAGGCACTTCGCCAACCGATAGCCGTTCCCATAAAGGTACCTAATGGTACGCCAAGTGATAACGCAATCGGGGTGCCGACCATCGCCAACGCCATCGCTTTCCCCTGTTGATGTGGCGCGACCATCCTCCGGGCATAACCTGCCAGCAGGCTCCAGGCTAGCCCTGCCGCAACACCTGCAAAAAAACGCGCCACCAGGGTCAGTACCACGTGGTTTGACAGCGCGGTAAGGGAGTTGAACACTAAAAAACCGACAATGGTCAGTAATAACACGTTGCGACGTCGCCAGCTTTGGGTCGCAATAGTTAACGGAATAGCGGCCAGTAGCGAGCCAACTGCAAAAACAGTGATCATCTGTCCGGCCAGCGCCTGACTGATGCCGAGGCCAGCACTTATCTGTGGCAATAGGCCTGCTGGCAGTGTTTCGGTAACAATGCAGATAAATCCGGTCATCGCTAAAGCGAGTAATGCCATCACCGGCAGTGGATGTGACGCCGAATGCGTCGCGCAGTAAGACATAGAAAATCCTGTGTAAGAAATAACGGGTTTGCCCGCAACAAATGTGGTGTTTATGATATATATACCGATCGATATATATGTTGTACAGCAGCGGTCGCATTGTCAATAACTTTTGTATCGAGTAGTATGTAAGTCAGAAAAACAGGAGGACAACATGGCACAAATGGGACGCCCGCGAACCTTTGACAGACAGCAGGCGATTGAACAAGCCCTGTATCTGTTTTGGGAGCATGGCTACGAAACAACCTCGCTAAGTCAGCTTAAAGCGCAGATCGGTGGCGGCATCTCTGCCCCTAGTTTTTATGCCGCTTTTGGTTCTAAAGAGGCGCTATTCAAGGAAGCCGTTGAGTGCTATCTGGCAAGCTATGCGCAGGTCACCGCCTGTCTATGGGATGAGACGCTGGCCCCTGCCGTCGCCATAGAGCAGGCATTGCGCCGCTCGGCAAAAATGCAGTGTGATACCGGGCATCCTAAAGGCTGTATGGTAGCCTTGAGCACCATGAGTGCCCCTTCCCCGGAACATGCCCATGTGACAGAACCCTTAGCCCAATCACGGGCCAGGACGCTGGCGGGATTTATTCAGTGCGTAGCGCGCGGTATAAGCAGCGGAGAGCTGGTTCCCTCCACGGATGCACGCAGCTTAGGGACTCTGTTTAATAGCTTTTTGTTGGGGGTATCGATAGCCGCCAGAGACGGCGTGCCGCTGGCGGTTTTTGAAGCATCCATCAATCAGTTGATGACAATATGGGATGCTCAGCGCAATTGATGCCGGGTTAGCCACTGTTGGGCGCTGGTGGTCTCAATGTCCTGTTGGGCGTTATAGGTTGCCGCTTTATCCCAGGCCAGCCCGTCGGGACGTGCAAAAGCCAGTCGGTATTTAGCGGCCATATCGTCAGGATACTGCGCGACATCAGCCAGCAGTTGCTCTTTGTCAAGCAGCTGTCGCTCTACCTCATCGCCCCAATGGGCCTGCATGAGATCAGCCAGTTGCTGATAAGTCAGGGTATCACCTGCGATATAGACGATTTGATTAGCCAGTCGTGGCTGATGAAAATAGACCTCCGCGGTTAACAGGCCAATATCCTCCGGCGTTGTCAGCGTGACCGCGTACTCCCATGACCCGAGCCCATAAACACGATGATGCTCGGCATCAACCACGCCAAAGCCCGGTTCAAACAGATAGCTGGTAAAGATACCGGTTGAAATAATCAGCCATTCTGTCTGGCTTTGCTTGCGTAAACGCTGGCGAACGGCCAATTGCTCGTCCCAAACCTGTTGTCCGCTCCCCATACCAACCACATCGTAGTCAACACCAAACTGCCAGGGGAAGTAACGTCTCACCCCTGCCTTAAGTATCGCCTCGGTAATTTTCAGTTGTGTGCCAGGGCCACCAACAAAACCACTGCAATTGATGACCGTCTGAAAAGGGCGAAACAGGGCGCTCAGTTCGGCAACCGATTGATGTTGCAAATCCCCCGCCACCCATTCAATTCCCAGTGCGCGGAGCTCATCCAGACGCGCTTTTTTTGCTCCACTCCTCGCCTCAATCGCCTCCTTACGGAGTAATACGCTAATACGGGTTGGGGTATTCTGTGCTTTGTGGCGTAATGCCCGTAATACAGAGATTCCAAGCTCTCCCGCCCCAATCACTAATATTGTGGAAGCCTGGTTTTCAATTGCATAGGTCATACTGTTCTCCTGTAGTATGAATCTATCCTGACATGGCATATCAACCTGAGACAATTAGGCACATCGATGATACCGGAGGTGAAATGGCGCAGGACAGGCAGGCGTTACTGCAATATTCAAAAGTGATTTGCGAGGGCTTAAGTGATGATGACGATGGCCTGAAACGTGAAATTCTCAAACATGCCGGCAACCGCTGGTCTTTAGGGGTTGTACATATTCTCGGGACTCAGGGTCCAATGCGCCACAAAGAAATTAGCCGTCAGCTTCACGGCGTAACCCAGCGTATGCTGACGCACACTTTGCGACAGCTCGAACGTGATGGCCTGATTTCCCGCTGTGACTATCAGGAAAAATTGCCTCGGGTAGTCTATACCATTACCGAGTCAGGCGAGGAATTGCTGATTCATATGATGCCGCTTTGGCACTGGATTATCACCTCTGCCGATCGTTTTCGCGCCGCTCGTGTACAGTTCGATGCAAGCCAGGGGAAATAAATCATCGCTTTCCGGCAGAACACTGCCGGAATAGCAATTACCACTGAGCAAAGTTCACGACCACTTTAACCATTTACCGTCATTTTTACTGCTTTTTCGCATCAATTCAATAAAGCGCATCCCCGACAGGCCTTCCGCTATACCGGGTAATAACGGGGCTTCGCCGCCACGAATACGGATAGCTGCTTCACGATAAATCTGCGCAAAACATTCAAGATATCCTTCCGGATGTCCTGCAGGTGTACGACAGATTTGCCGCACGCTAGCCTGGTTATGACTGCCATTTCTAGTGACAGTGTAACTATTTCCCTGATGCGGATAGATAATCAACTCCTCGGGTTGCTGCTGGCGAAAACTCAGGCTGGCGCGGCTGCCAACAATGCGCAAACGCAGGTCATTTTCAAAACCGGCTGCCACCTGACTGGCCCATACCCGCCCCCGGGCTCCAGAGGCATAACGCATTTGTACATAGAGTTCATCATCCAGCGTCCGGCCGGCAACGCGAATCAGCAATTCACCCCGTAACCATTCTGGCTCCATACCGCTGACAAAGGCTGCAAGTTGCCAGGCATGGGTTCCTATATCACCAATGGCTCCGGCGCCCGCTATCTCAGGAGCTCCCCGCCATGAGGCCTGTTTATGGTCAGTCAGTTCCAGTCTGTCGGTTAACCAGCCCTGGAGATACTCAACCTCGATATTGCGGATCTCCCCCAGCTCGCCATTAGCCACCCGGGCGCGCGCCTCGCGCACCATAGGTAAGGCACTGTAGTTATGGGTTAAGACAAAGATTTTTCCGCTCGTATTGATCACCTCTGCCAGTTCATAGCCTTCCCTCAGGCTAATGCCTAACGGTTTATCACAAATGACGTGAATTCCCTGTTCGAGAAAAGCTTTTGCTATCGGCACATGGAGGTGGTTGGGGGTGACGATAGCGACTGCTTCAATGCCATCCGGGCGTTGCGCTTCCTGCCGAGCCATCTCAATCCAGCTGTCGTAACCGCGCTCGGTTGCAATAAATAACGACTCGGCACTGCGCCTTGCCACTTCCGGTTGTGAAGAAAAGGCCCCGGCGACCAGTTCAAACTGGTCATCCATTCTGGCGGCGATGCGGTGCACGCCACCAATAAAGGCACCTTCCCCTCCGCCCACCATACCTAAGCGAATCCGCTTCATCGCGTATTCTCCAGACCCAGCATCTCCCGAACCGCCTGCGGGTCATACTCGGTGGCAACAAAATCGTCAAAGGCATAATGGGCAACCGGAATGATATGCTGGCGGATAAATTGCGCGCCTTCCCGTGCCCCCGCCTCTGCTGATTTCAGACAGCATTCCCATTCCAGAGTCGCCCAGCCGGCATAGTTATACTGTGCCAGTTTGCTGAAAATACCTTTAAAATTAATCTGGCCATCACCCGGTGAGCGAAAACGTCCAGCCCGTTCAGACCAGGGCTGATATCCCCCATAGGCACCACTGCGCGGCGAGATGATAAATTCCGCATCCTTGACATGAAATGCTTTGATTCGCTGATGATAGATATCAATAAAGCCGAGATAGTCCATTTGCTGTAATAACATATGACTTGGGTCATAAAGGATATGACAACGCGG
>Ga0153936_100101_pt1 | contig 19039 bp, 13 predicted proteins | sample TSNJ020MetaG_FD_102272 | JGI IMG/M metagenome (GOLD analysis project Ga0153936, IMG submission 102272) | Attine ant fungus gardens microbial communities from New Jersey, USA - TSNJ020 MetaG | ecosystem: Host-associated > Fungi > Mycelium > Unclassified | place: USA: New Jersey, Wharton State... | reverse complement strand
TGGATTGCAGCCTTATTTATACTACTACTACAGTGGCTGTACCCTAGAGTCCCATGGTCACATGTCCTTTCCAGAATGTTCTATGGTCACCTGACCTTGTCACGTGACTTGGCTTACTAAGTCTCTATTCTGCTTCTGTCTTTACTCCATTGTATGCTTGGGGATTTTAGACTGAGTGTTCAGAATGTGTGGGACGTCTTTTCCTACTCGAGGCTCTCATAACATGCTATGTATTTTCAGAGTAGGTTTCCAACTGTACAGTTAGTTGAAGTAGAGCTTATATAAGAGTATAGAAGTTCTAGGTAGTACTGCTGTATTGATAGTGAGCTATACTGCTAGACTAGACTAAAAAGGATAATGTTATAGCATGAGATAAATGTGTGTCTTTGAGATCTAAAATTGATAAGAGTGTTTTCAAGTGAATACTAAAAATATTTTATTTTTTAGATTTCTATTAGTTTCTTTTATATTAACCTTTGTAAGTTTTCTATTATTTGATTTATCTCTCCAGCATCTACTTGATTGCACACAACTGTAATGTAGCTTGGAGATTTCACCTTTTTGACCTGATCTGTTTACCTTTGTTATTTTATTTTTCTATCAGTACATAACTGTGAAATAGCTTAAAGATTCTACCTCTCTAACCTGTTATATTACTCTTGTATCCACTTTTTATCTCTATCATTGTAATCCTATAAGAGTAGACAATTTAGAAGATCAAGAGCAGAAATTATAAAGAAAATAAAAATGAAATAAATATAAATATTAATTTATACCAAATTTCCAGTATATGATATATTGGTAGAAAAGGCAAACCTTGCTACTTTGGACCTATGGTAGTTGCCAAACATCTACAAAGTAGTACTTATATATTAATAGAGGTCAATGGTATAGTATCATGTCTAAAATTTACAGCTTTTTGGTTTATTCCTTATTACTGTCACAGTCCCCCTATAACATTGCCTTATGCAAGGATGTTGTTACCTTAGTTACAAACAGTTCAAGCTCTTTGTACTAGTTTGCCAAAGCCTTTAGTTATAAGTCAGTATTTGTAAAAAACCTATCTCAGCTTTGTTCTCTACTTAGTAGACTTCTCCTGAATTCATTGCTTGTTAATATCTTACTGAGCTCTTCTATTCTGCATATCAAGAGAGAAAGTATAGAGATTGATCCAGCTAGCTGGCCAAGATCAAGTCAAGATAGAATTATAGAGTCCCTACTTGACAGTAAAACAAAGCTGCAAAAAAAAACACCCTACATGTCCCAGATATCCTTCTAACATGTCCTAAGTCTCTATTCTTGACCCTCAACTAGAATATTGTATACAATGCAATGGATTCTGCTCTAGGCTCCCTAGAGAATCTACAATCACACCTATTGAATAGCTCTTTACCACCTTACAAGCTAAAAACCAATGTTTTGCTTCTCTAGAACTAGTGGAAAAGTTAGGGAAGTTAGCAGTAGAGAATGTTGCTAGCAAACTACTAAAGCTTTTAACAGGTTGTCCTAAACCTACAGAAAATTAAGTACCAAGTCCACATAGAGAATTATTGAGCCAAAAACTACAGACTACTTTGTTAGTATTAGTAAGATAGTCAAACAACTACTTACAGAAAAAGCTCCAAGTAATTAAGGAGCCTGATCCTTTTAGTAGAGGAAGTCCAGAAGAGTTGTGTACATTTGTATTTCAGTATCAAATTTATTTTTGTACTTACAAAGGAGAGTTCACAGATGATACTAACAAAGTATTTCTTGCCATATCATACCTCCATGGCATTGCCTTGGACTATTTCAAGCCTTTCATTAATAAACCCAATTTCTATCACAACCTGGATTTCCTAAAAGACTAGTCAGTCTTTGTACAAAAGTTATCTAACATCTTTAGCTCTTACTCACCTGAAGATAACAATGAGAATATGATAGTGTCCATCCCCTTTCCTAGTGATAGCAAGGCTGTCAACTACTTTATTTGTTTTGTAAAATACCAGAACCATGTTTGCTGGGATAAAAGAACCCTATATAAAGTAGTCAAGGATACTATTCTAAACTACATCCAAGACAAGCTATATTATAGCTAGAAAAATATACTGTTCTTTGAAGGATTCAAAAGAGCAGTTTTGTAGATTGATAACAACTACTAGAAGAGGATCTAGAATAACAGGAATAAGTCAAGGATAAACTGTTTCTACCAGTATTATGCATCTAAGCCATCGAGGCTAAAACCCTCCAGAACTCTTGGGGTCAAGGAGAGAACAAGCCCCAATAAGAGAATGCCCAGATTTCTATTCTTTATAGGAATCTTGTCTGTTTTCTCCTCATAGAGAATCTCTTCTATTAGCAGCATCTTGAGAGTAGACAGTTAACTTATGCTAATTGAACAGCAGTGTTGTATAAGCCTAGGACTGTACTTACATTGTGGCTAGTCTGGACATCTGGCTATAGTCTGCCCTAGACAGTCAACAAGATCTACTAGTAGTCTAGAAGCACAAGTAGCTTAGTTAAAAGCATCTTTGGACCTTTCAGAACTATCAAAAAATAAGAAGGCAGTTCTTTTACCTTTTAATGAGTTAACTGCCTAGAAACTATTGGAAAACATTTGTTGAAGATAGGGTTTGCTGTTTTGTCTGGTCCAAAATTACTCTTTATCTTACTGTGCTCAAATCTGGTCTCAAAAGATTTTCTAAAACTAATTGACTCTGGCTTGTCAGATTGTTTAATAGACTCGAGTTTTGTTACTTCCTATAAGTTGCTATTCTGGGTTATTAAACTCCTTCTTCTAACACTGATAGATGGTACTGTTAATCAATATATAACTTGAGTCATAATACTACTAATTCAACTCATTTGCAACTACTTTTATACTTCTGAGTTCTATATAATATACCTGAATGGTTCAAGCCTAGTAGTACTAGAATACAGTTGGTTAAAAAGCTACAATCTGAACATTGACTGAAGAAAAGAGGTCCTAGACATACCTTTAGATAGGACAGGGAATCTGGGGAGAAACAAAATCAGCAATACTAAAGAACCAAAACATGAATCAGAAGCACGACTGTCTATATCACTAATTAATGCAACAGCTTACTAATATACTTATAGAGTATCTGGATCCTAGCTATTTTAACTTATTTCTAAGATACTCAATGGCTAAGCAACTCAGACCAGACCAGTGAACCCTGAATTAAACAAAGTTCCTGTAAAATATTATCAGTTCATAGATATGTTTGACAAATAATACTTTAGACTTCTATTTGAATATCATCTATATGACTTGGCCATCTAAATAGCAAAGGACTTATTATTATCTCTAGAATCCATATACTTACTGTCAACACTCAAAATGTAGATATTGTGGGAGTTTATTAATAAGAATATCAAGTTAAGTACTATCAAGTTCTTTTAATCTCCAGAAAAAGCTCCAGTATTGTTTGTGAAAAAAAAAAATAGAGACTTGAGATTGTATATCAACTATCAAGATCTTAACAAGATAACTCATAAGAATTACTACCTGATTCTATTGATTTCTGACCTTTTAAATATCTCTAAAAAGGCAAGAATCTATACAAAAATAAATTTGAGAAATGTCTACCACTTAGTATGTATTGTTGAAAACAATAAGTGGAAAACTGTCTTCAGGACCTGGTATGGATTCTTTGAATAGCTAGTTATATTTTTAAAACTATTAAACATCCTTGTAGCTTTTCAACAGTTTATAAACAAGCTTTTTGGGAACTTACTGAATGTCTATATGGTCATCTACCTAGACAATATCTTAATTTACTTGAACAATGTAGAGGGCTGCTGAGGTTATATAAAAAAAGTATTACAATATCTCTGAGCCTACAAATTATATACTTTACTGGCTAAGTACATATTCTATTAAGAGAGTATTGAGTTTCTAGGGTTTGTACTGGACCTCAAGAGTTTAACTATGGATGAACAAAAGATGAAAACTATCAGAGATTGGTCAGTTCCTCAACGATTCAAAGAAGTTCAATTGTTTCTGAGATTTTCAAACTTCTATCAATGGTTTATATACAATTATTCTAGAATAGTAGCTTTTCTCACTTGTCTAACATAAAAAAAGGTCCTCTAGAATTGGTCAGAAGATTGTCAGAAGGTATTTAAGACATTAAAAGAAGTATTCACTATAACACTGGTATTGGCAAAATAAGATTCTGATTCCAAAATAATAGTAAAAATAGATATATTGGACAGAGCCTTAACAGCAATTCTTTCAATGTACAAGGGAAAGGATATTTATCCCATAGCCTTCTATTCTAGAATATTCAGTGACATGGAGCTAAATTATAATATACATAATAAGGAACTTTTAGCAATATTTGAGACTTTTAAGAAATAAAGACATTACCTAAAAGAGACTTTCATCCCTATGAAAGTGCTCACAGACTATAAGAACCTCACCTATTTTTGTGGCTCCAAGCTTCTTTCTCATTAACAAATATACTGGTTGGAGTTTCTCTTGTAGTTCAATTTAACAATATACTTCTAACCAAAAAGATTGGAAACAAAACCAGATACTTTGACCCACTGCTAGGACATATACAATAAAGAAGAACCAACAGAGAACTCAAATTAATGACCCATATTTGTATTCAACCAACTATTAATAGAACAGAGCAATAACTTACAGGAACCCAAATAATTACAAATAGCAATCCTCCTAGACATAGAAACATTGAACTTAGATATCAAATGGACAGTAACAGTAGATCTAACTTATCAAGAATACCTCAATACTACACAAATCCAAGAAGACACTAGGTAGACTATCAACATTAATGGATACCTATGCTTCAAAGAATGAATCTTTGTTTCTAATATAGAGGACCTCCAGCTATATGTACTTAGAGCAAAGTATGACCATATACTTGTAGGCTATCTAGGACAAGCCAAGATACTACAGTTAGTCTGCTGGGATTATATCTAGTCCAACTTATAAACCTTTGTCATCAACTATGTAAACTTTTGCAGTACTTGCTCTTAAAACAAAGCTAGATACTATAAACTATATAGTATTTTAAAACAACTCTCCATTCTCTCTCAACCTTGGAAGTTCATATCAATAGACTTCATCAAGTGTCTATCTGAGTCAAAAGGCTACATAGATATACTAGTAATCATAGACAGACTCACAAAGCAAGCAATCTTTGTTCTAGCATATAACTCAATCAACACAATGGATTTTACCAACTTATTTGTCCAAAATGTCTTCTTTAAGCATGGAGTACTGTTATGACATAGCCAAAATAGCTAAGTTATTATTTATATTTCTTTTCTTTTCTTTTTCATTTAATTAAATAATCAGTGGATGTATAAGAGAGAATGACTCAAAAGAAATGTGTAGGACTTTATAAATAGAAGTAAATACAAAATATGTATAAGTAGTATACAGTAATCAAATGAAAACTCTATTGAGTTTTTCTTGTCAACTTGGGCTAAGAGTGGTTCTAAGATGTTATAGTTTAAGTTCTTACACTAAAACTCAATTTCTTTATCAGTACCACTCACCACAGAGCCTTACTAGCTTATTCTCTTATCTTTCTTGGTACTTGGGTAATATAACTTAGAACCACTATAATATAGTCAGGCCCTGGGCTTGGGGAGACTTGATAGTTAGTTAGAGACTATTGGTAGAAGTACAGTACCAAGCTTAGGTATTATGTCTGAGACCTGACTTCATAATTGAGTGGTGTTGTATAGCATACTTGTGCTGTTCTTAGTAGAAATCTTGTGCTAAAGTTCTATTGTGGACTATACATGCAGAGGAGTAATATCATATTCTTAGAAAAGTGTTTAGGTTAGAGATTCTCTCCTTGAAGTGATAGTATAACCATATTACTAGGGTAGTAGTAAGTAAGGCAGTAGGTGTTTAGCTAGGTAAAGATCTTGTGCTCTAGTAAATATAATATTAGTAAGATTATTCTTTATTTGACTTCTCTAGAGACATAGTATTATGTTTCTAGAGTAATGTAACTCTCTCATAAACAGAATGCTCAACCAATGGTGTACCCTTGCCAAACTAAGGATAAAGATAGAGGAAAGGGAAAAAAGAGTATATTGGGAGTATAAAAGGTTTAGGTACCTGGCCTGTAACTACAGGAATAGAAAGAAGGAGATGAAGGGAAAATTGACTTCCCAGAATAAATTTGAGGTGATAGCAAATAGAGTAATATAATGTAGAGTGAAAAAAGGAGTAAGTATAAGGAGACAAGAGATGGAAGAAAAGAGAGTACAATACTTTAGGTGTTAGGAAATGGGACACTACAAGTAGGAGTGTCCAAATATAGAGGTAGAGAAGGAGTGAGGAGGTGGTATATGTAGTTAATCCACAAAAGGTACAGCAAGAGGAGAAACCAGTATACTTCTTATGAAAAAAGGTACAGAAATATAGTAGCATATAGTATATGCCCCCAAGAAGTACAGTACTAGAGAAGAGAGGTTGAAAGATAAAATGGAAAGTGCTAATGTCTGTAAAGTATAGAGAATGTGACTATAAAGGCACTAAGACAAAGGAAAATCAAAAATAAAATTGTCTCTGAAGAGAAACTGAAGAATATATAGTACAAGAGTTGTCTAGAAGTATAGAAATAAAGAAACAATAAAGTAGGAAGTAAAATTAAATGTACAAAGTATAGAAAAAAGAACACAATAGTAGAGAAGAAAATATCAGAAGAAAAAAGAAGAAATATTTGGTGCCCAAAATATAAGATCAAGAGGAAGTGGCCATAGTAGAACTGGAGGGTAGTAGTATACCTTGAACAGGGAAAAGCGCAGCAGAGCAGCATATGAACAGAGGCTCTAAAAAGTGCAGCAAGAAAGAAAGGTAAGCAGAAAGAATCAAGAAGGACATTTAAAATACTGAGAAAGATGTAGCTGAATATTAGAGTAGAAAAGATAGATATATATGAAGGTATAATAGTAAAAGTACTCTTGGACAGTGGTACAATAAGGATGTTTATGGATTGGAAAATAGCAGTGAGATATAGATTTAGGCTGCAAAAATTAAAAAGACCAATAGTAGTCAAGAATGTTGATGGGATGAATAATAGTGTAAAAGCTATTATCTATCAAGTGAAGGTGGATATGTACTATAAAAGTTATATAGAAAGAATGAGAATGGACGTGTACAATCTAAGAAGAATAAATATAATACTAGAGATGCTGTGGTTCCAAATATATAATCTAGAGACAAACTGAAAGATAGAAGAAGTAAAAATAATAAGGTACCTACCACTATATGGGAGAAATATGAAGTTGAAAGAAGAAAAGAGAGAAAAGAAAGAAAAGAGAATAGTAACTCTAGAAGAGGAAAAGATTGTGAGATAGGCAGTAGACAATAAAGAGGATTGGGAAAGAGAAAAAGTTGAAGTGGACCATAGAAAGATTGAAGAAATAGTGCTATAGAAAATTTTAAAGTAAAGAAAAGTGTTTGGGAAAGTAGAGTTAGAAAGAATACCAATGAGAAAAATCTGGGATTATGCCATAGATCTCAAGAAGACATTTAAACCTAGAAAAGGAAGGATCTACTCTTTATTTAAAAATAAAAGAGAAAAAGTTCAGAATTTCATAGAGGATTAGTTAAGAAAGAGGTATATCAGACTATCAAAGTCCTCTCAGATATCACCAGTTTTCTTTGTGAGCAAGAAAGATAGAAGAAAGAAAATAGTAATAAACTACTATAATCTGAATAACCAAATAGTGAATAACTATCTACTTTTGCTGATTACAGACTTAATAGACAATATAGGGAGCAAATGAGTATTCACTAAAATGGATCTTTGGTAGGGGTTTAATAATAAAGAAAAGGGATAAGTGGAAGGGAGCATTTATAATCCATGTAGAGTTCTTTGAACCAACAGTTATATTCTTTGGAATGACAAATTTACCAGCTACATTCTAGGCAATAATGAAAGAAATCCTGAAAGACATGATTAATAAAGAGAAAGTGACAGCTTTTGTAGATAATGTACTAATGGGAACAAAAACAAAAGAAGGATATAACGAGATTGTAAAAAAAGTACTGAAGAGGCTAGAGGAGAATAACTTGTATATCAAGCCAAAAAAGTGTATGTGAAAGGTATAAAAAATTAGATTTCTGAAAGTGATCATAGAACCCAATAGAATTAAAATAGAGAAGAAAAAGGTAAATAGAATACTAAGTTGGTCAAAGCCAAAGAATATGAAAAATGCCAGAAAGTTTTTAGGTCTTGCCAACTACTATAGAAGGTTTATCAAATACTTCATTTGAATAGCAAAGCTAATGAATATGTTGACAAGGAAAGATATAAAGTAGTAGTAGGAAGAGAAATAGCAAAAAACATTTAACAAACTTGGAGGAATTTTTACAACTAGACTAGTATTGGCAGCCCTAGATTTAAACAAAGAATTTAGGATAAAAGTAAATGCTTTAAACTGTACTACTAAAAAAGTACTATTAATAAAGTATTCTAATAAGTTATAGAGACTAGTTGCTTTCATTTCTAAATCTTTAAGTGATATGAGGAGAAATTACAAAATTTACAACAAAGAAATATTAATAGTAGTCAGATGTTTAGAAGTGTAAAGGTATTTTCTGGAAGAAACAACAATAAAGTTTGAGATTTGGACAGACCACAAAAATCTTGAATATTTCATAAAGACGTAAAAATTGAATAGAAAACAAGTAAGATAGACATTGTACCTATCAAGATTTAATTTTATGTTGAAGCATGTTCCAGAAAGTAAAATAAAAAAGATAGATAGCTTAAGTAGGAGACCAGACTAGAAAATAGGAGTAGAAAGAGACAATGAGAATGAGACATTGGTAAAGCCAGAGTGGTTGGAAATGAGAAAAACAGAAAAGGTAAAAGTAATAGTAGAAGAAGTAGACTTACTAGAAAAAGTAAGACAGTCAAAAGTAAAAGATGATGAAGTGGTTAGAGTAGTAAAAGAAATAAAATGAGCTAAAGTAAAGATATTATGAGATGAAGAGTACAAAGAAGTAGATGGTGTCATATATAAAGAAAAGAAGATATATATGCCTAAAAATGATATGTTGAGAGCAGAGATAATTAGGTTACATCATGATATGCCAGTAAGGAGATATGGGAGATAGTGAAAGATGGTAGAACTAGTTACCAGAAACTTTTGGTGACTAGGAGTAACCAAGGAGGTGAAGCAATATATCAAAGGATACAATTCCTGCCAAAGAAATAAGAACTATACAGAACAGCCAGCAGACAAGTCAATACCCAATTCAATTCCAGAAAGACCTTGGACATATATTTCAGTGGACTTTATCACTAAGTTGCCACTAGCCCAAGGATATGACTCAATCTTAGTAGTAGTAGATAGGTTAACAAAAATGGTCCACTTTATTTCTACTATAGAGAAAACATCAGCAGAAGAACTAGCTAGGCTATTTAGGGACAATATGTGGAAATTATATAGACTACCTGAGAGTATCATTTTGGATAGAGAACCACAGTTTGCAGCAGAATTAATGAGAGAGTTAAATAGGATATTAGGGATTGAAAACAAAATATCAATAGTATTCTACTCTCAGACAAATAGATAAACAAAGAAGGTTAACTAGAAGTTGGAACAGTACTTAAGGATGTTTATTGACCATAAGCAAGAACAGTAGCCAGACTGGTTAGGAACAGCAAAGTTTACATACAACAATAAAGCATACTTATTATGAGATGACTTCCAAGAAGGAAACTATTTCTCATACATTTATTAACTTGATAGGAAATACTCAAGTATACAACACAGAAAAGATATAAATAGTGTGGGAAGGATTATGTAAGATATAGGTAGTTCTTAGTAAGGGTCATATAATTGTAGAAGGTAGATGTACAGACTATCTAATATTTGTATAAGTACCTAGGAGAATCCACAAGGAACTCTATTAAGTTTTTTCTAAACAACTACCTTGGTTGAGCTCTAAGTCCTCATGACTACACACTAACACAAGAACTCAATATCTATTATTGACCCTGTACCTTGCAGCCTCAACATTCTCTATTCTACTCACTTTCTCATCATTCTTGCTAGTGAGCACAGTACTCACAAGTATCTTGGATAGCAGGTCCTAGCTGTAAAGAGAACTTCACTGTTAGTTAGGAACAGTGAGTAAAAGGCCTAGACAAAACTTGTGTTCCTATCTAAGATCTGACCTCTATACCAAGTGGGCTTATATATAGCTTTTCACTATTAGCTCTGTGCTACTGGTCTATTGTGATCAGTCTATGCAGGAGAACAATGGTAATCTCTTAAAGGTCTGTCTAGCTTAGAGATTTCTTTCTTAGGAATAATATTGTTTTACTCTTCTAGTTGGTAACTAGCCATAAGTTCAGATAAAGAAGATTATTCATCCTCCTACAAGGAATCATCATCACCATTATCACCATTATCATTACCATCACCACTATACATGTCTCAACAATGACAATCTGCAAAGTAACCTGCTGCTTCCACACTACAACCCACTTTCCTTACTCAGGAGAAGCAACTCCTTTCTCTAATAGCCAGCCTATAGCAGCAGGTGGCCACTCTTTTGTAGCAGAATGAAAAAGCAAGAGTAGAGGTAGCAAAATCTTCTTTGTTTAGTGGGAAGATAGAGGAAGTAAGTGTATTTATTAATATAGCTTGCTTGTATCTCAGCATAAAGATAATAAAGGAGTTAAAGGCAACAAAAATAGCCTGGATACTATCTTATATACAAGGAGAAGTAGTGGAGGTGTGGAAAGACAACCTACTGGATAAGCTATCAAAGGGAGAATTGAAAGTAGAAACAGTGGAGGAATTGTTTAGCAAGATGAGAAATAAATTTGGAGAAACAGTAGAAAAAGAGAAGAAGATAGAGTAGCTAAGAACAATTGAGCAAGAGGAAAGGACTTATGATGAGTATATCCAGGAGTTCAAAAAGATAGCAAGAGGAAGCAATTATGAGAAGTAGCCTCTCATTGAAGAGTTCAAGAGGAGATTAAGCGGAGCACTGAAAAGGAAGTTAGCAGAGATAGAGAGTCCCTCTAGTACAATAGAGGAATGGTAGGAGAGAGTAGTGAAGCTAGACAGAAATCAAAGACAGAGTAGAGCAAAAGAAAGGATATTAGAGAGAAATACAGTATGTCTACAGGGAAATATACAGCCTAGAAGAGGTATTGGAGAAGGATCATATAAAAGGAAAGGGGGACAAATCATATAGAGGGCAAGAGGTTAGAACTTTAGAGGAGGAGTACAGAACAATTGGAGGAGACAAGAGCTAGGAAGAGACTCTAATGTAATGAATGTTGATAAAAAAAGAGGGAGAGATAGAACATGCTATATGTATGGAAAGTAGGGCCATATGGCCAGAAACTGTTGGCAAAGAAAGGAAAGAGAAAGAAGAGTAGTAGAAACACTGCAAAAGTTAACAAAAAACAATAGAAGACAGTAAGCTCCCAACTGGCCTCTAATAATTTGTACAGTGTATTATACTCAGAAAAACTGGAGAATAAATTGAATTGTTACAGCAACACTGAAAGAGTAAGAGATGTGCAGTGTACACTACAACTACTAAGAGAAGTGTAAATGAAAGTAGGATTAGAAAAACTAAAGAGTCATGAAGAAATAGCAGTAAAGGTTCTATTAAACAGTGAGGTGATAGGTCTGTTTATAGATACCAAGTTCGCAAAGAAGAAGGAATTTAAACTGGAGAAGTTAAAAAAACCCTTGCTAGTAAGGAATGTAGATGGAATGGCAAATGTTAGGGAAGCAATCACTTACCAGGTAAAGTACAATATGTTCTTTAAAGGGGATGTTGAGAGAGTGCAAATGGATGTGTATAACCTGGGAAAAACAAAAGTAATATTGGGTATGCCCTGGCTAGCAGCTCATAACCCAGAGATAGACTGGGAAAAAGGGGAGGTCAAAATGATATGGTGTCCACCAATATGTAGAAAGAAAATGCAAGAAATGCAGGAGAAAAGGCAGGTAAGAAAAATAAAGAAAGGAAAGATAGTAAAAAAATTAGTACCTAGGAGATTCTGGAAGTAGAAGAAAGTATTTGGAAAGGAGGAATCAGAAAGAATGCCCACCCAAAAACCATGGGATTATGTAATAGAATTAAAAGAAGGATTTGTGCCCAGAAAGAAAAAAGTATATTTGCTATTGAGAGAAGAAAGAGAGGAAGTACAAGCATTTATGAAGAATCAACTACAAAAGAAATATATTCAGCTGTCAAAATCACCACAGACTTCACCAGTCTATTTTGTAGCAAAAAAGGATAAAAAAAGAAAAATGGTACAAGATTATTGTTATGTAAATCAGTGGATAGTTAAAAACAGATACTCTTTATCCTTAATCACAGATATCCTGGATAGAGTAGAAAAAAAGAAGGTATTTATAAAACTTGATCTTAAATGGGGATACAACAATGTAAGAACCAAGAAAAGCAATGAGTAGAAGGCTACATTCATGATGTATGTCAGAGCATATGAACCAATAGTTATGTATTTTGGTCTAATAAACTCTTCAGCTATCTTTAAACTATAATGAATGACCTGTTCTGAGATATAATCAATCAGAGAAATATAGCAATCTTTATTAATGATATAATAGTAGCTATAGATACTGAAAAAGAACATGATAAGCTAATAAAAGAGGTATTGAAAAGACTGAAAGAAAACAACCTATTTATTAAGCCAGAAAAGTGTTAGTGAAAGATAAAGGAGATGGAATTCCTAGATATAATAATAGGACCTTGAGGGATAGAAATGCAGAAAGAAAAGGTGAATGGAGTCCTAAGCTAGCTACCACCAAGAAATATAAAAGAAGTGCAAAAGTTTCTAGAACTGGCAAATTACTATAGGCAATTCATTAAGGACTTTGCTAGAATTGCAGTCCCTTTGCACCTACTAGTTAGAAAGGAGAAAAAGTAGAGGTGGAGAAAAGAGCAAAAAATAGCATTCAGAAAACTAAAAGAGATATTTACAACAGAACTGGTCTTAGCTATCCCAGATTTAGATAAAGAGATGAGAGTAGAGGTAAATACCTCAGACTATGCGATAGGAGGAGTACTATTGGTGAAATGTAAAGATAAGAAGTAGAGATCAGTTGCCTTCATCTCTAAGTTATTAAATGCAACCAAACAAAACTACAAAATTTATAACAAAAAGATACTAGCAGCAATTCAGTGCTTAGAAGCATGGAGGCACTATCTGGAGAGAGTGAAAGTAAAGTTCAAAATCTAGATAGACTACAAAAACCTCTAGTATTTTATGACTAGCCAGAGATTAAATTGAAGACAAGCTAGATGAGCATTATACCTATTATAATTTGACTTCATCTTGAAACATGTTCTAGGAAAAAGTATGGGAAAAGAAGATGGACTAAGTAGAAGACCAGATTAGCAAGAAGGGGTAGAAAATAATAATGAGAACCAAATACTGATAAAGCTAGAATGGATAAAGAGGATAGAAATACTGGTAAAAGAAAACAACCTAAGAAATAAAATTAGAAAAGTACAGAAAGGGGATGAAAGAGTGGTCAAAGCAGCAGAAAAGCTAAAGAAGACAAAGATAAAAACATTGAGAGATAGAGAGTAAACAATAGAGAAAGGAGTAGTCATAAAAGAAGGACAAATCTATATGCTGGAGGGGGAATTAAGAGGGGAGGTAATATGGTTGCATCACAATACACTAGTAGGGAAACATAGTAGGAGATGGAAAATAACAGAACTAGTGACAAGAAACTATTAGTGGCTGGAAGTTACAAAAGAAGTAAAAAAATATATAGATGGATATGATACTTGTCAACATTACAAGAATAGAAGTGAAGTCCCAGTAGGAAAACTAATGCCCAATGCAATCCCAGAGAAACTATGAAGTCATATTTTAGCAGACTTTATTACCAAACTATCTTTGGTTTAGGGTTATGATACAATTCTAGTAGTTTATAACTATTTCAGTAAAATAGCACATTTTATAGCAACTATGGAGAAAACATCAGCAGAAGAGTTTGCTAGGTTATTTAGAGATCATGTTTGGAAATTACATAGTCTTCCAGAAAGCATCATATTGAACAGAGGGGGTGTAGTTTGCAGCAGGAATAATGAAGGAATTAAACAAGTTGTTGGGGATCCAAACAAAATTGTCAACAGCCTATCATCCCCAAACAAATAGGCAAATAGAGAGGATCAATCAGAAGCTAGAACAATACCTGAGGATCTTTATTGATCACAGACAGAAGCAGTGGCCAGACTGGCTGAAAACCACTGAATTTGCATATAATAACAAAATTTACTCAGCTACAAAAGTATTCCTCTTTAAGGTAAACCACAGTCAGGATCCACAAATGGAATTTGAGGGAAAAAGAAAGGAAAAGTTTGAGATAGCAGAAAAGTTTGTAGAAAGAATAAAGAGAATCCAGGAAGAAGCAAAAGTAGCATTAGAGAAAGCACAAGAGAGGATAAAGAAGTATGCAAACAGAAAGTGAGGCAAAGGAGAAGAGTATAAAGTCAGAGACTTAGTACTATTAAGTACAAAGGATTTCAAGTGGTAGATGGCAGAAAGGAGATCAGAAAAGTTAACAGAGTGGTTTATGGAGCCTTACAAGGTCAAGAGAATTGTCTCAACCAATGCTATAGAATTAAAACTACCTAGTTCTATTAAAATACACCCTGTAGTTAATATAAGTCAAGTACAGTTGTACAGGTCCTAGGTGGAAGGACAAAGGAAAACCCTACTGAAACCAGTTATTATCAAAGGAGAAGAGGAATTCAAGGTAAAAAAAATACTGAACAAAAGAATAGTTAGGGGGAAGAAAAAGTTCTTAGTATGATAGAAGGGATATATGACAGAAGAAGATGCTTGGGAAAGTAGAAAAAACCTAAAGAATATGAAGGAGCTGCTTGAAGAGTTTGAAAGGAAGTACAGAGAAGAAGCTGAAGAAGTAAGGTAACAGAAAGAAAAAAACAATAAAAAGAAGTTCTCAAGAGAACTTCCAGAGAGGTTTATAGTAAAAATACTATAGGAGTAGTCAAATAAGAAATACAAGAAACAGAGAGAAAAAAAATGAAAGAAAAACTAGAGACAATAGAAAAATTTCTTAGAACAAGAAAACTTGAAAGAAGGGCTGTATTATGAAATAACTCCCAAGAAAGAAACTATTTCTTATGTATTTATCAACTTAATAGAAAATACTCAAGAATATAACACAGAAAAGATATAAATAGTATAGAAAGGATTATGTAAAATATAGGTAGTTCTTAGTAAGGATTATATGATTGTAGAAGATAGATGCATAGACTATCTAATATTTGTATAAGCACCTAGGGGAATCCACAAGGAACTCTATTAAGTTCTTTTTAAATAACTACTTTGGTTGAGCTCTAAGTCCTCATGACTATATGCTAACAACACTTGAGTACAAAGACATTGCCCTTCAAAGCAAATTATGGACAAGATCCTAGAATGGGGTTTAAAGTAAGGAAGAAGAGGAAGTACGAAGGTGCAAAGAAATTTATGACAAAAATAAAAGAAATTTAGAAAGAAGCAAAAGCAGTATTAGGGAAGATGCAAGAAGAAATAAAGAAATATACAAATAGAAAAAGAAGAGAGGTTAATAAGTATAAAGTAAAAGACTTGGTGATGCTTAGCACCAAGGATTTGAAATATCAAATAGTTGGTAGAAGAACAGAGAAGTTGACAGAGAAATTTGTAGGTCTCTATAAAATTAAGAAAATTGTATTAGCAAATGTAGTTAAATTGGAGTTACCTAGTACACCCAGTAGTAAATGTCAGTAGGATATGTAGATAGATATGTAGGACAAATAGAGAAACAGAGAAAAAAGCAACCAGCTCCAGTGATAATAAAAGGAGAGAAAGAATAAGAAGTAAAAAGAATACTAAACAAGTGGTAAGTTAGAGAGAAGGACAAATATCTAGTATAATGGAAGGGGTTCACAGTAGAATCAAATACTTGGGAAGGGATTGAGAACCTAGAGAATACAAAAGAAGCAGTTGAAGAGTTAAAAAAGAAATACTAGCAAGATATAAAAAATGTTAGAAGACAAAAAAGAAAAGAGGAAATATTTAAGAGAAGAGAACTACTAGAGCAATTTACAGCAAAAAAGCTATTTGGTTGGTTAGATAAAAGATATAATAAGGAATATTGGGCAAGGTTAGAAAGAAATTGGAAATAATAAAAAGAAGAAAAAGCAAGAGGACAAAGAACAATAGAAACAATAAAAGAAAAGAAAAAAGAAATTGGACAAGAAGATTTAGAACTCAAGAAATAGACAAAAGAAGAAGATGATGATATAGAGAACATTTGTAGTCCCTACTATGAGCTGTAAAAATCCTTAGAACAAGAAGGGAGATGGTGTTATAATACAGCCAAAATGGCTAAGTTATTATTTATATTTCTTTTCTTTTCTTTTTCATTTAATTAAATAATCAGTAGATACATAAGAGAGAATGACTCAAAAGAGATATGTGGGACTTTTTAAATAAAAGTAAATACAAAATATATATAAGTAGTATACAGTAATCGAATAGAAACTCTATTGAGTTCTCCTTGTTAACTTGGACTAGGAGTGGTTCTCAGGCATTACAGTCTAAGTTCTTACAGGTACCAAGCGATATTATGTTAGATAGAGAAGCAGAATTTGTCTCAAAATTTTTTTGGTTGCTAGCCCAAGCTTTGAATATAAAGTTATATTTTTCAGTAGGTTACTATCTAGAAGTAGATGGCCAAACTGAGCACACAAACCAGACCTTAGAGCAATACTTGTGAACCTACTGTAATTATTAGCAATCTGACTGGTTCAAACTTTTACCATTGGTAGAATTTACTTACAATAATACACCTTCATCTACCATAGGAATGTTCTTCTTCTTTGCAAACAAGGGATATCACTCCAGCATGCAAGTACAAATAGTCTAAGAGCTTGCATCCAAACTAGTAAAAACATTTGTAGTAGACCTCAAAGATACCTATGTAGAACTGAAACAAGCTATTGCAGAGGTACAAAGACACTACTAAGGTCCAGTAGATGCACAGTGAGCCAAAGTATCCATATTCCAAGCAAGAGATGCAATATATATCCTAGTAAAATTCATTAGAACCACCTAACCTTCAAAAAAGCTTTTAGAATGCTACCTAGGCCCTTTCTCTGTGACAGAAAGGGTAGAATCTCACTTCTATCTTGTAAAGCTACCAGAACATCTTAGATCAATCCACTTTGTATTCTATATATCCTAGCTTTCTCTAGCTTTCTCTAGTATTATCCCAAACTATACCAATCTACTTCTACTATCTATTGAAATAGATGAAAATCTTGAATTTGAGATAGTGCAAATACTTGACTTGAAATTGGACAAGTGTAGAACAAATCCCTTGATATATTATATATGTTGGACAAGGTATAAGAGTACCTTAGAGGAATATTTGTAGCTCAACGCAGCCAATCTAATAAATACTAATAAATTACTTTTAGATGTCTACATCCTGAACCTGACTAAGCTAGGCCTATAAGGGGACTGCACCAAACTCCACTCCTGATACACCAGTGGCAACAAGCCGGAATACTTCTAACAACTAATTAAATAAGCATTATTCTAGATTTAATTAGTTGTCTATTCCTGAAACTCCTATCCCTGACAGCTGAGATATCTGTAACCAAGGAAGCAGTATATAGAGTAGATCACCCTTTAGGAGCCTTATTCTATTCTTTGAGGTTTCTCCTAAAGATGAGTTGTAATGTATTCCAAAGTATATTTATATATTGAGATTTTTCCTAGAGTTCCCTTTGGTTGCCCTTATAAAGCTCCACTGATGCACTGTTAAACTGATAAAGATCTACCACTATGCTACTATACTTGAGAGATTGGGTTCCAAGCAACAATTTGGCATTAATCACAAGAGTATAGCTATTAAGAGGAAAGGAGTACTGTTATAGTCTCCCTATGACATACAGTCATATTGCCTTATATAAGGACATTGTCATCTCAGTCACACTGTTTACAAACAGTTCAAGCTCTTTGTACTAGTTTACCAGAGCCCTTAGTTATAAGTCAGTATTTGTAAAAAATCCATCTTAGCTTTGTTCTCCATTTAGTAGACTCCTCCTGAATTCATTGCTTGTTGATATCTCACTGAGCTCTCCTATTCTGTACATCAAGAGAAAAAGTATAGAGATTGATCCAGCTAGCTGGCTGAGATCAAGTCAAGATAGAATTATAGAGTCCTTACTTGACAATTACTCTCATTTCCAGAAATGTCTTGAAATTTTAGAGTTTGTGGACTCAAAAGACTTGAGAAGTATAGAAGAAAAAGAACTGGTAGAATTTAGAAGTGTAGAGATTGACAACAATAACTGAGAACAATTGCTTTTGAAAAGAAAAAAAGAGGTGTGGGGGTAGTTATTGGGCTATCTAAAGACTGACAGTTTTGGCTTATTTTCAACTTCCTTATCTTTTTTTTAATTTAATTTAATTTAATTTTGTCTTTGTTTCTCTAGTGTTGTTGCCCTTTCCTCTGCTTACTTAATTTTCACTAAAATCAGACCATTTCATAAAAGATGAATTTTCCCTCTCTTTATTTTTCACTGTACTAGAAGAAAAACAGCTTTCTCTCTCAAAAAAAAAACTACTAAGACTTTTCTCTACCAAACTCAAGTACCTTTCTATACAATAAACTATGAAATTCTCAGAACAAGAACCTTTAAGAGAGAAGGTACTGTTATGAGTTGTTTTGACTAAAAATATATATTTATAGAATAATAGACAAGGGAATTGAACTGATAGCCTCTTGGCTAGTTGCAGATATATTGGCATATAGTTGTGAGGACTTAGAGCTCAACTGTTACCAAGGAACAGTGAATGTTCTTAGTGGTCACCCTAGATGGATATTCAGGAAGAACTCAATGGAGTTCTTGTTGGATTGCAGCCCTACTTATACTATTACTACAGTGGCTGTACCCTAGAGTCCCATGGTCACATGTCCTTTCCAGAATGTTCTATGGTCACCTGACCTTGTCATGTGACTT
>Ga0153936_100100_pt1 | contig 19109 bp, 29 predicted proteins | sample TSNJ020MetaG_FD_102272 | JGI IMG/M metagenome (GOLD analysis project Ga0153936, IMG submission 102272) | Attine ant fungus gardens microbial communities from New Jersey, USA - TSNJ020 MetaG | ecosystem: Host-associated > Fungi > Mycelium > Unclassified | place: USA: New Jersey, Wharton State... | reverse complement strand
TGTGACAGGCATGATTGTGGTTTTGGATAGGTCAGGCAGAGTACTTATCTCTTTATATATACATTGGATTGGTGAGCAGATCACATGTTATCACGTTTTGTCAAGATGGTATAATCATTGTCAATATTCCAAATTCAGACACCTAGGTCTATAGATTCACTCTGAGTCCGATCCCAACGGCAATTCCCCCGGCGATTCCCCATCATCATCATCATCTTCACGACATGACCTGTCATTTCCTTGGAATCTACTAGAGTGATTATGTCACTTACCCTTAGCTATGTCGCGATCATCTATCTTGTGGTAAGCCTGAGCTCTCTGCAGCAAAGCCCGAACTTTGGTATCATTTGGGCGAAGGATATTCAGCACTGTATCGCCGTTTTTGTCTTTGATTCTGCATTATCAACGTGATTACAAACACTGGATGTGTTCAGAGAAGTACTCACGTTGTATCGGCACCGGCATCTAGGAGGGACTCAATAATTGACACCCGTTCATCGCTGCCCTCAAGCTCGAACGCATAATGAAGTGGGGTTTTTCCTGATAGCCTATTAAGTGGATCGACATCGCAGCTATCGTGGCTGAGAATGTGTTCAATACAATCCAAGGACTGGTTCTTGACTCTGTAGTAGTAGATATAGTTAGATCAGATTTTCATTTTCAGCGAGGGTGAAGTGGCGTACGCAAGGTGTAGCGCTGCAACAGTGATGGTCAGATCAGGGCTATCTCGGCAAAGAAAATATATAGCAAAGTACGTGTATCACCCGCTCTATAACTCTGGAGTTAGTGCAGAACTGGTGGTTACATGGGAGCCCCGCACCCATCCTGGCAATTAATGTCGGCATTGTCTACTATAGCTTCTAGTAGAGACTCCTCGTTATCAGAACGTGCAGCAGCAAGCAACACTTCATCTACCGTTATCGATGCATCAGTGAAGAATCATAAAAATGAGACTGACATACTGGGGGTGGCACCATCCATAGCAGAATGTGGAAGAGACTAAAGGAAATTATATCAGTCTCGTGTATTTTGGTTCTGATGGATTTTGACATCCTGAACCAGTCGCCCGCATCAGTTGTTTTTCTTGACACAGAACAAAATGTTGTCCTCAAGCGTGCTTCTATCAAGCGGCGTTCTGCTCCAGAGCCTCATGATATTCGCAAAGAAATCCGCATCCTCTCTAATCTCTTGCATCCAGGAATCGTCACAATACTAGATACCTTTGCCGACGACAATGCCAACCTTACCTATTGCATGCCCTACCTCCCTATTGGCCTCATTCAAGTACTAGAAACCCCTGCTTTTTCTCCTCATCCATTTACCGCAAGTCTGCAACCGAAAAGAGATCCAATGAAAGAAGGGCGTTTCACCACCATCACACGTTCAATCATCCTCCAAGCGCTGTTCGCTCTTTCATACCTCCATGCAAATAACATCGCACATCGTGATATTAAGCCAGAGAATTTTCTGCTTACTCTTGACGGCTGCCTAAAAATCATCGATTTCGGTCTCGCATTCAAAGCGTCCGATGAACCTGATAAAACGGACATTTGGCCAGAACCGAGAGATAAACTCTATTTCGAAGTCTCCACCGGGTAAGTCAAGCCATCCGATTTATCTATCGTATCGATGTCTTGCAATCACAGAGGATATCGAGCACCTGAGCTTTTATTTGGCGCTCGGAACTACGATCCCTTCGCCATCGACCGTTGGTCGTTTGGTGCAACACTTACGTCTTTCTTCACCCCCCTCCGGCTCGTCTCGCCCAATGATGACTCAGGAGACGATCTCACCGAGGGAGAAATCCACAAGGGCCCGTTCATTCTCCCAAATCATTCGACATCTACATCCCCAAATACACATTGGTCAAGAGACACCCTATACGACTCTTCCAGGAGTGAAATCGGGCTTACATGGAGCATCTTCAAAATCCACGGCACACCAAACGAAAACATTTGGCCCGAGTGGAAGGCGCTTCCACAATCGCAGACTTTGATATTCGACGACGTAGATGGGAAGGGTCTCACCAGAGAACTGCTACCACATCTCATGCCTGAAGAAGAGGGCAAGGGCAACAATTCTCAACCTCAAGCCACGATTGTAGACCTCATGAACCGGTTCTTACGATATCCTTATCGTGCTCGTCTGTCCTTCGCTGATGCTCTTGTTCATCCTTGGTTCACCAAATCGGATACAATCCTGATCTCTTCAGGATACGAGTCTGTCTTTGAACGGCAGTGGGATTCCATGTTCTCTACCGTCGAGGCAGATGAGCGCGCAGATGACGGTCTACACCTGCCAGCAGAAGAAGTCTGGAAGCCGGGTGTCGGAGACAGGTCTGTTGCGAAGGTAGCATTAGAGACTCGGTTAGCGGAAGTTTGGAACGGAAAATCTATGGCTGGATGGCTAGCAGATCTACTTGGAAATCACTAAAACCTCTCGGTCTTCCAGCGATACTTCGTAATATGTAATCTTCTAATTCGCTAGCCAATCCATCATTGTATGCGGATCTCAATTTGGTATATGGTACGGTGTACAATAAAAATATACATTACAGTCAAATGTAATCCAAGAAAGAACATATAAAGACCAACAAGGAAATCCATTGTAAATACTCAAGCTACCTCGATCAAGTAAATCTACATTTGTGAAGCAGTCAAAGTACCGACTTGCATAGGTGTCTGCTTCTGAGGAGATCGTTGTGATCTCTGAGGTGTTTGAAGTAACTGCTGACTCTGTGATCGCCTTTGTGCCTTTTGGCGTTCTTTTTCCTTCTGCAGTTTATCGTCATTGATAATACAAAGACCTGGAGTTGGGTCAGGAGAGAGCCCACACAACAAAGCTACTAATTGCTTACTCTTTGTCGTATTGTTTGTCTTGTAAATCCCGATCAGGCGACGACTGAGCTCGAACATGTCGTTTCTGAGGCACGGTATCATGAACATATAGCTGTACCATAGAGATAGAGTAGACGTACCTCAAGGAAATAATGATGAATTGTGCGTTTTTAGTCCTGTCCTTGATATAGTTAGCGACGATTGAAACGTTACGGAAATCCAAAGCAGCGTCAATCTCGTCCATAAAGTACAACGGTGTGGGCTGGGATCCATGTCAAACTTCATTCCAAGAGTAAAAAGATAGACGGACCTTGAAGTGATGCAGCGCAAACACAAGGGCGAGCGAGCTCAGCGTCTTTTCGCCACCAGACAAATTCGAGATATTCTTCCAACTCTTCTTTGGTGGCATTACACTGAAAATGATGCCCTCTGCAAAGGGATCCAGGCTGTCAACAAGTTCAAGCTCGGCATTGCCTCCAAGCGTGATCATCTGTAACCCTTCTGGTCAGATTTCAAGTCTCAAACCAGCAATCGCTAGCTACTTGCCTGGTACATCTCTTTCAACTTTGCCGAGATCTGGGTGAATCCAGCCATGAATTTGTCCAAACGATCCTTCCTATACCCATCATATTCCGCCTTCTTTTTGTCCCTGAGCTCAGTAATCTCTGCCAACTCCTTAACACGGCTGTCAAATTCAGCCTCACGTCGCTTGTATTCTTTCAAGACGTTGAGGTCAGGAGCTGACTTCTTGACTTTTTCTGAAAGAACCGGGCGGATGAATATACTGGCCAAATGTCATCAACAGCCTCTTACCGTCAAGTAATTCTACATCGGCAATAAGTTCACGCTTTCTGAGGGGCGCTAATTCTTCTGGAGTGTACTCATGCAGTTGTTGTGCAGGCTTCCTGGAGGAGGCATCGGGGTCTGGTTTGACTTTCTGTCCGCCTTGCTCTTCTTCATCCTCACCCTGACCATCCTCACCGTCTTGGAGCGCTCCTTCTGGGTCATCATCATCGTCATCACCTTCATCGTCCGAACTTCAATGCAAAGGTCAGTGATAAGATGGGATACAAAGGTCTATGTCACTCACTCAACTTCTTCGAGGACGAGTTGATCATGCTGTGACTGCCAATGGGTTATTAAATCGCCATTCGTCTTCAATTCCTTGGCGTTGTCCTGTATCTCGCGTTCGAGTGCTTGCTATACGCAGAGTCAGCGAGATAAAATTCCATGAGTAATGCACAAACCTGCTTCTTCAAAAATTCTTGAATTTGCTCTTCCTTCCCATCAAGCTCCTTCTTCAACTCGTCCAGATCCTCTTTAGAGTTGTCAGCTGCCTGTTGAGCATCATTACACCTCGCTTTGAGTTCTCCCAGATAGGTTTGAAGTTCCTGTAGTGTCTCCTGTAGGCCTCGAACTTCACCTTCGTACTCCTCATATGTGCTCTCGTTGACTTCGATAGAACTCGCCAATTTCGTAATATCCTTCTCAGCTTTCGCTTTGGATACTTCTGCCTTGGTGATCTCGTCATTGGCGAGATTGATCATGAGCCGAATGCCGTCTATCTTGGACTTCTGAGAGAGTAGCTTAGACCCCCCAATTTCGAGGATGCGTTTCTCTAACCCCTTGATGGCTTCTTCAATTTTGGCGGATTTCGCCTGGAGCCTCTCCAGTTCAGTCGTTGTAGATTTAATTTCAGTGTCTAGAGTGGAAATGCGACGAATGTCGCCCTGATTCGGTTTATTCTGATTCCTGATGAAATGGGTTAGTGCCAAACATATAATAAGGGACGCACAAGAACACTCACTTCAAGTCTTTGACCCGCTTCTCTGCCTCAGAAATTGACCTCTTTCCAGTCTCGATCTCTAATCCTAACTTCTGATATGACATGTCCAGTTCTGGACCTGATCTCTTCAGCCTTTCGAGCTCAGCTTCAGCTTGTCTAGCTTCTTGCGTCGCTTGTTCTAGGTTTCTGAGAGCCTCTGCACTATCCCTCTCATATTGTTGAATGACTTCAGGCCTAACAGTTTCGGCGGCAAATTTAGAACTCATACCACCTCGTTGCGGTTGATTACCACCGCCAGACATCGTACCTGACATCTCAAACATCTGGCCAACAAGGGTGACCACCCGCCATCGAGTAGCACCATATGCAATTCGGTTGGCTTGATCCAAATCAGTGGCGACAAGAGTGTCGCGAAGAGCTTTGTAGAAAGCTGGTGCGAAACGAGAATCCTTGGTTTTGACAAGATCGAAGAGCCGAGGAGCATTCTCTGGCGTGGAGATCTTATTCATCCCAGAATCCTGTGGAAGCTTTTCGAGGACCATAAAAGTAGCACGACCAATGTTCTGACTCCGAAGGTATTCAATGCACTGTTGTGCTTGTTCAACGGTGTCAACGACGAGGTTGTTGAGTTGTCCACAAGCAGTCGAAATCGCAATATCGTATTTCTCGTCTATTGCGCCGAGACTGCCGAGACGTCCCTATGCTCGTGTTATCGTAGATAAAAATGAAACTGTAGTGAGAAACATACATGAAAGCCCTGGATCTGGCCACGGCTCTTGAGTCGCTGAAGACTGTCGAGTACCTTGCCCTGAGATCTATTTTCTGTTTGCGATGCTCTGGCCTCTTCGACCTTGTGATGTGCGGAGGATGATTTCATTCGCCACTCTTGCAGACGGACTTGGACATTCTAAATGAAGGATAAGTAAACAGTCAGTGCATATTGTGAAAACTGACCTGATTGTTTTTCTCTGCATTCTTCAGATCTTGCTGCAAGGTGTACTTCTGCTGTTGAAGGTCCTCTTGTTGCGCAATCTGAAACAATTCACCAATCAGTATTCCCGGAAGCTACAAGTACTCACTTTCGTCCGTTGATCAGCACGCTTATTTTCCAAAATCTCTTCAGCTTCCTTCTCAGCCTTTTCAATGGCCTCTGCTTTCTGAGAAAGTGCGTCACGCTCGCCCTGAGCGATATCAATGGCACTTTGCTTCTCGTTGACCTTTGCTATCCAAGGCTGGAGTTCTTTCTGCTTAGTCTCGATTTGGTCATGGAAAGTCTGTGTTTTATCTGAAAGGATCAACACATGAGACGCATCGATGAACATCTAGCTTACCTTTGAGGCCCTCTTGAATACTCTCGAGGACCTTTTCCTCTTTCTCCAAACTAGCCTCTTGCTCCTCCAATTTGACTCTTCCTTTTTTCATCTTACCCATACTATCCTCAATTTCGTGTTCAGCCTGCCTCTTCAAGTTTTTTTCCTACAAGATTATTGAGTATTGTTCTTGACAGCCAGAAAATAATTAAATACATCTGTCAGTTGTTTCTTGAGCTTTTTGGCTTTTCCGTTTGCATGCTTTAATCTCTCTTGCAACTGAACCTCTTGTTTCTCTTTCCCCGTCAACTCTTTGCTTGCTTCTTCAGCTGCCACTCTCACTTCCTGTTAAAATGATCAATTACTTTGAAGTGAGATACACGGGAGAATATCACCTGGTAAGCTTCCTCGCGTTCTTTAAAATGCTTCCGGAGTAGTTGTAAATGCGCAATATCATCCTTGTTCTTCTCGGTCTCCGCAACAAGTTCCTTCCTCAATTTGGCCTGGGTGCACGATCCACTGCTTCAACCACCGTGACAGAAAAATGAAAAAAATGAAAGACTGACCTCTTGGGTTTGATAGTTTGCTTCTGCCTGGAAGCATTTCCATAAAATCCACTGCCAATACCTCGATTGCGCCCTCACGAGTTCATTTTTTAGTCTCAGGAAATTCTCTGCCTCTCTCTTCTCATCCTCCAACGCCGCCTTCTCACGTTCGACAAATTTCAATTTGTTGAGCTTTTGAACACGCTGCTCTGCGTGTGATTCCAATTCCTTGAATGCCTCGTCGATCTTCTGTTTATATTCCGATGTACCAATGATGTCTTCTAAATACTCGAGGAGACCGTCTTCATGCTCCGTTGAACCCTTGGATTTCATTTGAGCTATTGACTCTACTTCACCCTAGTTCAAATATTCAAGTCGAGTCCGCCCATTCAATTGATTGACATACCTGAAGGATGAGAAATCGTTTGTGGTCGAGATCAATTCCTCGACCTTTCAAAAGAGTTTGAACCTCTGTATAGGTGGTGTTCCGACCGTCAATGGTATATGTGCTTTGATTGTTCTTGTATGCATGACGAGCAACCACGAGACCAGAATCGGGGACAATCTTGAATGCATCGGGACCAGGCTTCTGAGACGTCAGCCTGAGGTCTGTCTCTGAGTGAAGAACGCACCAAATCGATGATATCACGGAAGTGAACTTCAACACTACATTCATCGAGATTGGGGTAGCGAGCAGAATTGTGGATGAGCTCAGAGACTTTGGTTTGACGCATCTTGACAGCGCGGAAACCGAATACAAATAAGAGGGCGTCGATTGTATTGGATTTTCCCGAGCCATTTGGGCCAACAATCGCAGAGAAAGACTACATTTCTGTAAACTGTTGAACTTGTCAATAGAACTGTGTTCGTACTTTGTGGAATGGGCCAATTGTCTGTCGCCCTGCATAACTCTTGAAATTTACGAGTACAATTTTGTGAATGACGAGCCGCGTCTGAGGTCCAGAGGGTTGTTCATGGATCGATTGAGCAAGTGTTTCTGGATTAGGCATAGGAATAGGATCAACCAGGTGGAACTCCTCCCCCCCTCCCTCCTCATCTACTTGCTGCATCGGCTTCGGCTGTGATGGTGGCTCCTGAGAATTTCGAATAGGATACGTCTCGACATCGGCATCCTCGTCAGCTGTCTGTTCCTTCGACGGTGTTTCAAATGAAACTCTTGCCTTGGACGCGCGACTCTTGTGTCCTTCCTTTGAGTTATTTGAGGGAACGTCCGCTCGTTCCACATCTCCATCTAAGATGTTCCTTGATCGTCTGTCGTGAGTCCGTGGTTTTATATCTTTCAGTTCCTCCGCTGCCGTGCTCGGAGTAGTAGTCGTTTTCGAAGCAGCTCTCCCGCGTTTGGTCGGTGGACGTTTCAGTGGTTAGCTCACAGTCACTTAATCATCTTCATCAACCTCCTTTTTGATGGACGAGCGAGCTGATCTGCGAGTTTGTGTAGGTTTGACAGGTTTTTCATCGCCTCCATCTTCATCCCCAGCATCGACTGACGGCCTAATTTTCTTTTTCACTGGAGCTTGCGGTTCCTCTTCCTCTTCCCCTTCAGTACTTTCCTCAATTTTTGATAATGATGTCTTTGATCTCGATGCTCTCGTCCTCGCAGCAGACGCAGTGGTCCGTCCAGAAGACATTGTCCTGGATGGTGGTTTGGTAACATTTTCGTTCTTTTCCGTCGTTGTCTCAACTGTGGAACCGCGTTTTCGCTTTGGCGGAAGAGTTTCTATCGGTGTATGTTCCACTGGCGCTCTTCCCGAACGTGAGGACCGTCTCGGAGGCATCGCACAAAATCAGAAACGGTGGTGGTTGTTAACAGAATAACGCGTCAGTCACGTGTCGACGTGTGGATAGCCATAACACTCTGATGCCGCTTGACATCAAAATGTGCGCGGTGTGAGATATCTCTAACCCTGAAACAGAATGTTAATGTGAACTTTTACCTCTATCAATTGATGAATGGAAAATACAGGCCTTGGTGGAGGTGAAGCTCTTGATTGGAACTCTTAAAATCGAGTACAAGTACATTACTCATTAGGAAGATCACAAGGCGACTAACAAGAATCCCACATCTATCACACTCTTATCACTTGCACCATAGGGAAGGAAACAGATATTAGAACGGCTTGGCTGGCTGTTGGGTGAGCAGGACACCGTATCTCTTCTTAATTGTTACACGGTGGCGTGAAAATTTGTCATCGGGAGAAAAACGGGCTGACGAAATGTGTCTTGAGCAAGAATCCGAACAAGAGAGGGATCAATGCCTGCATACCAGGGTGAGCCGATTTCGTCAGTCTGCCTTCAGAAGTGACTTTCTTAAGACTAATGAGCTTTCCAACCAACAAGATTGTGGAAAACAGGCACGTACTCTCAGTGTGTATACTCTGTTACCATTGTCATCAAGACTGTACATGAGATGCATAGTGGGCGACACTAGGTACTTTGCAGATTTCTAACGGCAAAAATGCTTTGATGATGTAATCACTTCCCACTCTCGGCCAAAGTTGACAAATGATCAGTGGCAAGGAAAGTAATGAAGTGAAATAAAAATAGTAATTTGTGTCATGATACTACCGCTGTACCCGAAACAAGCAACTACATGAATATCTATCGCTAACAAATCTCACAAGATTGACCAGTCTCGAAATATGGCAGTAGATCAACATAAAGGTTCTAGCAAAACAGAGCCAAATATCTTTGATTGTCATGTCTTCCATCAAGATTACTTACGATCTGAAGCCACCAGCCGAAGTTGATGTTTCTGGGTTGGAGAAATCAAAGACATACGAATTTCCCATTCCCACTTCCCCCGAGACTGGTCTCACGTCGTATTATACTGCCCTTCAGGAATCAATTATGAAAACAAAGGAGCAGATCGGGAATGACTTGACAGAATGGAGAGACGCAGTTGGTAAAGCAGAATCCAAAATTGAACCGATAAAACACAAATCCGAAGAAGAGGAAGCGGAGGAGGAGGAAGGAGAAGAGGAGCAATAGTACTTGAACGTAGCATGCAAGTTGTCGTGTTTCGATTTACAGTCCGGCATTAGAATTTGATGTGCAATGGACAAGAAGAAAATACGGTTGATGTACACAACAGAGGAATGCTTGGATTCTATAAAGTTGCTCCACCCCTCTTCTCAACACCTCTCGGGCGTTCACGAATGACCATTTTATTGCTGTTCTTGGGACCTTTGGGACCTGGCTTCCTGGTACGCGTACCTTTAGTTCCCCAGCCCCATATTGACACTGGATGTTTGTCAGATTTGGATCTCCCACGTCCACCACCATGAGGGTGATCACAACTGCGACAAAAACAACCAAATGAGGGTTTTGAGTAGAACAAAGAAACTGATAGCAACATACGCGTTCATAGCTACACCACGAACAGATGGCCTCCGGCCAAGCCAGCGGGCGCGACCAGCTTTCCCCAGAATCCTATTCTTCCAAAGAGTATTGCTGACCTTACCGATGGTAGCACAGCAGTTCTTCAACACCTTCCGAACTTCACCACTTTGTAACTGCACTTGGACGTATCGGCCCCCCTCTTCATGAGCAATGATCTGTCCATAGGAACCAGCAGAACGAACAAGGATGCCAGGTCCTTCTATTTTCAGTGAGATGTTGTGAATGATTGTGCCAGGAGGAATGAGTCTGAGCGGTAAAACATTGCCAGGTTTGAGTGTGAGAGTCCGCAACAGACCGAGTGCGAGGGTCTGTGATGAAGAGCCTGACGAGTCTTCTTTCCCTTCCTTGAATGCATCGTCAAAGCCAGGAATGAAGCCCCGCGGGATACCCTGTCTGAAGCTCTGCACCTGGTCACCTGCCCTCATTCCCTCTGTAGCCAAAATATAACTCCACTTTTTCATCCCTTCTGCACTCGGGTTTCGGTTGCACACGAGTGCGATGTGAGCTGAACGTCCAGGGTCATATTCGATGCGTACAACGTCGTGAATACCGGGCTCCTTCCTGTGGAAGTCGACAATGCGAATACGCTGCCTGTGGCCTCCACCTCGATGTCGGACAGTAATAACACCCTGGGAATTCCGACCACCTCTCTTCCTGCGGGCAAAAGTGAGAAGCCGAACAGGCCTACCCTCCCAAATGTGAGGATTGAGTGGGCGCTTGAGATGACGGATACCGGGTGTAATGGGTTTATAAGTTTTGAAGAGAGTTTCCGTTCGCATAAATGCAGCCTTGGCCTCTGAGTTTACTGGATTTTTCCAAGTTTCCGAAGCATATGAGCGCGACTTGGAGGTACATAGTGAGAAAGATGTGGAACGAGAAAAAGAGGCATAAGAGCAGCGAAAGTTGCCCCAGAATGAGGCCAGCATGAAGATTTCGGGCCGGAAAACAAATTCGACGCGGGCGTATTTGGTTCTCACGCCCCTGTCAAATACGACGCGTCCAAGCTACTCTCCCTATTTTGGAGATCACACAAAAATGGTGAGCCTCTGAATTTCTGACCTCTGGTTCTCATAGCGTAGGCGATGCAAATCACTACAGGAACATCAGAACTTCGAGATATCTCTAAAATGGAGCGCATCGGTAGACAGATCACATCTCTCATACTAGACGGTGGTAGCTCATCAGGTTCCAGGCGCACACTCTCATATCCGCGGTCTGGGGCTCGACGATAGACTGGAGCCACGGACGAACTCTCAAGGTCTCGTTGGCCAGGGTAAAGCACGCAAAGCGGCTGGTATGATCCTCAAAATGGTGCAAGAGGGGCGGATCGCTGGTCGTGCCATCCTCTTTGCTGGGCCACCGTCGACTGGAAAGACTGCCATTGCCATGGGTGGATACAATGCTCTTCGATTCATGTGCTTCTGTTAAAGTACTTTTCGTAGGTATGGCCCAGTCACTGGGCTCAGACGTTCCCTTTACAACGATCGCTGCAAGCGAGGTTTTCTCCCTCTCGATGTCCAAAACAGAAGCTTTGACCCAGGCCTTCCGGCGGAGTATTGGTGTCCGAATAAAAGAAGAGACCGAGTTGATTGAGGGGGAAGTCGTCGAGATTCAGATTGACCGGAGTTTGACTGGAGTACGGCCCCGTGTACACTTCATTTCCTGGCTCTCTAAATCCTATCACAGGCTACAAAAACAGGAAAACTCACAGTCAAGACAACTGACATGGAAACAATATATGATCTTGGAACAAAAATGATCGATGCTTTGACAAAAGAAAAAGTTCTCGCGGGAGACGTGGTTGCAATTGACAAGACATCTGGCAAAATCTCAAAACTTGGGCGTTCCTTCGCGAGATCAAGGGACTATGATGCTATGGGAGCAGATGTGAGCTCTCTTGTGACGGTCGTCGAATCATTTGAGACTCAAAATTTATCAGACCAAATTTGTTCAATGTCCAGAGGGTGAAATCCAAAAGCGAAAAGAAGTCGTACATACCGTATCTCTTCACGAAATCGACGTTATCAACAGTCGGACTCAGGGTTTCCTCGCCCTCTTTGCTGGTGATACCGGTGAAATCAAACCTGAGCTTCGAAACCAAATAAACACCAAGGTGGCAGAGTGGCGAGAAGAAGGAAAAGCTGAGATTATTCCAGGCGTATGTTTCTGTCATTGTCTTCTGTGTGGTCAAGCTCACAAATTGGAAGGTCCTTTTTATCGATGAAGTGCACATGCTGGACATTGAATGCTTCTCATTTTTGAATCGTGCCCTTGAAAACGAACTCGCCCCTCTGGTGATCATGGCCTCTAACCGTGGCATGTCCAGGATTAGAGGCACAAAATTCCGGAGCCCACACGGTCTTCCAGTCGACCTCCTTGATCGGGTCCTGATCGTTAGCACAAAACCTTACACAGCTGAAGAAATTCAACAAATTGTTGAGATTCGCTGCCAAGAAGAGGACACCCAACTCACGGCAGAAGCTACAGCGGTGTTAACAACCATGGCTCAACAGACGACACTGCGCTATGCACTCAATATCATCTCAACTGCGCAGATCCTCGCGCGAAAGCGCAAAGTAGAAAAGGTAGAATTAGACGATCTGAGAAGAGCGTACAGTTATTTTATGGATGAGAAGAGGAGTGTAGAATGGCTGAAGATGCAGCAAGGTAGCTTAGTATTTGACGAGATAAATCAGGGGGATGAAGATGATCCCATGAGCGGCTAATAGACTTCAACACTTTTGCTAATGCAATAATCCCTTGTATCAAATTTAGAGATAATATCCTGATATCCCTTGTCTAAACACAACGCTCTGCTCATAGCAATACCACATCATCGATGATCTGCGTCGACGCAGCCTGGAAGGTGATCAGCGAAGCCAGTTCTTGAATAGGATGGGAATCATATTACTAATTAGGCGCCCATCAATTTGTTTCTCTCTCCGTTTTGTACCTCTCTACATTGCAACTGGAGCATCACTAAAGGCTGCACAACATTTCCGAAGATAAATAACAACAACTAAAGTCGACTGTCTGCCACAAAACCTAGACTATGACATATTTGTATCGTAAGTATCTGTTTCAAACCACAGCGAAAATAGGCCTTTCTTTATGGTCCGGTAAAGAAATGATTACAATCCATAGTTATAAATATTCAAAGCAAATCAAAGAGCTGCAACCGTCCGGATCGGGGCAATCATCACCTGGAAAGGGCGGCCGCCTGAGCATAAGACAATCCTTTATTGGGCTCGCTGTCCGGGTTCAAGACATACTCCCATGGTTCATCTTCGCCGAACCCGTCGGGAGTATTGTCATCCAGGACAATAACTGAACGAATATGAGGTATGACTTCAAAGTCTCCATCCCCTTTACGACACGATGAGCTCTCGACCACGGTACACTATCCATAACACTAACCTTTAGGCTTCCGCGGTTTCCCCATCCGAACAAAGTCCGCCAGTCTGACCTCATAGCGATATGGATGGGGAGAGGGTTCCGTCACAAACGGCATAACGTCCGTGTTCTCCTGGCGGCTGTCAAAGAGGACCAACCCCTCTAGATCATCATTCTCGTCTTCCTCTTCCTGGAGTTGTCTCCCTTTCTCAGACAGCGCTGCACTTGCCACAGATGCTGAACTTGGGTGGCCTTTGTTTCCCGTCCACTCGGTCCCCCGAGCTTTCCGGGAACGCATCTTGACGAAGTCGGCAGCTTTCTTGATTCGCTGCCGTTCGTACTCGTATGCTCTTGTATCCTTTCCAAAGGTGCTCTTCTGTGTTGGAAGTGTTGGCGATGTCGCCAACCACGTCCTTCCGTTCTCGTCGATCGAGGTGGTGACGGGTGAGCTAGCGGAACACTGAGACAAAGTCTTGTACAACTTTCGCGGGAGAGGCATTATAGTCGAAAGTCAAGCGGTGATGGTGGTTTAGTGAAAAGGGCAGAGTGCCAGCGAATTACCTGATATACTAAAGGAGTAGTCTGACTGAATGACCGAGCGGGTTCCTTCTACTTATCTTATCTCGCGTCATTTATAGGCATTCCTATCTCTCGGACAGGCCACACACAGCTTGACAGTGAGTCATATGCAGCGAAGTAACGCTCAACAACCTCGGTAACAAACGTTTTTGGCGAGCATTGTCCGAGTCATCTGCTCTTAACCCCTAACAGCCAGGGGAGTCATCGCGTTAAAGCACGTGCTTTGAACTCACGTTCGACTAAAACGGAAATAGCTTGGAAGTCTAGTGGGATGGACTTGAATAACATCAAGGGGTCAACACACAACCTGAGGTGATACCTTCTAGGCTCTTAGTTTACAGTACAGTCACTGCATTATTATCGTAACTGAAAGCTCTGACAAGCAACTTCAAAGAGAGTGTTTTACAGTGTAGGTCTCAGCAACTGACGACTGACTACCTTTACAATGTAAGTCTAGAACTGAGATACATGATATGCAGGAGAACTGGGATAAGTCTCACCTCAGCGGTCGACACTATATTGACAACTGACGTAGGCAGTCCTTTTATACTGCAGACGACAAACTGACTGGAATGATGGTCTAGTATAATAGCGACTCCACCTATTAACTGCGAAGGTACCTAAGACTGGAAGCGAGTACCGCATGTGTCGGCTCCCTTCAACAGAGTGTAATTTGGGAAACTGGAGGTGGTGAGGTTGACATTGGCCATACTATGGTGGACTAGTTACTTAAGTGGGACTATGCCGCTACCTGTATCTCGAGAGCCTCTATAGAATCTTATCGAAACCCTGTCTGTCAAAGCGAGACCTAGCACAACCATCGACCAAAATAAATACCGCGGATTGACTAAAGATGTTGCGTGGGTAATTCATATCGACGCCCGTCGCTTAACTATTGGACCTGCACTGTGTGATTGTGTTCCATCCACCCTGACGACAGCATTTGTCACAATTCAGGGTCGACCCTTGTATCACGTCCACAGACAACGCTGTTGCTGTTATCAAGCTCCTAGAATTTGAGACTTGCGCTAAACATGTATCGATAGTAAGGAACCTGCATAAAACCGAACGCCAGCCTTGGACGAGTGTCCAAGTGTAGTTTGAATGAGAACACTTATGAGCATCGCGCATTCCGTTGGTGCACTCGGTTACAGCCAAGAATACTTACGGCATTTGCCGTTATTTCGTGACTTCGTCTTAGCTCTTGTCAGACGGTGACATAAGAATGGCTGAAAGCTTTGACCTCGAATCGCTGGTCCACGTTGAGCAAAAGTTCGTTGCATCTTTTGTTCGATATGTACTCCTAAAGTGTCTGATTCATTTCCAGTTTTTACGAATCCGGGTATCGAGATGGATATGATCACGGTCGTACACACGGTCTTATCGAAGGGCGCTCCCTCGGACGTGAGAAAGGGTATGAGATATGGGAGGAACTTGGATTTTACGAGGGTTTTGCATCAACATGGAAATCGTTTCTCGTGAAACATGGAACCGGAGATGACGAGTGAGATTCTCATATGATCCTTATCCTACATCACCAATGTTGAAGTTGGTCACAGACGTCCCGTCAACAACGCAAATCGTTTACTGGAGCTGATAGCACAATTTCCAAAGATCAATCCGTCTTCGACTGATGCGAACTCCGAGGTTGATATACCTCAACTCCTCAGTCGCATCCAGTCACGATACAAGGTTTTATGTTCCTCGCTTGGTGTACGGCCGAGTTTGAGGGCTACCCGTTCAGATCAACCGACAGAAAGCCAGGAAGTGCCCAATGATAGGAGAAAGGAGTCAATCTGGCCGGTCTTATCTCAACTGGATCCTTCAGTAACAAATCAAGACTTAAGCTATTAATGGCACAAGATGGAATAAAGATACCTCTCAGCTTTCAACTGAGTCGAGATTCGGGGTCATGGTGGTGAGCATTATCCGGGTGTTCGTAATATTGCAGGACTGAATATTGTGAAGGCGTCGTTGGTTGGTGTTACTATTCTAATTCGAGCTCAAGTACGTTCTCCAAAAAGTGCCTTTGTGTTGATTTGTTTCTCAGATACAAATTCTGGAGTAGATCAGCCAGCTGTTATTAAGAGCTACATGGGATATCGCAATACCAATCAATTGATCGACAGCCACTGTGCTTTGGGTCTTTTCCAAGTGTATCCTGATGAATATAATGGTGTTCAATGGGCCCAGTAAACTCCGCCTCATACGTTCTGGATGGTCCAGCGTGATGATTTTTATCGAGATCCTTTGTGAATCGAATTGCACTTCGCTGTTCCGATGGGTGGGCTGATTGCGTCTCAGCGTCTCAGCATCGCTCGATCGAGAACGGCTTTTTTTCAGTCAGTGAGAATGGGTTGACTTAGTCCCAGTTCCCCCCTGTACAGGACTATGTCATCGGGTTTGCTGCAGGTTTGATTGTAATTATATATCTACATAAACACTGGAAAATTCGGGATTCAGGTTATCGAGATGGGCAGGTCCACAATGACACTCATTCAGGGGAAATAGGGGTGTCAATGCGATATAGTACACCGTTTGAAGCCTGATAAGAATTGAGTCCGAGTTCAGGTGTCATCATTCACGATAAATGGTTTACCTCTTTCATGCTGAGGATATGTGTCCCATCTTCTAGAGTAACGCGGGTCCATTCTGGCTCCTTACTATTGCCTTTGGAGATAGACTTGAAGGAAATTGACTTTCCATCCAACAGTGTCGAGTGTTCATGTGAGTCAAAGACGACAGGATACTCCTACGGAGGTATGAGGTTATGCAAGATTAAGGGGAATATCGATCTTTACTGGGATGATATGTGCGGAGACCCAACGTTCGACATTCGCCCTGGATTCCTTCTCGTACTCCTCCTCTGAGATATGAACGTCATCAGAAATCACATTCGATCCTTGGCCTTGATGACTGAAGATAATAAGAGCAATCAGGTCACATCTCAACACAAAGCAGAGTCAAGCAGACTCACGGTTTCCTCGTAAGCGCCATGACCGCTTTGTTGGTGGGCACGAAAATGGTTGATTTGATAGTATTGTCATTGAACATCTTGCAGAGTTCGAGTTCTCGGGCATAGGAGTAGAAGATCGAGACTGATTGGTCGATGGTCAAAAGGTCTGCGAGAGTAGGCTGTGCGTGCTTCTCTGGTACGAATAAATCGTCTGGAGAGTCCATGATTATCTGTTCAGGAGTAGAGGCGCAGACGAGGGATATGAGTGGGAGGAGAACGGTCGAAAGATAGTAAAGCTTCATGGTGTCCAAGACAAAAGCACCGCACCAATTTCGGCATTTTATTAACTCTAATTCATAAATAGGATACATGCTTAATAATGCGGAGAGGCCACTACTTGACCTTTTCCATTTCCAAGTGAGCGCATTCCATCATTATTCAGCAATGGCGGGTTGCAAGCTTTGTAAGAGTCTTTCTTATCCTGGCTTCTCCTCCCCAATCCTTGATTACAACCGCGATACACGATGGCCAATGAAGCAAACGCCGTAATCGACTTTGATCCAAAGGATATGCCCTTTAGGAGGTTGGGTTCGAGTGGTCTTCGGGTCCCTGTACTTAGTCTGGGTGGATGTGCGTGTCAAGTAAATGTATAAGGATTCGGTGATATTCACGGTATCTCTCAGGGCTCACTCTTGGCGGCACTGTTGTTGGCGATCCAGCCAAGGCAGGACTTGTTCTCATTCATAATGAAATTATCTCCTGATCAACCATTTGATTATCTAGGATATCATGAAAGCAGCGTTTGATGCTGGCATTAACATGTTCGACACAGCCGAGGAATATGGTCGCGGCAAGTCAGAAATTGAGATGTAGGTCCAACTCTATCTCCTATCGGTTCCCGATCACATATCATCACAGGGGTCGAGTAATTAGGGAACTCAACCTGAGGAGGGAAGATTTGGTGATTACAACCAAGATCTACTGGGGGCCGAGGAGAGGTCACATAAATGGAGGATTGTCTCGTAAACAGTGAGTCATGAGATATGTCATCTTGAGCTTGGTCTGTTGACTGTATATCGTAGTATCGTTGAAGGATTGAAGGGGAGTCTGGAGCGCTTGGGCTTGGATTATGTGGATGTCGTCTTTGCTCATCGCCCTGATTATACTGGTACTGTCTCGTTCTGTCAGATCAGACGATGTTAAAGACCATTGTTTCTAGTCCCCATGGACGAGATCGTTCGGGCCTTCAACTGGGTTATTGAAAAAGGATGGGTGCGCGATGTTTCCTGTCGTACTGATATCCATATAAATCGTCGTTCAGGCTTATTATTGGGCTACATCAGAGTGGACTGCTCTTCAAATCGAGGAGGCTTGGCGTACGTGTTGATAGAGTTCATTTAACAACGACATTCCCATATTTCTTTAGATGTCGCGGACAAGCTTGGTCTCATGGGTCCCATAGCTGATCAGTGTCAGCATCAGTGAGTATCAACTTTTTGTCCAATGTGCAATTTTAATTCGTTCTCTACAGCATGTTCAAGCGCGAGAGGGCGGAGGGTGAATATGCGTCAGAAAGCTTCTTGTACTCCCTGATGAATACTCTACTCATGAGAAACCTAGTCCGTTGTATAAGAAGTATGGCATGGGAACTACAGCCTTCTCTTGCTTAGCCCGCGGACTTTTGACTGGAAAGGTGAGCACGCTTGCTTCACTTCAGTAGATTGACGCGATTAAGAGTGTGATAATGAAGTACAACGATGGCATTCCAGCGGGCTCACGATATGATGTCCATTCTGTTGAGTTTAACAAAGTCATCAAGCAGCTCGAAAGCCCCGAAGGCCAAGAAGAGATCAGGAAAGTCAGGGAATTGACCAAGTTTGCAGAAGCAGGCCCGTGATTTCCTTCACATTCGATGATTCGCCTATCTCATTGTTTCTAGAGTTGAACACGACACCCCAAGCTCTTGCACTTGCATGGGTTGCTAGGAATCCTAACACTTCTACTGTCATATTAGGCGTTACAAGTGTGGATCAACTCCGCGACAATTTGGAAGCTCTCAAGGTGATGCCCAAATTGACACCGGAAATCATGGACAAGATTGAAGTGATTTTGGCCAATAAGCCCCAGCCTCCGGTGAGTCTCTATTGTCGCTTGTCAGTTGAATCCTGGAGCTCATGAAAAATCTCGTTCAAGTTCAATTTTGGGAGGCCGTCACTTGATCCACTCGGACGTGAAGGACTTTACGTTTGAACAGAAGTTTGAAGGAAAGTATAAAATCGGCGC
>Ga0153936_100098_pt1 | contig 19382 bp, 18 predicted proteins | sample TSNJ020MetaG_FD_102272 | JGI IMG/M metagenome (GOLD analysis project Ga0153936, IMG submission 102272) | Attine ant fungus gardens microbial communities from New Jersey, USA - TSNJ020 MetaG | ecosystem: Host-associated > Fungi > Mycelium > Unclassified | place: USA: New Jersey, Wharton State... | reverse complement strand
TAGCGTTCTCTCTTCATTTTTCCTCCGTTGATCGAAACTGTTTATATATACAGTATAATTTCGATTCCGTCAGAAAATAGGGTAATTTTTGTGATATCAATTGAAAGACGGGTATAACAATAAGTACAGCTAAAGTATTAGCGGCAAACTATTAAAGAAAGGCTGGTCACAGGGATGTATCGCGGTCTTTTTTTAACCACATCAGGAGCTAACGATGAAAATTTGTCGGTATGGTGAACCCGGAAAAGAAAAACCCGGTATTTTTGACAGGAATAACCAGTTACTTGATTTATCAGCTGTTGTCGATGACATCACCGGAGACACGCTTGCGTTTGTTCTGGAGTTTGTGCAAAACAACGATAACCTTGCCTCTTTGCCGGAAGTGAAAACCGCCCCACGGCTGGGTCCTCCCATCAACAGGCCTTCAAAATTTGTGGCGATAGGACTGAATTATCGCGATCATGCTAAGGAAGCGAATCTTGCGGTGCCTGATGAACCCGTAGTCTTCTTTAAAGCCCCCAGCTCAATCTGTGGTCCACACGACAATATAGTGATTCCCCCCCATTCAACCAGGCTCGATTGGGAAGCCGAATTAGGGATTGTTATCGGTAAGCGAGCCAAGCAGATCAGCCAGGAAGAGGCGCTCCAGTACGTTGCCGGCTACTGTATCGTTAATGATGTATCCGATAGAGGTTTTCAATTTCAGTCATCCCAATGGGATAAAGCAAAAAGCTGCGATACCTTTGGTCCGCTCGGCCCATATATCGTAACCCCGGATGAGGTTGGCAGCCCGCAATCACTGACTATCTGGCTTGAGGTGAACGGTGAACGCCGGCAAGACAGCCACACTTCACAGATGATTTTTTCCGTAGCCAATATTATTTCATACCTCAGCCATTATATGACTCTATTACCGGGGGATATCATCGCCACCGGCACCCCCGCGGGCGTTGGGCTGGGAATGAAACCCGAGCCAGTATGGTTAAAGGATGGCGATACCGTCCGTATCTATATTGAAAAATTGGGCTACCAGGAACAGCGTGTTGTTCGCCAGTCATCGCTATAAGTCGTTTGCCCCCATAGAATAGGCTCTTATCTGGCGGTGTTCACAGCCCCTGACTGCCGGGTGGCCGCATACCCGCAGGCCAGTATTTCGCAGTGCGCTGAAGGTTAGCCAAAAAAAATGCCAGCCCGTTGGGGCTGGCATTTATCATTCAAACTGACGGTTACATCAGTTTTTTGGTTAACTCGATAACGCGCAGTTTTGCGATCGCTTTAGCCAATTCAGCAGAAGCCTGAGCGTAGTCAACGTCACCGTGAGAGCCGTGCATGTGTTCTTCCGCCTGACGCTTCGCTTCCAGAGCTCGCGCTTCGTCGAGATCTTTTCCGCGAATAGCGGTGTCAGCGAGAACAATCACGTTGCCAGGCTGAACTTCTAACACACCACCGGACAGATAGATAAACTCTTCCTGCCCGTTTTCTCTCACAATGCGGATCATACCAGGCTTAATGGCGGTGAGCAGGGGAGTGTGCCCCGGGAAAATACCCAGTTCACCTTCGCTACCCGTTACCTGGATCTTCTCGACCAGACCGGAGAACAGTTGTTTCTCCGCGCTGACGACATCCAGGTGGTAAGTCGTTGCCATATCACCCTCCGATTAAGGCGTTAAAGTTTTTTAGCTTTCTCAACAGCTTCGTCGATGGAGCCAACCATATAGAACGCCTGCTCTGGCAGATGATCGTATTCACCGTCCATAATGCCTTTAAAGCCACGGATGGTGTCTTTCAGCGATACGTACTTACCTGGAGAACCAGTAAAGACTTCTGCTACGAAGAATGGCTGAGACAGGAAGCGCTGAATCTTACGCGCACGAGCTACAACCAGTTTGTCTTCTTCTGACAGTTCATCCATACCCAGGATGGCAATGATGTCTTTCAGTTCCTGGTAACGTTGCAGAATAGACTGCACGCCACGGGCAACATCATAGTGTTCCTGACCAACAACCAGTGGATCCAGTTGGCGGCTGGTGGAGTCCAGCGGGTCAACTGCCGGGTAGATACCCAGAGAAGCAATCTGACGGCTCAGTACCACGGTTGCATCAAGGTGCGCAAAGGTGGTGGCTGGTGATGGGTCAGTCAAGTCATCCGCAGGTACGTATACCGCCTGAACAGAGGTGATAGAGCCCGTTTTGGTGGAGGTAATACGCTCCTGCAAAACACCCATCTCTTCTGCCAGAGTTGGCTGATAACCTACCGCGGAAGGCATACGACCCAGCAGGGCAGAGACTTCTGTACCGGCCAGGGTATAACGGTAAATGTTGTCAACGAACAGCAGAACGTCACGGCCTTCATCACGGAATTTTTCCGCCATAGTCAGGCCAGTCAGCGCAACGCGCAGACGGTTACCTGGTGGCTCATTCATCTGACCGTATACCAGAGATACTTTATCCAGTACGTTTGAGTCGGTCATTTCGTGGTAGAAGTCGTTACCTTCACGAGTACGCTCACCAACACCGGCGAACACCGAGTAACCGGAGTGTTCGATTGCGATGTTACGGATAAGCTCCATCATGTTAACGGTCTTACCTACACCCGCACCACCGAACAGACCGACTTTACCGCCCTTAGCAAATGGGCACATCAGGTCGATAACTTTGATGCCGGTTTCCAGCAGATCCTGAGAACTGGACAGCTCTTCGTAGCTAGGCGCTGCACGGTGAATAGCCCAACGCTCTTCTTCACCGATGTCACCTTTCATATCGATAGGCTGACCCAGAACGTTCATAATACGTCCCAGCGTCGCTTTACCTACCGGTACTTCAATTGGGTGATCGAGGTTAGCAACTTCCAGACCGCGGCGCAGTCCGTCAGAAGAACCCATCGCGATGGTACGAACCACACCGCCACCAAGCTGCTGCTGAACTTCCAGCACCAGACGCTCATTACCATTCGTTACCTCAAGGGCATCGTACACTTTTGGTACGGCATCCTGAGGGAACTCGACGTCCACTACGGCGCCGATTACCTGGATAATCTTTCCAGTAGCCATCTTGTTGAATCCTCTACGTAATTCGTAAACCTGGTTATACCGCGGACGCCCCACCGACGATTTCGGTAAGTTCCTGAGTAATGCTGGCCTGACGTGCTTTGTTGTAAACCAACTGCAGCTCTTTAATCAGGCTGCCGCCGTTATCGGTAGCGGCTTTCATCGCCACCATTCGAGCGGCCTGCTCGCTGGCCAGGTTTTCTACAACGCCCTGATAAACCTGAGATTCCACATAACGACGCAGCAGGGTATCCAACAGCGCTTTAGGATCAGGTTCATACAGATAATCCCAGGATTTTTTCTCCAGCTCACCGCCGTCTTCTGCCGCCGGTAATGGCAGCAACTGGGTGATGGTTGGAGTCTGAGACATCGTGTTAATAAATTTGTTGCTGACAATATACAGCTTGTCCAGACGGCCTTCATCATAGGCCTGCAACATCACTTTAACCGGGCCAATCAACTCGGACAGCGATGGGTTATCACCCATGCCCGTCACCTGAGCAACAATATTGCCACCCACGGAGTTGAAGAAAGAAACGCCTTTAGAGCCAATCAGAGACAGATCGCTCTGAACGCCTTTATCAGACCACTCTTTCATGTCAGCCAGCAGCTTTTTGAACAGGTTAATGTTCAAGCCACCGCACAGACCACGGTCAGTGGACACCACCAGGTAGCCCACGCGTTTAACTTCGCGTTCATCCAGGTACGGGTGTTTGTATTCAAGATTACCCAGAGCAAGATGACCAATCACTTTGCGCATGGTATCTGCGTAAGGACGGCTGGCTGCCATTCTTTCCTGCGATTTACGCATTTTAGAAGCGGCGACCATTTCCATTGCTTTGGTGATCTTCTGCGTGTTCTGGACGCTTGCGATCTTACTACGTATCTCTTTTGCGCCGGCCATGACCTTCTCCTCAATATCTTGCGGCCTGCCCTAAGACAAGCCGCAAGATTTTACCAGGACTGTGTTGCTTTGAAGGAATCGAGGATGCCTTTCAGCTTGCCTTCGATTTCGTCGTTATAGCCACCAGTTTGGTTGATTTCTTGCATCAGTGGAGCGTGGTCACGGTCAACGAAAGCCAGCAGAGCGGCTTCGAAACTACCGATTTTAGCCAGCTCTACATCTTCGAGATAACCGCGTTCAGCAGCGAACAGAACCAGAGACTGCTGCGCAACGGACATTGGCGCATACTGTTTCTGTTTCAGAAGCTCGGTCACTTTCTGACCGTGGCTCAACTGCTTACGGGTTGCATCATCCAGATCAGATGCAAACTGGGAGAACGCAGCCAGTTCGCGATACTGTGCCAGAGCGGTACGGATACCACCGGACAGTTTTTTCATGATCTTAGTCTGAGCAGCACCACCAACACGGGATACGGAAATACCCGGGTTAACCGCAGGACGAATACCGGCGTTGAACAGGTTGGACTCCAGGAAGATCTGACCATCGGTAATCGAGATTACGTTGGTTGGAACGAACGCGGAAACGTCACCTGCTTGCGTTTCGATAATCGGCAGCGCAGTCAGAGAACCGGTTTTACCTTTCACTTCACCTTTAGTAAATGCTTCAACGTAATCAGCATTCACACGAGCTGCACGCTCCAGCAGGCGAGAGTGGAGATAGAAAACGTCCCCTGGGAATGCTTCACGGCCTGGCGGACGACGCAGCAGCAGAGAAATCTGACGGTAAGCAACAGCCTGTTTAGACAGGTCATCATAAACAATCAGTGCATCTTCACCGCGGTCACGGAAGTATTCACCCATTGCACAACCGGCATATGGCGCCAGGTATTGCAGTGCAGCAGACTCAGATGCCGTGGCAACAACAACGATGGTGTTAGCCAGGGCGCCATGCTCTTCGAGTTTACGTACCACGTTAGAAATCGTGGACGCTTTCTGACCGATAGCAACATAGATACATTTGATGCCGGAATCACGCTGATTGATGATGGCATCAATGGCCAGCGCAGTTTTACCCGTCTGACGGTCACCGATAACCAGCTCACGCTGACCACGGCCGATTGGAATCATGGCATCGACAGACTTATAACCTGTCTGAACCGGCTGATCGACAGACTGACGTTCGATAACGCCAGGGGCGATAGCTTCAACAGCCGCAAAGCCGTCGTGATCCAATGCACCTTTACCATCAATTGGCGCACCCAGTGTGTTGACCACACGGCCTAACAGACCACGGCCAACAGGCACTTCCAGAATACGACCCGTACATTTCACTTTCATGCCTTCGGCAAGATCGGCATACGGACCCATGACAACCGCACCAACCGAGTCGCGCTCAAGGTTAAGTGCAATAGCGTAACGGTTACCCGGCAGAGAGATCATCTCTCCCTGCATGACATCGGCCAGGCCGTGTACGCGGATGATACCGTCACTTACAGAAACGATAGTACCTTCGTTATGAGCTTCGCTCACAACATTGAACTGAGCAATGCGCTGCTTGATCAGTTCGCTGATTTCGGTGGAATTCAGTTGCATATGCTCCAGTCCCCTTAAGACTGCAAGACGTCTGCCAGGCGATCAAGACGGCCGCGTACGCTACCATCAATGACCATATCACCCGCACGGATGATGACACCTGCCATTACAGACTTATCAATTTTGCAATTCAGCTTAACTTTGCGTGACAGACGTTTTTCCATCGCGGCGCTGATGTTTTTAAGTTGAGTTTCACTCAGCGTACTGGCGGAGGTCACTTCGACTTCTACCGTTGCCTCAAGGGCTGCACGTAAATGAATGAACTGCTCAAGAACATCAGGAAGCACTTTAAGACGCCCATTTTCAGCCATAACCCGAATCAGGTTTTGGCCATTGGCATCCAGTTGCTCACCACAGATTGCGATAAACGACTCAGAGAGCGTTTCCGGTGCCAGAGCACCAGACAGGAGCTCTGTCATCTGTTCATTTTCAGCAACTTCCGCGGCAAAAGCCAGCATGTGCTGCCAGCTTTCTACGCTGTTGTGTTCGACGGCAAAGTCAAAAGCTGCTTTGGCGTAGGGGCGAGCTACAGTGACAAATTCAGACATCAGCCCCTCCCTCCTTACAGTTCAGCGACCAGTTTATCGACGATGTCGCTGTTAGCAGCTTCATCCACGGAACGTTCGATTATCTTCTCGGCACCGGCTAAAGCCAGCAGAGCCACCTGCTTACGCAGTTCTTCGCGAGCGCGTGAACGCTCTGCATCGATCTCTGCCTGGGCCTGTGCAACGATTTTAGTCCGTTCCTGCTCTGCTTCAGTTTTAGCTTCATCAAGGATTTGCGCACGGCGTTTATTTGCCTGCTCAATAATCACCTGAGCTTCCGCTTTCGCTTTTTTCAGCTGGTCTGTCGCATCGGCCTGTGCAAGGTCCAGGTCCTTTTTAGCACGTTCTGCAGAAGCAAGACCGTCAGCAATTTCTTTTTGACGTTTTTCGATGGCTGCCATTAAAGGCGGCCATACGTACTTCATGCAGAACAGAACAAACAGGACAAACGCGATGGCCTGGCCGAGGATTGTTGCGTTAAGATTCACAGCACAATGCCTCTTTATTAGTTAACGTTATGATATTGCTTAGTTATTAAAGCAACGCTCACTACGCGACAGCAAACATCACGTACAGTCCTAAACCTACAGCGATCATTGGGATAGCATCCACCAGACCCATAACGATAAAGAACTGAGTACGCAGCAGAGGAATCAAATCAGGCTGGCGTGCAGCGCCTTCCAGGAATTTTCCTCCGAGGATGCCGATACCGATCGCAGCACCGATTGCCGCCAGCCCCATCATCACAGCGGCAGCCATGTACAGCAGATCCATATTCAGGTTTTCCATGACAGTCTCCAGTTTGTTTCAGTTAAAACGTAGTAGTAAGTAGTAAATTAATGCTCTTCAGATGCCATCGACAGATAAACAATCGTCAGAACCATGAAAATGAAGGCTTGTAACGTAATGATCAGGATGTGGAAAATGGCCCACGGCACATTCAGAAGCCACTGTGACCACCACGGCAACAAGCCAGCAATCAGAATGAAAATCAACTCACCGGCATACATGTTGCCGAACAGTCGCAGACCCAGCGATATAGGTTTAGACAGCAGGCTTACCCCTTCAAGTATCAAGTTGATAGGAATAAATGCCCAGTGGTTGAATGGCTGGAGCGTCAACTCTTTCGTGAAGCCGCCAATGCCCTTCATTTTGATGCTGTAGAAAAGAATCAGGATAAACACGCCCAGCGCCATAGACAGGGTGACGTTCACGTCCGCAGACGGTACGACACGCAGCGCAGGGAGGCCAAATACGTGCTCACCAATATATGGCAGCAGGTCAATTGGCACCAGGTCCATCAAGTTCATCAGGAAAACCCAGACAAAAATGGTCAAGGCCAGAGGAGCGATAACTTTACTTTTGCCGTGATACATATCTTTGACAGTACCATCGACGAAACCAATCACCAGCTCAATGGCTGTTTGAAATTTTCCAGGAACACCACTGGTAGCCGTTTTAGCGACTTTACGAAATAACACCAGGAACAACAGACCCAAAACAACAGAGAAAAAAATGGAGTCTATATTGAGTGTCCAGAATGTGGCTGGGGGGTTATTCGGATCCACCAGCGTGAAAGTACGGAGGTCCAACTGAAGGTTATTCAGGTGGTGGCCTATATACTCCTGCGGTGTAGAGATTTCTCCTGCAGACATTATGACTCTTACCCTTTGTTGTTAATTACAGCTGGTGCGAGTATCTGCACAACCAGCACCGAAACCCACGTTACTATCAGCGGCATAAAGGCCGCTTTAAAATACGCCAGAGCCACCACTAGTATGGTAAAGGTCGCAATAATTTTCACGACTTCTCCAAAAGCGAACGACCAGGCAATACGTCCTTTGCTGGGGGTTTGTACTTGATGACGCCAGGCAAAGCACGCAAACAAAACATTAGGCAGCCACACTGCCATGCCTCCGCCCATTGCAGAAGCACCCCACATGGGGTCTTTCAAGTAAAACAGCAACCCAATGATAACCATCACCAGAAATTGCAGGTACAACAGCTTACGAGCAACATTTCCACCGTAAAGCGACGCTGACATGCCTTTTCAACTCCTGCTTTCTGTGCGGTATACCTTGTGCCGTATAAAACTTTCTTTGCCGTTCAGAGTCAAGCCTCAAAAAGCGAGCAAATTATACGGTGCGCACCCGTGATTTCAAACAATAAGTAGCGAAAAGATGAACAAAAGTTTAAATAATTTTCGATAGGCCTATTTTATAACTTTTAATAAATCTTTGAACCGCCCTTAGAAATGGCAAATCCGCCTAAGAACCTTGCAATAAACCGTGCACCTGATCACAAATCGCGCATTTTATTGATTATGCTTCCATGCCTATCGGGGAAAGCAAAAAACATAACATCATGTTTACATTTAATATAATTAAGTAATCTGGTTAAAACAGTCATGAATGACATAAAAACCTTTGATTGACATTCTGCTGAGGCTTTTATTGAGCGAAACACTATTCATTTGACTTATATTTAGTCTGGTTATATTTCAAAACTTAATCATTACATAAGAAACTAATCGGTTAATCGTTAATAACGATATACGATAAAGTTAAATTAATGTTAATCCCGGCAATTTATACGATTGCCGGCTGGAATTTTTCTTAACGTTTCTAAATCAGTTTAATCGCACTTTTTTTTGACAGGGATTAACTTTTAACAGATTTAATACGCACCAAATGACGCTCACCTTCTAAAGCAGGCACATCCAATCTGATGATATCCTCAACCACAAAACCGTCAGGTAATTGGGCAATTTCATCATCAGGACGCAGCCCTTTTAGCGCGTAAAAACGCCCCTGTTCCCCTGGCAAATGCTGGCACCAATTGACCATATCGCTTAATGAGGCAAACGCCCGACTAATAACGCCATCAAAAGGTGGCTCGGCGGGAAACGCCTCCACGCGGCTCTGAACAGGCGTCACGTTGCTCAATCCCAGCTCATGCTGTACCTGGCGAAGAAAGCGAATACGTTTCCCGAGGCTGTCCAGCAAGGTGAAATGCGCATCAGGGCGAACAATGGCTAACGGAATCCCCGGCAGGCCAGGTCCTGTCCCGACGTCGATAAAACGTGTTCCCTGCAAATGCGGCTCAACCACGATGCTGTCGAGGATATGTCGCACTAACATCTCATCAGGAGAGCGTACCGAAGTAAGATTATAGGCCTTATTCCACTTATGCAGCAGAGCGACATAATCAACCAGTTGCTGCTGCTGGTTTTCCGGTAAAGAGATACCGGCCTGGTTTAGCAGGCGAGATAATTGAGCTAGCACGATGTTAACCTATTAAAAAGTTCAGGGTGTACTGACCAGTACGAGATGAAAAACCAGATTATCACCGGATTTTATCAGCAGGCACTTCAAAATAACCAGAAAAATCAAAATTATTGACTTTCAAATTAAAAAAACAAAGAGGGAAACCCGTTTCCCTCTTAGTCTGAATAGCCAGGCAGATGCCCTGCCCCACCGTCTGCGGTGTTTAGGCACTACGGCGTAATAGCCCCTGCTTTTTGAGCCAAACCAGTAAGATAGAGATAGCCGCTGGCGTAATACCCGAGATGCGCGAAGCCTGACCAATCGACACCGGTTTGTGATCATTGAGTTTAGCAATCACCTCATTGGACAAACCATTCACCTGGCGATAATCAAGGGTGGCCGGTAGCAGAGTATTTTCATTCCGCTGCTGTCTTTCTATCTCATCCTGCTGGCGCGCAATGTAGCCTTCATATTTTACCTGAATTTCAACCTGTTCAGCCGCCTGAGGATCGTCGAGACCCGGCTTAAATGCTGACATGTTGATCATCGCCTGATAGCTCATTTCTGGCCGGCGGAGCAGATCTTCCCCGCTTGCCTCGCGGGACAATGGGGCGCTAAGGGCGGCATTCACTTCATCAATATTTTCTGAATTCGGATGCAGCCAAATATCTTTCAGACGCTGACGCTCACGTTCAATCATCTCTAATTTGCTATTAAAGCGAGCCCAGCGCTTATCATCCACCAGACCCAGCTCACGGCCGATTTCGGTTAAACGTAAATCCGCGTTATCTTCCCGTAGCATCAGACGATATTCAGCCCGGGAGGTAAACATCCGGTACGGCTCTTTGGTACCAAGGGTACATAAATCATCAACCAGGACGCCTAAATAAGCCTGATCGCGACGCGGCGACCACCCTTCTTTCTCAGCGGAGAAACGTCCGGCGTTAAGACCGGCAAGCAGCCCTTGTGCCGCGGCTTCTTCATAACCGGTGGTGCCGTTTATCTGGCCGGCAAAGAACAGACCTGCGATAAACTTACTTTCCAGCGTTGGTTTTAAATCCCGCGGATCGAAGAAATCATACTCGATGGCATAGCCCGGGCGGATGATTTTTGCATTTTCCAGCCCTTTCATTGAACGAACGATTTGCATCTGCACATCGAACGGCAGGCTGGTGGAAATACCATTCGGATAAATTTCGTTGCTGGTGAGCCCCTCAGGCTCAAGGAAAATCTGGTGCGCATTACGATCGGCAAAGCGCATCACCTTATCTTCAATCGACGGGCAGTAACGCGGACCAATACCTTCGATAACCCCGGCATACATTGGGCTGCGATCCAGATTATTACGGATCACATCATGCGTTTTTTCATTGGTATGCGTGATATAGCACGGTATCTGCGCCGGGTGTTGAGAAACATCACCCAGGAAGGAGAACACCGGCATCGGGTTGTCCCCGTGTTGCTGAGCCAATACCGAGAAATCGATGGTTCTGGCATCAATACGCGGAGGTGTCCCGGTTTTTAAGCGGCTGACACGCAAGGGCAATTCACGCAGACGTTTGGAAAGGGGGATCGATGGCGGATCGCCTGCCCGACCTCCACTGTAATTATCAAGCCCGATATGAATTTTGCCATCAAGGAAAGTCCCGACGGTTAACACCACGGCTTTTGCACGGAATTTTAATCCCATTTGCGTAACCACACCGGTAACGCGGTCGCCTTCGACAATCAGATCTTCAACAGCTTGCTGGAAGATCATCAAATTAGGCTGGTTCTCTAACGCGGTGCGTACTGCCTGGCGATATAGAACACGGTCAGCCTGAGCGCGCGTTGCCCGTACCGCAGGCCCTTTGCTGGCGTTTAGTATCCTAAACTGAATACCGGCATGATCGATCGCATGGGCCATCAGGCCACCTAATGCATCGACTTCTTTTACCAAATGCCCTTTGCCGATGCCACCAATCGCCGGGTTACAGGACATCTGTCCCAGGGTGTCAATATTGTGAGTCAGGAGCAAAGTCTGCTGACCCATACGCGCCGCAGCCATAGCGGCTTCGGTGCCTGCATGACCCCCACCGATGATGATGACGTCAAAAGGATCTGGATAAAACATGGTAACTGCCTCGCGCTTTTGCGATGTGGGTTGTAACTGTCCGGGCTGAGGATTCTACTCAACTTTAGGCTCTGGAGGAAGTAGCGGGATCATCGCTAATTAAAAGAAGATCTTTTTTATTTAAAGATCTCTTTACTATGATCTCTTATTACGATCGGCCTGTTCTGTGGATAAGTGATTTTATGTCTTTAAGATCATCACGATATTAAGGATCATTTACTGTGAATGATCGGTGATCCCACGCCGTATAAGCTGGGATCAAAAGAGCTAGTTATGCACAACTCAGAAAGTGAGCAACGGTTGTTATTGGGATAACTACCGCTTAACCCAAGGATCTAACCAGACTTATCCACAATTAAATGGGTGATCTTTACACTACAGGGAGTAAATTTTTCCATTCACCCAGCCAAACTTCGGCCGGATCTTCGGGTATGTCATGATCCAGGACATTCACTTTCAGCGTCGTACCGACTTGTTTTGCCCCTTGCCGGGTTAATAATGTCTCTAGCTTCTCGATAGCCTGGCAAAAAGTGTCATATTCTCTGCTGCCGATGCCAATTGCCCCAAACTGCACTTCGCTCAGGTCTGGATGTTGCTCTGAAATCTCATCATATAAAGGCTGGAGGTTATCCGGCAGATCGCCCGCGCCATGTGTTGACGTCACAATAAGCCATAACCCCTGTAAAGGAAGCTCTGCAAGGAGTGGGCCATGTAGGGTTTGGGTGCTGTGCCCCAGCTCTTCCAGCTTTTCAGCCAGATGTTCTGCCACATATTCGGCACTACCTAAGGTACTACCACTGATTAGTGTGATCTCTGCCATTGTATCCCGCCTTTTCAAATCGCGGGACATTGTACGCTGTGAATGAGCGGGGATCTACCTGTGGATAATATGGGTATTGCTTTTTATTGCTAGGGGCGAATCGTACGCATAATCGGGTTTTGCAGGGAGATCAGTGTTTCCGTGGACTGAATTTCATCAATTGTTTGGATCTTGTTGATAAGTACCTGCTGCAGGGCATCAATCGATCGACACATTACCTTAATAAAAATGCTGTAGTGACCGGTTGTATAATAAGCTTCGGTGACCTCATCCAGGCTTTCGAGCTTCGCCAGCGCAGAGGGATAGTCTTTCGCACTTTTTAATATAATGCCGATAAAGCAGCAGACATCGTACCCGAGCTGTTTGGGGCTGATATCGATACGTGCCCCGGTGATGATGCCGGCCTGTTTCATTTTCTCTACCCGAACATGAATGGTCCCCGGGCTGACATCAAATTGCTTGGCCAGTTCGGCATATGCCGTACGGGCATTTTCCATTAGTGCTTCAAGTATCCCGCGATCGAGATTATCGATCTGATAATTATTCATCATTTTTTCCTATGATTAATCACGATTTCTTATTTTTTATACCTGTTAATTATCGAATTAAAAAGGGTTAAGGCTTTTTTATTATGGATTATTGAATTTGCTATAAGTTTTATTGCTTAATCAGTGTCAGAGACAACACAATACAAGAGAAAGACCATGAAAACTGCCTACATTGCCAGACAACGCCAGATAAGCTTCGTGAAATCCTTCTTCTCCCGCCAGCTGGAAGAGCAACTGGGATTGATTGAAGTTCAGGCACCAATTCTTAGCCGTGTAGGGGATGGGACTCAGGATAACTTGTCCGGTAGTGAAAAAGCCGTGCAGGTTAGAGTAAAAACCTTACCAGAAGCCCGGTTTGAAGTGGTTCACTCGCTGGCCAAATGGAAAAGACAAACGCTGGGCCAGCATGACTTTAGCGCCGGTGAAGGGCTTTACACGCATATGAAAGCCCTGCGCCCTGACGAAGACCGCCTTACCCCTATCCATTCTGTTTATGTTGATCAATGGGACTGGGAGCGGGTGATGGGGGATGGCGAGCGCCATTTAGCCACACTCAGGCAAACGGTGGAAAAGATCTGGTCTGCTATCAAAGCGACAGAGCTTGCCATTAGCGAACAATATGGACTGACGCCTTTCCTGCCTGAGCACATCCATTTTGTCCATAGCGAAACATTGCTGCAGCGCTACCCGCAGCTGGACGCGAAAGGACGTGAAAGGGCGATTGCTAAAGAGCTGGGGGCGGTATTCTTAATCGGTATTGGCGGAGCGCTTAGCGATGGTAAACGCCATGATGTCCGCGCCCCGGATTATGATGACTGGTCAACACCCAGTGATGAAGGTTTTTCGGGTTTAAATGGCGATATTCTGGTCTGGAACCCGGTTCTGCAAGACGCTTTTGAGCTGTCGTCCATGGGGATCCGCGTTGATGCCGAAACCTTAAAACGTCAGTTAGCTATCACCCAGGATGAAGACAGACTGAAACTGGAATGGCATCAGGCGCTGCTTAAGGGCGAAATGCCGCAAACCATCGGCGGCGGTATTGGCCAATCCCGTTTGACCATGCTGTTGCTGCAGTTATCTCATATTGGTCAGGTACAGTGTGGGGTCTGGTCAGCGGATGTCAAAGGCGAAGTTGACGCGTTATTGTAGCCTTAACGTTTCAAACGCCGTATTAAGCGGCTTTTAAGCCCGGTATCGAAACGCCAGATATGATCAAAGATGCGCATGATACCGGGTTTCCCATGACCTGACATGGCGACGGCATGAAAACGATGCTGATGCTGACGTTGTAACACCTTGACGGCGTTAACGATATTGTCAGGAAGCCGTTGAGCGATAAAGTCTGAAATAATCACCGCATCGGCATCCGCCCCCTCCTGTCGCTGCATTCTCTCGATGACTGACTGGAAGCATTTACTCAGATCGGTGCCGCCGTGAAAACGCTGGCTTAAAAAGCGAACCGCCTGTTCAACCCCATCTTTGCCACTGACCTCATAGTGAATAACCTCACTGGCAAACATCTCAATAAAGCAGCGACGGTTATCTGCCAGGGCGATGCGCATTAAAGCCAGACAAAAGGCCTTGGCGCATTGTTCGTTAAAACCGCCCATAGACCCCGAGGTATCCACACAGATAATAAAGGGGCCACGAGGCTGCTCGTCGTACTGTTGATGGACTATCGGGCGTTCGATAGTTTTCTCCCGCCATAAATCGCCCTGTAGTCGATAAGTGATTAACTGTTTCTCGACAAGCTTACGATAAAACTCATACTCCAGCTCCGACAGCCCCAGAACGGCAAGTTCTGGCGGCAGCAGGCGCAGAATATCATCACTGAGGTGAAGCCCATCGACCTGTTCTGGCACCGTGGCGGGTTCCTCAACCTGTATGCGCCATGACTCCATGGGGGCATCCTGGCTGGGTAGCGACTTCGCCTCTCTTGAGCGGCCTAACTGTTCTGCCAGGGTCTGTAACTCCGGCTGATTGACCAGAAATTCACTGTATTTCTTTATCAGTGAATAATCCCCTCGCCCCAGTCTGCCGTTGCTCATATCCCATAGTTTGCCGGCGGCGGTATCATTTTCAGCAAGGGCCGACTCCAGCTGACCACTCAGCGCCATTCGCGCCTGAATCTCTGCCAGGAGCTTATCCCGCTCATCCTCCAGTAGCTGTTGATTCAACGAGGTGGCCTGTACCACCAGACTCAGCCGCCAGCGCTGTAAAAACAGGATATGCACCGCCGGTGTCATGGTGGGTGATTGAGCCACCAGCTGTTTGGCCTCACTGAGGAAAGGCGAGTGCACCTTTTCCAGCGCGGCGGTTATTTCCGGTAATTTGAGCGCCAGCTGCGCCGGGCTTAGCGTTTGTGCTTTTTGGTAGGCAAGAACTTCTTCAGCCAGGCTGTCAGGAACATCCCCTTCCCGCAGACGGTTTTTTAGCTGTTCCCGCCAGCGAGGTAAATCTTCACTGACGGCTTTTTTCAGGCGGGGGAATTTTTCAAAAAAAACCAGCAACGTGGGGGAAGCGAGAAGAGCAATAATGACCTCCTCGACTAATTCCCCCTCAGCAATCGATAAAACGAGATCCAGTGTCTCAACGCTTATCATTGTCGCGCCTGTTTTAACTGGGTGGCGACATCCTGCAAACTGGCTTCAATTTTTGCCAGCCATTCACTCTCAATAAACAGGTTATTTTGTTGATCATTAAAATGGGCATGCTGTTGATGAAGAGTCGCTTCAAGATTATCCAGCTGTTGCTTAATCTCATCCGGAACATCCTGATGGGTATGGCCGGGCAGAACAAAGCGGGTAGCCTGCAGGCTGATATCGCGGATAATCAGATGATCGCTATTATCGATATCCATATCCAGCACTTGCGCAAAACCTATCCCATTAAGCTTGCCGCGTATTTCACCGCTTTTACTCAGCCACTGGCTCAGCGCCTCCCGGCTGAGGGTAATATGAATAACTTCAATATCATGCAAGCGTAAAGGCTTTTGCAGTAACAGCGTTAGGGTGTCACCCTGCAGGCTATCAGGTAACTGATAGTGCGGTTTTCGACTAAACATGCCATTTTGCTTAATGACTCTTAAGGCATCTTTGTCGCTATTTTGCTGCTGCAACTGGAGATGGCGCTGGGTAATCATCGTCAGTTTTGTCAGCATATTTTGTTGCTGCCACGCATGACCGGTCATCAATATTTCCAGCTGTTGCTGAATAAGATTAAGGGTCGCGGTGTCATGCCATAAACAATCTTTAAGCAGAATAAGATCAATAGGTAAGACGGCATCACGGCCATTAAAAAAGGCGCTTGCCTGAAGCAGACGCAGAGCCTTTTTCCAGCGACGGTCAGAAACATAAGGAGCCCCCGGCGTAGCATCAAGCTGCTGGCGCAGGGTGAAAATAAGCTCAAACACCTCGTCGGATAAACGCACATTGCCAATATCATGCTGCCAGCTGAAATACTCATCATCGGTAATTTGCAGACTGTCAGGAACCTGATTAGGTTGCTCATCCTGAGAGCTCATCAGCATTGAGCGAAAATTATGCTTATCCTGAACTTTATCCAGCCAGAGGCGAATCAGCATGCGGTCATACAAGGCCTCAAGGCTCGAGTCTGACTCGGGTAATTCATTCGAGGCGGCCACCAGCAAACGCATGGGGATCTTTTCTTCACTGGCGCCATTGCGAAAACGCCGTTCGTTAATGGCGGTCAGTAAGGTGTTGAGAATTGCCGGTCCGGCTTTCCATATCTCATCAAGAAAGACAATTTCAGCCTCGGGTAAATATCCCGCGGTCAGACGCTCATAGCGGCCTTCATCTTTCAACGCCTGAATGGATAAGGGACCAAACACCTCTTCCGGAGTGGAAAAGCGGGTCATCAGATATTCAAAGGCCCGGGCCTGACGAAAGGCGAATTTTAACCGGCGGGCAATCAGGCTTTTGGCAATACCTGGCGGGCCGAGTAAGAAAACGCTTTCACCACTCAATGCTGCCAGTAAACACAGGCGGATAGCATGCTGGCGCTCAAATAGCCCTTTTTCCAGCGCCTGACTAAGGCGTGAAATTCTTTCCGCCAGTAAATGTGATTGAGCCATACTTAACGTTATATCCTTACAGACTTCACTTGAGGGCAAACCCGAGTATATACCCGCCACACGGCAAGTTGCATGTGTTGGAGCCTCGCCCCCGCCTCTGGCCGATCGTCAGCCGCAGAATATCGGTTTGCTTAAGGTTGAATGAGGCTGAACAGACCGTTGATTCCCACTTATGACAACCTAAACACATGATAATTCTATTAGTGAATAGCTGTCCTTAATGTAAAACAAGGATAGGGGACAAATTATCGATAAATGGCAGGGTGCCGGCTTTCCTATTGAAGACAGAAATATCGCGCATTTAAGCGAGACGTTTTTCCATATAATGGTGCATACTGGAGTCTTTGCAAGCCCGTGGGCTATACCCGCCATCATTCAAACTGCATGTGCGTTGGCCGCTTTATTTGTTCCGGTCACTGACTGGTGTCGGCTCCCGGATAATCATTCGCTTGCCGCTCACCTGCAACACCAATGTTTTAGGGTATAAGCACAGTCGTTTAAGGTAATAGTAAAAAGATTAGCCTATGAGCTCTGAAAGTAAGCAATCGTTGCCCGCCGTCACGCTCGCAGCAATCGGTGTGGTTTATGGGGATATCGGTACCAGTCCTTTATATACCCTTCGAGAATGTCTCTCCGGCCAGTTTGGTTTCGGCGTCGAACAACACGCTGTATTCGGTTTTTTGTCTCTCATTTTTTGGTTACTGGTCTTTATCGTCTCGATTAAATACCTGATTTTTGTGATGCGGGCTGATAACGCCGGTGAAGGGGGCATTCTGACCCTAATGTCGCTGGCCGGGCGCAATACCTCGGCACGAGCCACCTGGCTGCTGGTGATTATGGGCTTAATCGGCGGTAGCTTTTTTTACGGTGAAGTGGTGATTACCCCGGCCATTTCGGTGATGTCTGCCATTGAAGGCCTCGAAATTGCCGCCCCCTCTTTAGACTCCTATATCATCCCGCTTTCTATTATTGTTCTCACCCTGTTATTTGTGATTCAGAAACACGGTACGGGAATTGTCGGTAAGCTTTTTGCGCCGGTGATGCTGATATGGTTTCTGACGCTGGCGGTTTTGGGGCTGCGGGGAATTATGAGCAACCCCGAGGTGCTGCAGGCGCTTAACCCGATATGGGCAGTTAACTTCTTTATTCAATATAAAGAGATTTCCTTCTTTGCCTTAGGGGCCGTCGTGTTAGCCATCACCGGTGTGGAAGCGCTATATGCCGATATGGGTCATTTTGGAAAGCTACCTATCCGTATTGCCTGGTTTTCTGCAGTCTTACCGGCGCTGGTGCTTAACTACTTTGGCCAGGGAGCATTATTGCTGAAAAACCCTGAGGCGATTAAAAACCCCTTCTTTTTATTAGCCCCTGATTGGGCATTAATTCCGTTATTGATCCTGGCAACACTGGCAACGGTTATTGCCTCGCAGGCGGTGATTTCCGGGGTATTCTCCCTTACCCGTCAGGCCGTCCGCCTCGGCTATCTCTCGCCGATGCGTATTATCCATACCTCTGAAATGGAGTCCGGGCAGATCTATATCCCGGTGGTGAACTGGTTGCTTTATATTTCTGTTGTGTTGGTCATTGTTGGCTTTAAACACTCCAGTAATTTAGCTGCCGCTTATGGGATTGCCGTGACCGGTACTATGGTATTAACCGGGATACTGGCTTGTACCGTCGCCCGTAAAAACTGGCACTGGAATCGCTTTGTCGTTGTCATACTGTGTGTTGCCTTCCTGTTTGTTGATGTTCCGCTATTTTCCGCAAACCTGGTGAAAATTTTCTCCGGTGGCTGGTTACCGCTTTGCCTTGGACTCGTCATGTTTATCATTATGACGACCTGGAAAAGTGAGCGTTTCCGCCTGATTCGCAAATTACACGAACACGGTAATTCACTGGAGGCGATGATTGCCTCTCTGGAGAAATCTCCGCCAATCCGGGTACCGGGAACCGCGGTATTTATGTCCAGGGGAATCAATGTTATTCCCTTCGCCCTGTTGCATAACCTGAAACATAACAAAGTACTGCATGAGCGAGTGGTGTTACTGACCTTACGCACAGAAGACGCCCCTTATGTGCATAATGTCCGCCGGGTCACCATTGAGCAGTTATCACCGACTTTCTGGCGCGTTGTGGCTCGCTATGGCTGGCGTGAGACACCGAATGTGGAGGAGGTTTTCCACCGCTGTGGCCTGGAAGGGTTAAGCTGCCAGATGATGGAAACTTCATTCTTTATGTCCCATGAGTCGCTGATTATTGGTAAAAGGCCCTGGTATTTACGCCTGCGAGGGCGATTGTTTATTGCCCTGCAACGCAATGCGCTACGGGCGCCCGATCAGTTTGAGATCCCACCTAATCGGGTGATTGAGCTGGGGACTCAGGTTGAAATTTAACAACCAATAATCTTCGCAGAATGCCTCATGTATCTGTGAATACCAGCAGCGGGAAAGAAGGT
>Ga0153936_100097_pt1 | contig 19525 bp, 25 predicted proteins | sample TSNJ020MetaG_FD_102272 | JGI IMG/M metagenome (GOLD analysis project Ga0153936, IMG submission 102272) | Attine ant fungus gardens microbial communities from New Jersey, USA - TSNJ020 MetaG | ecosystem: Host-associated > Fungi > Mycelium > Unclassified | place: USA: New Jersey, Wharton State... | reverse complement strand
TGGCTCAGTCGGGGGCGCAAGCCGTCTGTTTTGCTCCGGATGAAGCCCAGTCGGATGTTATTAATCATCTGAATGGCGATGTTGTGGGAAATGAATCCCGCAATGCGCTAACGGAAGCGGCCCGTATTTGTCGGGGCCAGATAACCCCTTTGCGTGATGCCAGTGCCAGAGAATTGGACGGGCTGATTGTGACCGGTGGCTTTGGTGCGGTAAAAACCCTGAGTACTTTTGCCAGTGAAGGGGTTAATTGTACGGTCAATCCCCACCTCTATCGGTTAGTGCGTGATTGCCACGAGCAAAAAAAGCCGCTCGGCTTTATGTGTATTGCTCCGGTGATGCTGCCGAAAATTTTACCCGTTGCTCTCAGAATAACCATCGGTACCGATATTGATACCGCCGAGCTACTGGAGGATATGGGGGCAGAGCATGTGCCTTGCCCGGTAGATGATATTGTGGTGGATGAAGAGCAAAAAGTCGTGACAACTCCGGCATATATGCTGGCTAAACGCATTGATGAAGCGGCATTGGGCATCAATAAGCTGGTCAGACACCTACTGAGCCTGACAGAGTGAGTCGCCGGTTTCCCCGCTTGCTGTCCAGGCTCGGGAGCGGGCTTTTTAAAACAGTGCTGTCCATCATTTGTTTGTGGCTGGCAGCAATTATCTTGTTTCGCTTTATACCGGTGCCGTTCTCTGCGGTGATGGCCGAGCGGCAGGTCAGCGCGTGGCTAACGGGAAATTTTGCCTATCGGGCACATTCCGATTGGGTCAGTATCGATGAAATCTCCCCCTGGATGGGGCTTGCCGTGATGGCCGGTGAAGACCAGAAATTTCCCGGGCACTGGGGCTTTGATACCGACGCGATTCAAAAAGCCCTCGCCTATAATGACAAAAATGAGGTCAAAGTGCGTGGTGCATCGACTATTTCACAGCAAACGGTGAAAAATCTGCTGCTGTGGGATGGGCGCAGTTGGCTACGCAAAGGCCTGGAGGCGGGCCTAACGGTGGGGATTGAAGCCCTCTGGTCTAAGCAGCGTATTTTGACCGTCTATTTAAATATTGCTGAGTTTGGCGACGGTATTTTTGGCGTAGAAGCCGCGGCACAACGCTATTTTAATAAGCCTGCCAGCCGGCTGACTCAGTCGGAGGCGGCGTTATTAGCTGCGGTGCTCCCTAATCCTATTCGCTTTAAAGTCAATGCGCCTTCCCGCTATGTTATCCAGCGACAACAGTGGATTTTACGGCAAATGGGGCAATTGGGAGGGCGGTCATTTATGGAAAAACATGACCTTATCTAAGGAAAGAATCGGCCGGGGCTGAAGGGGGGTTAATCCTCATCAAATCCGGCATTAAACAAGGCAATCACCGCCTCAAGCGCCTGCTCTTCCTGCGGGCCGGTCACTTCAACTTCAATGTGCCCTCCTTTAGATGAGTCAAGCATCAGTAAGGCAATAACGCTGCTGGCTTCCGCTTCGGTACCGGCTTCATTACGCAATAACACCTCCGCATCAAAGCTTTGCACCAGTTCGAACAGCTTCATGGCTGGGCGGGCATGCATGCCCAGCTTATTGGTAATTTCAACAGTCTGTTTAACGGTCATGTTTTGCGTTTTTCCAGCGTTCTGTGACGGGATTGTACGTTTTTACCGCGTGAACGAAAGTAATCGGCAAGCTGTTCGGCGATATAGACCGAACGGTGTTTGCCACCGGTACAGCCAATGGCAACGGTCAGGTAACTGCGATTATTGGTTTCCAGCATCGGCAGCCATAACTCAAGGTAGCTGCGGGTCTGGTAGATAAAATTATGCACTTCGGTGTGTCTGTCGAGAAAGGCGGCAACCGGCCTATCCAGACCCGTCATCGGACGTAGCTTAGGATCCCAGTGTGGATTGGGTAAAAAGCGGACATCAAAGACATAATCGGCATCGATGGGTATGCCATGTTTGAATCCAAAGGACTCAAATACCATGGTTAGCTCACGCTCACGTTTGCCCAGCAGGCGGGTACGTAGCATCTCTGCCAGCTCATGCACCGACATCTCTGAGGTATCAATAATCAGGTCAGCGCGTGACTTTAAGGGCTCAAGCAGCAGGCTTTCTTCATCGATTGCGCTTTCCAGAGAGAGATTCTTGCTGGAGAGCGGGTGAAGGCGACGTGTATCGCTATAGCGTCTAATCAGAGTATTGCGATCGGCATCCAGAAACAGCAGCTGCGGAGTAAAAGCCTCCGGCAGGCTCTCCATCGCCTTGTCAAAGATTTCAGGTGACTCAGGCATATTACGAACATCGATACTCACCGCGGCAGACACCTCACGGTCAGTCAGTGACTTTGCCAGTTCAGGTAGCAGGACAACAGGAAGGTTATCAACGCAGTAAAATCCCATGTCTTCCAGCGCACGTAAGGCAACAGACTTCCCCGAGCCTGAGGTACCACTGACTATCATCAGCACCATATGATTTCTCTCCCTATTTTAGCCCACTGAAATATCATAGAGATTTAATTATCCGTACTTGCCTGATCGGAGGTGGTTTCCGTAATTATCTCGTACAACTCACTATCACTAGTTGCTAAGCGCAGACGGCGACAAATATTCTTATCAGCCAGACGTTTGGCGACCAATGATAAGGTATGCAAATGGGTTTTGGTCTGCTCAGCAGGGACTAATAATGCAAACAGCAAATCGACAGGCTGATTATCGATAGAGTCAAAAGCAATAGGGGTTTCTAACTGAATAAAGACCCCAACGGCCCGCAGCGTATCTTCTTCAATTTTGCCATGGGGAATCGCGATGCCGTTACCAATACCGGTACTGCCCATGCGTTCCCGGGTCAACACCGCCTCGAAGATGACCTGCGGAGGTAATCCTAGCTGTTTTGCCGCAAGCTCACTGATGATTTCGAGCGCGCGTTTCTTGCTTTGGCAGTGGACGCCACTGCGAGTACATTCCTGGTTAAGGACAGTGCTTAGCTGTAAAGTTGAATCGTTGTTTGTCATAAGTTCACCTAAGCATTTTTTGTGCGAACGGCCCGTTACACGATGTAACGGGCCGACAGAAACACAGCCAATGCCTGGATTATCAGTGTTGTTTTAATTTATCTTTATGTTTAGTTAACTGACGGGCCAATTTATCAATCAGGCCATCAATCGCCGCGTACATATCTTGCCCTTCTGCACTCGCATGCAGCTCCCCACCGTTTACATGCAGCGTGGCATCCGCTATCTGGCCGACTTTTTCGACCTTCAACACAATATAAACCTGGTTAATTCTTTCGAAATACTGCTCAAGTTTGGCGAATTTTGTCTGCAAAAAATCACGTAAAGCATCAGTTATTTCGACATTTTGACCGGTAATGTTGAGCTGCATATTGTTTTCCTTATCAGTGAAGTCAAACGAGTTTTTTACGCTGATTTGACGGTGGTATAGATAAAGACTCTCGGTATTTCGCCACGGTGCGTCGTGCCACCATAATACCCTGTTCAGACAGTAAGCTCGTTAATTTACTGTCACTCAGCGGCTTGGCCGGGTTTTCTGCGGCAATCAGTTTTTTGACTAATGCCCTGATAGCCGTAGAAGAGGCCTCGCCTCCGCTGTCGGTATTGACGTGGCTTGAGAAGAAATATTTCAATTCAAAAATGCCACGCGGACTGTGCAGATATTTTTGCGTCGTAACACGAGAGATAGTCGACTCGTGCATATCAACCGCCTGAGCAATATCAGCGAGCACCATCGGCTTCATATGTTCTTCGCCATGCTCAAAAAAGTTCTGCTGCTGTTCGACAATACAACGGCTAACCCGCAGTAAGGTATCATTGCGGCTTTCAAGGCTCTTAATCAGCCATCTGGCGTCTTGTAGATGACTGCGGATAAATTGCGAGTCGCTATCACTCCGGGCGCTACTATTGCCCATGGCTGCGTACTGCTGATTTATCTTAAGACGAGGAATACTCTCAGCATTCAGCTCCACTGTCCAGTGATGCTGACTCTTACGTACCAGCACATCAGGAATAATGTATTCAGGCTCGCTGATTTGAATAGACTGACCGGGACGGGGATCGAGGGACTGAATCAGGTCGATAGCGGCCTTCAGCACCTCTTCTTTAAATCGGGTGACCCGCATCAGATTTCTGAAATCATGATTAGCCAGCAGATCCAGATGATCGCTGACGATTAAACGCGCTTCGCTCAGAAAAGGCGTCTCTTTAGCATATTGGGATAGCTGCACCAGTAAACAGTCGCGCAGATCCCTGGCGGCGACACCAATCGGGTCAAAGCGCTGAATACGCTTGAGTACGGCCTCTACTTCTTCAAGACTGACTTCGTCATTACCAATACTTTCCAGAATATCGGCAAGAGAGACCGTCAGATAACCGGTGTCATCAACCGCATCAACAATGGCGGTGGCAATCGCGTTATCGGTATCAGAAAAAGGCGTTAGCTCGACCTGCCAGGTTAAATAATCTTGCAGTGATTGTGTGGTTTCCCCCTGGTAGATCGGCAGGTTATCATCCAGATAATCCGTACCCGTGCCTGAGGGGGTGCCTGCGGTATAAATCTCATCCCAGCTGGCATCAAGGGGAAGCTCTTCGGGCATGTCTTTTTGCTCAAGCGCTTCGACACTGTCCATATTTTCACTGTCGGCAGCATTCTGAATATCAATTTCATCATGCGAATCGGTTTGCTCAAGCAGTGGATTACTTTCCAGTGCCTGTTGGAGCTCTTGCTGAAGTTCTAACGTAGACAGTTGCAACAACCGAATGGCTTGTTGTAACTGTGGCGTCATCGCCAGCTGTTGGCTAAGCCGTAATTGCAAACCTTGCTTCATAATCAGAACAACTATCCTCAACTGTACAGAGTACGGCGACTCTGGCTCTATCAGAGCCTAAACTCTTCTCCGAGATAGACCCGTTTGACCTGTTCGTCTTCTAGGATCTCAGCAGGTGTACCGTGGGCGATAAGATGTCCCTGGCTGACAATATAAGCGCGTTCACAAACGGCGAGTGTTTCCCGCACATTATGATCGGTTATCAGCACGCCAAGTCCGCTGTCACGTAAATGTTCAATAATACGTTTTATATCCAGAACCGATATGGGGTCAACGCCTGCGAAGGGTTCGTCTAACAAAATAAATTTAGGATTGGCAGCCAGCGCACGGGCAATCTCAACCCGGCGACGTTCGCCCCCGGACAGTGATTGACCCAGGCTGTCACGCAGATGCTCTATATGGAATTCTTCCATAAGCTCATTGGCACGATCGTCGCGCTGCTCTGGGGTTAAATCAGAACGAATCTGTAGCACTGCCATCAGGTTATCAAACACGCTCAGGCGGCGGAAAATAGAGGCTTCCTGAGGCAAATAGCCGATACCGCGCCGTGCCCGGGCATGAAGAGGCAATAAGCTGATGTCTTCATCATCAATTACAATCGTTCCGGCATCACGCGGAACAATCCCGACGACCATATAAAACGTGGTCGTTTTGCCTGCGCCATTAGGCCCGAGAAGTCCGACAATCTCTCCGGAATTAACCGTAAGACTGACATCTTCGACAACGCGTCGATTTTTGTAGGCCTTAGCTAGGTTCTTTGCAATTAATATTGCCATAACGAATTAGTTACTCTTTTTCTGGGCCGGTTGCGTAGCGTTTTTATCCTGCAGCTGAGAAGGAACAAGCACGGTCGTTACCCGTTTGCCTTTATCGCTGAATGCCTGCATTTTCTGTTCTTTCACCAGATAGGTTATCTTGTCTCCGGCGACATTACTATCCAGTTGTTCGAGATAGGCATTGCCGGTCAGAACAACAAAATCTTTCGCCAGCTCATAGTGAATTTTTGCCGCCCGGCCTTTTACCGGTTTGCCGTTATCCTGCATCTGATAAAAAGTGGCAGGATTACCATAAGCATCAATCACTTCTTTACCTTGCTGGCCGCCAGGTCGGGTGACAACCACTTTGTCGGCATTAATCTTAATGGTGCCCTGGGTGGCAATAACATTGCCAGTAAAGGTCACCACATTCCCTTCCATATCAAGAGACTGCTGATCGGATTCAATATGAATAGGCTGGTTAGTATCACCCGTTAATGCCAAGGCTGAAAAAGGTGCAAAAAGAAAAGTACCGAGCAGTACCAGGCTAAGGCTGAGTTTATTGATTTTGGATTTCATATGAGGTTCTAACCTTTTCTATCAGCTGGGCGGTTTTACTGCGTAAGTTTCCGCGCATTTTCATGCCATTGGAATTAAAATTGGTGCCATATAGCGTTACCAGGTCATCGGAAGAAATGTCCTGATTCTTTAAATTGATTTGCGCATTCTCAGTGGTAATTTTACGCAATTGCGAGTCAGGCGTGAGCGCTCTTACCACGACATTACCGTATAAATAAAGCATCTGATCGTTTGTCAGTTTGGCCCGATCGGCCCGCACTTCCCACGTTGCCAGCTTATTTTCATCATACTGCGTCATCACCGGTTCGGTGAACCATGATGTTGCCTGTTCGGAAAAATATTCAACATGCGCATTCACTAGCCGATAGCTAAGACGTCCGTCCGGGCTATAAACCAGGGTTGTAGCCTGTTCACTGGTATACGTTGGCTCATTGCTATTGACGGCAACCGGCTGATCGTCACTTTGATCCGCCAGATTCAGTCCGGTCAGGATAATAGCAATTATCGCAAGAACGATTATAACCCAACGTTTGGTTTTACTCATATTGATAGCCCTTTGGCCTCATCAAGTCGCCCCTGAGACATAAGTATCAGGTCACATACTTCCCGCACCGCACCCCGGCCACCTTGAATGCGGGTCACATAGTCTGCCTTAGGCGTTAATAACGGATGGGCATCGGCAACCGCCACGCTCAATCCCGCCTTTTCCATTACCGGCCAGTCAATCAGGTCATCGCCAATATAGGCTACCTTATCGGCGGTTAATGCTAATGTTGAGAGTAATTCACCGAAGGCAATAAGTTTATCGGACTGCCCCTGAAAAAGATGGGTAATGCCTAAGGTTGCACAGCGGTCTTCCAGCAATTTGGCTTTGCGTCCGGTAATAATAGCGACCTCAATACCTGAGGTCAGCAGACAACGTATGCCATAACCATCACGTACATTAAAGGCTTTTAATTCTTCGCCGCTATTACCCATATAAATCAGGCCATCTGACATCACGCCATCGACATCCAGAATCAAGAGCTGTATCTGGGCTGCCTTCGCCATGACGTGCGCGCTCACCGGCCCGTAGCAGGTACTGAGTTGCGCCTCATCATTATTCATCAAAATCGTCCTTATTAAACGACGCCAGCGCGAAGCATGTCGTGCATATGTACAACACCTAGCAGGTGGTCACCGTCAGCGACCATTACGCAGGTAATATGGCGTGATTGCATCAGATTTAACGCATCCACCGCCAGCGTGCCCGGGCGGACGCGAATACCGCCTGGCGTCATCACATCAGCAATACAGACCTTATGTAAGTCAACGCCCATATCAAATACACGGCGTAAATCGCCATCGGTAAAAATACCTTCAATCCTCATTAGGTCATCACAAATAACGGTCATTCCCATATTTTTACGGGTAATTTCCAGCAAAGCATCACGCAATGAGGCGTTTCTGCTAACGTGGGGAATTTCCTGCCCGCTATGCATGATATCGTTAACCCGCAGCAACAATTTACGACCTAACGCGCCGCCGGGATGCGACAGGGCAAAATCCTCCGCGGTAAAGCCGCGTGCCTTTAATAAGGCCACCGCCAGCGCATCACCCATCACCAGGTTGGCGGTCGTACTTGACGTTGGTGCCAGACCCAATGGGCAGGCTTCTTGCGGCACGTGGATACACAGGTGGATATCAGCCAGGCGCGCCATGGCGCTTTCAGGGCGCCCGGTCATACAGATCAGTGGAATTTTCAGCCGCTTTAGCACCGGGATAAGCGCCATAATTTCATTGGACTCACCGGAATTGGAAATAGCGATAACGATATCCTGCGGTGTGACCATGCCTAAGTCACCGTGGCTTGCCTCGGCGGGATGCACAAAAAATGCTGGCGTACCGGTACTGGCAAAGGTTGCCGCGATTTTTTTACCAATATGACCAGACTTGCCCATCCCCATAACCACCACTTTACCCATACAGTAGAAAATCTGCTGACAGGCTTTGGCAAAATCATCGTTAATGTACTGATCAAGCTGGGCCAGGCTTTCACGCTCAATATTCAGCACGTCTTTTCCGGCCTGCTGGAAGTCAAAGTCGGTCGCTAAGTCTATTTGAGACATCATTCTCTTTTCCGTTTTATCCGATGACAGGCGGGGCAACGAACCACAACCAGGTAATCCACACGATAAAACCACATATTAACAGAGCTCCAATCCCTCTGCCGACCTGGCGCTGTTTACGCCAGCAAAGTATGGCAAAGAAAGCACTTACTGCTAACATCAACCAATAATCCCGGGCAAAGGCGAGTGGGTCAAAACTACCCGGAGCAACGAAAGCGGGGATGCCTAATACCAGCACAATATTAAACACATTCGAACCAATGATATTGCCAATAGCGATATCATTCTCGCCTTTAAACACGCCAGCAATTGCCGTTGCCAGTTCAGGCAGACTGGTGCCTACGGCAATAATCGTTAAGCCGATAACCAATTCGCTGACGCCAAAACCATGCGCCAGCACCGTTGCATTATCAATCACCATCCGGGTGGCAATAGGCATCACCACAATAGCGACGCCAAGCCATAAAAATGCCACTGACAGGTTGCCGGTTTCCGGCAGTTCGGCGGCCTGCTCGCGGGTCAGGCTATCCTGACCGGCTTGCTCAGCCAGGCGGCCTATTCTAATGATAAACAGCAGATATAATACGGCTATGATAAATAATATTATGCCCTTTATTTGCGTAAGCTCGCCATCGAACAAAAAAAGGCCGGCCACAACGCTGACCTGCAACATCAGAGGTAGCTCCCGACGCAGGATGTCGGAGTGTACGGTAAAAGGGCGCAATAGGGCGGCAAGCCCCAGTATCAGCATGATGTTAGTGATGTTTGAACCAATCGCGGTGCCCACAGCAAGATCGCGCTGTCCATGCAGGGCAGAAGACGTCGCGATAATAATCTCCGGCAGTGACGTACCGATACTGACGACGGTCATGCCAATAATCAAGGGCGGGATGCCGATACTGCGACAGAGTATGGCTGATGAGAAAACCAGTCGGTCGGCACCGTAAACAACAAGAAGTAACCCGATAATCAGTAGAGCCATTGCTAACAGCATGAAAAATCCCTTGAATGGTATAGACGCCAGCCCTCGACGGTGAAGCTGTTGTATAATCCGTACTTACAAATTGTTGCCCATTACTCTTAATTTTGACTTTATGAGGTAGAAAAGTAAAACAAATGCCAGCTTTCGCTACCTGCGACAGGTAATATTCTGTAAAAATACTGGGCCGTTATGTCGTTTTAACGCCATGCTTACCTGTAGACCTTAATAAGGAAAGGTGATGAGCCAGACAGAGGTGAATCTTGTTGAGTTACATGGGGTCAGTTTTTCCCGCGGTAACCGACAGATTTTTGATGATATTTCGCTCACGGTACCGCGGGGTAAAATTACCGCGATCATGGGGCCATCAGGTATTGGTAAGACAACGCTTTTGCGTCTGATTGGCGGACAGATTGTACCGGACAGCGGCCAAATTTTATTTGACGGCGAGAATGTGCCGACCATGTCGCGTTCCCGACTGTTCACCGTGCGTAAGCGAATGAGCATGCTGTTTCAGTCCGGCGCACTGTTTACCGATCTTGATGTGTTCGAAAATGTGGCCTACCCGCTGCGTGAACATCTGCGCTTACCGGATGCTTTGCTCAACAGCATGGTGATGATGAAGCTTGAGGCCGTCGGCCTGCGCGGGGCGGCCAGGTTAATGCCCTCAGAGCTGTCGGGAGGGATGGCTCGTCGTGCTGCTTTGGCTCGCGCTATCGCCCTTGAGCCAGACTTAATCATGTTTGATGAGCCCTTTGTCGGCCAGGATCCGATAACCATGGGCGTGCTGGTCAAGCTGATTTCTGAGCTTAACCGGGCTTTGGGCGTCACCTGTATTGTGGTCTCCCACGATGTGCCGGAAGTGTTAAGCATTTCTGACTACGCCTATATTGTCGCTGACCGTCAGGTGGTAGCCCAGGGCAGCCCGACGCAATTGCGGGAGAACGATGATGCCCGCGTACGACAATTTCTGGATGGTATTGCTGATGGCCCGGTACCGTTTCGTTATCCTGCGGGTGACTACCAGCAGGATCTTCTAACTGGAACAGGGAGTTAAACTGCTCATGTTGCTAAATGCACTGGCATCTCTCGGGCGGCGGGGACTGAAAACCTGTGCGGCGTTTGGTCGTGCCGGGCTGATGTTATTCAATGCGTTAATTGGTAAGCCTGAATTCCGTAAACATGCCCCACTCTTAGTCCGCCAGCTCTATTATGTTGGCGTCCAGTCTATGCTGATAATCATTGTCTCTGGCTTGTTTATCGGCATGGTATTGGGGCTGCAGGGGTATCTGGTGCTGACCACTTATGGCGCAGAGTCCAGCTTAGGCATGCTGGTTGCTCTGTCTTTACTCCGGGAGCTGGGACCGGTCGTTGCTGCACTGCTGTTTGCCGGTCGCGCAGGTTCTGCTTTAACCGCAGAGATAGGCCTGATGCGGGCCACCGAACAGTTATCCAGCATGGAAATGATGGCGGTCGATCCCTTAAGAAGGGTGGTCTCGCCGCGCTTTTGGGCCGGGGTTATCTCTTTGCCGCTGTTAACGCTGATTTTTGTTGCGGTTGGCGTTTGGGGAGGCACATTAGTTGGCGTGACCTGGAAAGGCATCGACTCAGGCTTCTTCTGGTCAGCGATGCAAGATGCCATCTCCTGGAAACTGGATTTACTCAATTGCGTGATTAAGAGCGTCATCTTTGCCATCACGGTAACCTGGATTGCGTTATTCAATGGTTATGATGCAATACCGACCTCTGCTGGTATTAGCCGGGCCACGACCCGCACGGTTGTGCACGCTTCACTGGCCGTTTTAGGCCTCGATTTTGTGCTGACAGCACTGATGTTTGGGAATTAAGTTCATGCAAACTAAAAAACTGGAAATTTGGGTGGGTGCTTTTTTGCTGGTGGCACTGGCCGCAATCGTCTTTATTTGCCTTAAAGTCGCGAATATCACCTCTCTGCGCAGTGAGCCGACGTATAAGATTTATGCCACGTTTGACAATATCGGTGGTCTGAAAGTCAGCTCGCCTGTACGTCTGGGCGGGGTGGTCATCGGTCGTGTTGATAATATCACTCTTGATGAAAAGACTTATCTTCCGCGGGTGACTCTGGATATTGAAAGCCGCTACAACAGGATTCCGGATACCAGCTCTCTGGCTATCCGCACCTCAGGTTTATTAGGCGAGCAGTTTCTTGCCCTTAACCTGGGTTTTGACGATCCTGAGTTAGGGTCGAGTATTTTGAAAGATGGAGGCACTATCCAGGACACCAAGTCTGCGCTGGTGCTTGAGGATCTGATAGGCCAGTTCCTCTATAAGAGCGGCAGTGGCGATAGCCAGTCTGATGATTCCGCAGAAACGCCGGCTGAACCCCATACCGGGGCTCCAGCTCACGCAGAAGCAACGCATTAATTGAAGAGGAAAGCCCATGTTTAAGCGTCTTGTGATGATCGCTATGCTAATGGTTGCACCCGTCGTTATGGCGGCCGATCAAACAAACCCTTATAAGCTGATGAATGAGGCGGCACAGAAAACCTTTGATCGCCTGAAAAGTGAACAACCTAAAATTCGTCAAAATCCTGACTACCTGCGTGAAATCGTGGCCCAGGAGCTACTGCCTTATGTTCAGGTGAAATATGCAGGGGCCCTGGTGCTTGGCCGTTACTACAAAGATGCCACTCCGGCACAGCGTGAGGCCTATTTCGCCGCTTTTGGCGACTACCTCAAGCAGGCTTATGGTCAGGCACTGGCTCTGTATAACGGGCAAACTTATCAGATTGCTCCGGAACAGCCTTTGGGCGATGCAAATATTGTCGCTATCCGTGTCACTATCATCGATCCTAATGGTCGCCCGCCGGTACGCCTTGACTTCCAATGGCGTAAAAACAGCCAAACGGGTAACTGGCAGGCTTATGACATGATAGCCGAAGGGGTGAGCATGATAACCACCAAACAGAGCGAATGGAGCGATTTGTTACGCACCAAAGGCATCGATGGTTTAACTGCCCAATTGAAAGAAATTTCTCGCCAGCCGATTACGCTGGATAACAAGAAATAATGGCGGACCAGTTAACCATAAACAAAGAGGGCAGTACGCTCTATCTGGCCGGCGAGCTGGATAGCGATACCGTACTGCCGCTTTGGCAGCAGCGTAACAGCGTGGTGTCAGGCATGAGGGTGTTTAACTTAAGCGGCCTGACCCGGGTGGACACCGCAGGCATTGCGCTGCTTATCCATCTGCTCGCCCTGGCAAAGCAACAGACCAAAGAGGCGCATCTTGAGGGCGTTAGCGAGAAAATTGCCTCGCTTATCCAGCTTTACAATTTGCCGGAAACGCTACTTCCGTGCCATTGAGTCTAGTCTTTTCATCATCTTAATCTGAAAGCCCTTGAATTGTTTTGGTTCAGGGCTTTTTTGCGTATTTAAGCCAGGGTCACTTTCCACTAATATGTGAGCCTGTTTCATTAACCAACGAATAGATAGCCCATGGAAAATCATGAAATTCAGGCCGTGCTGATGGCAGCATTGCCCCTCGAAGAAGTCCACGTATCTGGTGATGGCAGCCACTTTCAGGTCATCGCCGTGGGTGAGTTATTCGCTGAGTTAAGCCGGGTAAAGAAACAACAGGCCGTTTATGCTCCGCTGATGCCCTACATTGCCGATAACCGTATGCATGCCGTTTCTATCAAAACTTATACACCGGCAGAATGGGCGCGTGACCGTAAACTCAACGGTTTTTAATCCATCAGCCCTGTCTGGTGGTCATTATTTTGATTTAAAAGAGAACAGTTGCAATGGATAAATTTCGTGTGCAAGGGCCTACCCGGTTAAGTGGTGAAGTAACGATTTCCGGTGCCAAAAATGCCGCGTTACCGATCCTCTTCGCTGCGCTGTTAGCCGAAGAGCCAGTTGAAATACAGAACGTACCACAGCTTAAAGATATCGATACCACCATCAAGCTGCTCAGCCAGCTGGGGATGAAAATTGGCCGTGAGGGTTCTGTTTTTATTGATGCCCGCGACGTCAACATTTTTTGTGCCCCTTATGACCTGGTAAAAACCATGCGTGCTTCAATTTGGGCGCTGGGGCCACTGGTGGCTCGTTTTGGCCAGGGGCAAGTCTCTTTACCTGGCGGGTGTGCTATCGGTGCCCGTCCTGTGGACCTGCATATTAGCGGTCTTGAGCAACTGGGCGCTGAGATAAAGCTTGAAGAAGGGTATGTTAAAGCCTCGGTCAATGGGCGTCTGAAAGGGGCGCATATTGTGATGGATAAAGTCAGCGTCGGTGCTACGGTGACCATCATGAGTGCTGCGACCCTTGCTGAGGGCACAACCATCATTGAAAACGCCGCCCGTGAGCCGGAAATCGTTGATACAGCGAATTTCCTTAACACCCTGGGGGCTAAAATCAGTGGGGCAGGAACCGACCGTATTACCATTGAAGGCGTGACCCGCCTGGGCGGTGGCGTATACCGTGTCTTACCTGACCGCATTGAAACCGGAACCTTTTTAGTCGCCGCGGCTATCTCTGCCGGCAAAATTCTCTGCCGTAATGCCCAACCCGATACGCTGGATGCGGTGCTGGCTAAATTGCGTGAAGCCGGGGCGGAAATTGAAACGGGCAAAGACTGGATAAGCCTGGATATGCATGGCAAACGTCCGAAAGGCGTTAGCGTGCGTACCGCACCACATCCCGGCTTCCCCACCGATATGCAGGCACAGTTCACGCTGTTAAACCTGGTGGCTGAAGGTACGGGCGTTATCACTGAAACGATTTTTGAAAATCGTTTTATGCACGTTCCGGAACTGATCCGCATGGGTGCGCATGCTGAAATTGAGAGCAATACCGTGATTTGCCGTGGCGTAGAGAAGCTGTCGGGGGCACAGGTAATGGCGACGGATTTGCGCGCTTCAGCCAGTCTGGTACTGGCGGGATGTATTGCCGAAGGGACAACGATTGTCGACCGTATCTACCATATTGACCGTGGCTATGAGCATATTGAAGACAAGCTCAAAGGCCTGGGGGCGAATATCGAACGGGTCAGTGACAGCGAATAACCCTGGGGCGCGTTAACCGCTTCAGATGGGCAGTAAAGTATCAGGATGGGGTTGACCCTCTCCTGATGCTGATTAAGCCTGCAACAGGGTTCTGAGGACTCTGTTTTGGGCTTTACACCTCATTCAGCCTCTCCATACTTTCTTACCTAAGCCAGCGCATGGCGTTGCAACGGATCAAACACCTCCTGGCGTCCGGCGGGTACTCCTGCCCGCGGGGGTTTTATCTCAGTCAGGTGACACGCAGGCCGCCTGACTGTTTTTATCCTGTCAGTCACAAGGTGGCGTGACGATCATTCAGCGCTTTTCATTCAGGGGCTCAGGCCGGAGAGGATCGATTTCCTCAATGGCGGATCCTGGAGGCTGGTACAGATGGCGGGTGCGATCGATAAATTCCCCGGTCAGCGGGTCGTGGTAGCGCGAAGGCCAGATAACCCAGGGCTGAATACCCAGTACTCTGGCGATGATAAGTTCACCTTTTGGCCAGGGCCGGGTGAGGGCATTTGCCAGTGTGGAGGAGCTAAGGCCCGCTTTACGTGATTCAGCGGCCAGCGATGTGCCCTTTTTTCTCAGGCCGGCAATAATGTCAGCGGTGTGCCAGTCAAGATGTTGACGTTTCATAGAATCTTCCCTGTATGTGTCACAATTTTGGTTTTTAGCCAAAAACAAGTCCATCAGGGATAGTTATACCATGAAAATTTCCAAATACTTTTCGTAAATATATGGAAACATTAAATATGTGTATATCACCGCAAAACACTATGAAAGATTTAGGTAACAATGATTAGTAACGATTCTTGAATGAATTGTTATTTTTATTGGGGTCTTTAACGCGCCAGAAACGGCGCGTTAAAGTTCGTTAGTGGTCGCGCTGAACCGACATATGCGCTAAGGCAATCAATGCCTCCTTGTAGGGCGAGTCCGGTAGGACTGCCAGGGCGGCAATCGCTTTATCTGCCTCTTCCTCAGCGCGCTGCCGGGTCCATTCCAGCGAGCCACAGGCTGCCATCGCCGCAAGAACTGGCTCTAGCAGATGACGGCCATTACCCTGTTCAATGGCTTCGCGGATCATTTGATTCTGCTCCGCTGTACCATGACGCATCGCATGTAACAGCGGTAACGTTGGCTTACCTTCATTCAAATCATCCCCGACGTTTTTGCCCAGGGTTTGACCATCGGCGCTGTAGTCCAGTAAATCATCAATCAGCTGGAATGCGGTTCCCAGATAACGGCCATAGTCCTGCAGGGCCTTTTCCTGGATGTCCGTTGCCCCCGCCAGAATGCCTGAGCACTGGGCCGCCGCTTCAAACAACCGGGCGGTTTTACTGTAAATCACCCGCATATAACTCTCTTCAGTGATATCCGGGTCGTTACAGTTCATCAATTGCAGGACTTCACCTTCGGCAATGACGTTAACCGCCTCTGACATCACTTCAAGCACTTTTAAAGAGCCCAGTTTTGTCATCATCTGGAATGCGCGGGTATAAATAAAATCACCGACCAGCACGCTGGCTGCATTACCAAAGGCGGCATTAGCCGTTGCTTTGCCGCGTCGCATATCGGACTCATCGACGACGTCATCGTGTAACAGGGTTGCTGTGTGAATAAATTCAATCAGGGCGGCAATTGAGATATGCGCATCACCCGTGTATCCCAGTGTACGCGCTGCGATCACTGCGATCATCGGGCGGATACGCTTCCCGCCGCCGCTGACAATGTAATAACCTAACTGGTTGATCAGTTGAACATCGGAATTCAGTTGATCCAGTATGGTCGCATTAACGCCCGCCATATCTTGCGCGGCTAATTCATTTATTTTTTCTAAGTTCATCGCAAAAGTCTGGCTTTGGTCCTATTTATCCCGTAGTTGCACGGCATATCAACAGAGTCTGGAAGAGATACTTTAGTACAGATTGTACTGAAATTACGAGGCAGATAAACCGGGTGAGTAAGATTGTACTTTTTTTCTCTGTGGAATAAACAATCGCACTTGTCAAAGGCTCGCGATTTGCGTAATATTCGCGCCCTATTGTGAATATTTATAGCGCAGCCTGAATTTAACGTAAGGTGTGTGCGGAAAGCGGAGTTTTATATGTACGCGGTTTTCCAAAGTGGTGGTAAACAACACCGAGTAAGCGAAGGTCAGACCGTTCGCCTGGAAAAACTAGACATCGCAACTGGCGAAGCTGTCGAGTTTGCTGAAGTTTTGATGGTCGTCAATGGTGAAGAAGTTAAAATCGGCGTTCCTTTCGTTGAAGGTGGCGTGATTAAGGCTGAAGTCGTTGCTCACGGTCGTGGCGAGAAAGTTAAGATCGTTAAGTTTCGTCGTCGTAAACACTATCGTAAACAGCAGGGCCACCGTCAGTGGTTCACTGATGTTAAAATTACTGGCATCAGCGCTTAATACAGAGGAGCAGATCAAATGGCACATAAAAAGGCTGGCGGCTCAACTCGTAACGGTCGCGATTCCGAAGCTAAACGTCTGGGCGTAAAACGTTTCGGCGGTGAAGCAGTTCTGGCTGGCAGCATTATCGTTCGTCAACGTGGTACTAAATTCCACGCGGGCAGCAACGTAGGTTGTGGTAGAGACCATACCCTGTTTGCTTTGGCTGACGGAAAAGTTAAGTTCGAAGTTAAAGGCCCGAAAAACCGTAAATACATCAGCATCGTTGCTGAGTAAGTTTCTCGCGTCCTGATAACGGATGTAAGCCCCGCAATACGTTGCGGGGCTTTTTACATTCTGCATCCGAAAAAACAAGCAGGTACAACGAGCATGAAACAGCAGGCTGGGGTCGGTATTCTTCTGGCACTCGTCACGGCGGTATGTTGGGGTTCTCTGCCGATTGCGATGAAGCAGGTGCTTACCGTGATGGAACCGCTCACCGTGGTGTTCTATCGCTTCACGCTGGCAAGTATAGGGTTGGGTATTATTCTCACACTGCGTAAGCAACTTCCCCCTATCAGACTGTTTCGTAAACCACGCTGGCTGGTATTACTGGCGATTGCCACCGGTGGATTGCTCGGCAATTTTTTATTTTTTAGTTCGTCTTTGCAGTATCTCAATCCAACGGCTTCACAGGTCATCGGTCAGCTATCGCCGGTAGGCATGATGGTCGCGAGTGTGGTCGTCCTTAAAGAGAGAATGCGTGGTACTCAAATTATTGGGGCCATAATGCTGTTGTGCGGGTTGGTGATGTTCTTTAATACCAGCCTGATAGAGATTTTCACGCGGCTGACAGACTACACGCTGGGAGTGATTTTTGGCGTGCTGGCGGCCACTGTCTGGGTGAGCTATGGTGTGGCGCAAAAAATTTTGTTACGCCGCCTCGCCTCGCAACAGATTCTGCTTTTGTTGTATATTTTATGTGCAGTGGCATTACTGCCACTGGCGAAGCCAGGCACGGTTTTCCTACTCAGCCACTGGCAACTCGCGTGTTTATTATTTTGTGGTTTGAATACCCTGGTAGGATACGGTGCGCTGGCTGAAGCGATGGCGCGCTGGCAAGCGTCGCAGGTGAGCGCCTTAATTACGCTGACCCCGCTGTTTACACTGCTATTTTCAGACCTGTTATCCCAGGCCTGGCCCGACTTTTTTGCCATGCCTCAGCTTAACCTTTTAGGTTACGTCGGTGCGTTTACCGTGGTCGCCGGTGCGATGTATTCCGCCATTGGCCACCGCCTTTGGGGGCGCAGGCAGAGTGCCGAAGCCATTATCCCCGGGCAACGTTCAGACGAATGATTTACGGAGAAGTAAAATGAAGTTTGTTGATGAAGCAACGATCCTGGTCGTAGCAGGTGATGGCGGTAACGGCTGCGTTAGCTTCCGTCGCGAAAAGTATATCCCCAGAGGGGGACCGGATGGCGGTGATGGCGGTGATGGCGGTGATGTATGGCTTGAAGCGGATGAAAACCTGAATACCCTCATCGATTATCGCTTTGAAAAATCATTCCGTGCAGAGCGTGGTCAGAATGGCCAGAGCCGCGACTGTACCGGTAAACGCGGTAAAGATGTGACGGTAAAAGTGCCGGTAGGAACCCGCGTGATTGACCAGGGCACGGGTGAAACCATGGGGGATATGACCCAGCATGGCCAGAAACTGATGGTCGCCAAGGGCGGCTGGCATGGACTGGGCAATACCCGCTTTAAGTCCTCGGTTAACCGTACCCCGCGCCAGAAAACGATGGGGACCCCCGGAGAGAAGCGCGAACTGCAACTGGAACTGATGCTGCTGGCTGATGTGGGTATGCTCGGCATGCCGAATGCCGGTAAGTCGACCTTTATTCGCTCGGTCTCGGCGGCTAAGCCTAAAGTGGCTGATTACCCGTTCACCACCCTGGTACCATCACTGGGCGTTGTCCGTATGGACAATGAAAAGAGCTTTGTCGTGGCTGATATTCCCGGGCTGATTGAAGGTGCCGCAGACGGTGCCGGTCTTGGTATTCGCTTCCTCAAGCATCTTGAGCGTTGCCGGGTTTTATTACACCTGATTGATATCGAGCCAATTGACGGTTCCGATCCGGTGGAAAATGCCCGTATCATCGTTGGTGAGCTGGAAAAATACAGCGCAGACCTGGCCTCAAAACCACGCTGGCTGGTATTCAATAAAATTGATCTGATGGATAAAGCTCAGGCTGAAGAGAAAGCCAAAGCGATTGCTCAGGCATTAGGATGGGACGACAAGTACTACCTGATTTCCGCCGCAAGTCAGCTGGGTGTCAAAGACCTGTGCTGGGATATCATGACCTTTATTATTGAAAACCCAATCGTTGCCGCAGACCCGGCCCAGGAGCCTGGCAAAGTCGAATTTATGTGGGACGATTACCACCGTCAACAGTTGGATGAGATGGAAGCCGAGTCTGAAGAAGACTGGGATGATGACTGGGATGAAGACGACGACGAAGGTGTCGAAATCATCTATCAGAAATAAGCCACTGTAATCGCCTCAGGCGTCAGGCTTAATGTCGGAAGGGGAAACATCGTTTCCCCTTCTTTGCGTTTAACAGAAGGCGGCAGGCTCGCTATTGTGACTCTATCTGCGTAGGTAGCCAGCAATGGGCCAGCAATCCCTCACCGCCAGGCCCATTTTCCAGGGTTAATTTGCCGTGATGCAGCTGAATAATGCGCAACACGATATTCAGGCCTAATCCAAAACCGCCATAACTGCTGTCCATACGACGGAAGGGCTCGGTTATCTGTTGGTGAAACGCTTCTGCTATACCCGGTCCCTGGTCCCTGAC
>Ga0153936_100091_pt1 | contig 20033 bp, 12 predicted proteins | sample TSNJ020MetaG_FD_102272 | JGI IMG/M metagenome (GOLD analysis project Ga0153936, IMG submission 102272) | Attine ant fungus gardens microbial communities from New Jersey, USA - TSNJ020 MetaG | ecosystem: Host-associated > Fungi > Mycelium > Unclassified | place: USA: New Jersey, Wharton State... | reverse complement strand
TGTAGCATGTGTTGAAATACAAACAGAAGATGAATTAAATACTAAGTAAAAGTGATCTATAATATATGATAAGATGCAAAATAAAAGTAAGAAAATTGTAGCTTACCTCAGATATTACCTAGTGTGGTAGATGACTGAGTGTAAGTCTACAGTAGATTTACTATTTATACTAAGAAGAGTGTTTCAGATTTATAATACATATAGATAGAAAAAGAACAACATTATAAATTGATCAGTTCTGTTCAATACTTCCCCTAGACTGATCAACCTCAGTAACCTCTTAGATAGGTATCAGAAAGGTAAAAAGTAGTATGGAAAAGGCTAGAAATATACTATGGGATTACTATAAATATACTGTAGAAGTATCAAATAGGAGGGGAGTAGTATGGAAATAGCTAAGAATATACTAGAAATTACTATGAATATACTGTAAATGTATACTCCAGGTTCCAGAAAGTCATACAAAGAATAGAGTTGGAGAGTGAAACATACTACTAAGTAAAATGAGAGATATCATTCTCTGGTTCTATAGTTTTACAACTGGTCCAGAGAGAATGTAATGATAACAAAGAAGTAGAATAACCTTGGCCTTAGCTTATGCACTGTATCTCAGTTTTCTGTTGCTTGTTGTAGTTGTGTATTTTGGAGTAGTGGAACATTGTCTAAAGGAGAAGTAATTCAGGAGTAACAGAGTTAAGAAGTATATAGCAAAGAGGAAAAGTGCTACAAGACTATAGGAAAGGTGACTTTATAACTTTAATCTATAAACTAGAGAATTATAATATACCACTAGAGTACTTATGCAAATTCTGGAATAAGAGTTGGTACAAGTGTTCAGTCTATATTATGATCCTATAGGAGTAAACAAATTTAGGAGTTCAGGAGCAGAAATTATAGAGAAAATAAAAAGAAAATGAATATAAATAATAATTAATACCAAATTTCTGGTGTATAACAGAAAGGTGCACTCCAGATTCCAGAAAGTGACACAAATAATAGAGTTAGAATGAGAAATATGCCTTTCAGTGTAATGAGATATATTACTCTCTAGTCCTATGGTTTTATAGCTAGTCCAGAGAGAACATTAGTAATGATAAAGAAATAGAACAACCTTAGCCTCAGCCCATGCACTGTACCTTAATTGTAAGAGAACTACACTAAATTTCCCTTCTAATATGCTAGTGGCAGCCTATCAAAGTGATTCTGAACTAATTATCTATCATTATCTAATATCTAATTAGTTTAGCTAGAACAGTGGCATCTTGTAAATAGCAGGCATATTTAAAGGCTATAGCATTGATCAGGAAAATCAAGGGTTACTCACCCATGAGAGTTCTTGTGGTTTAAGTGGTTCAGGATTCATAGAGATAGTTGGCAGCTTTGGAAACAGATTTAATGGTATAGAGGTGGCTAATTCCAGGTTGGTGTTTTGTTTTCTAATATAAACAGTTTTGTACTTCCAGTCAATTAGAGGATTGTATGACTACAACTGGCTAAAACCTAATACTGCAAGGCTAGATTCATTAAGCTCTGTTATGAAGAACTCAATAGGGACCTCATAGCTACAAGAGAGTAAAATTGGTAACATTGTAATCTGAGATACAAAACAGTTAATGGTACTATCTATTAGTATTAGGAAGACAGGAGCAATCTCTCAGACTGGCAGCTTATATAATAAAACAAAACCCAAATCTACAAAGCAATCAGAGGATCCAGAATCAACTAGAGTATCAAACCTCATAACAAAAAGGGGTTATGGTAATGTTAATGATGCCTTCTACTGTACTAACCCAATTTCCTAGCAAGAGTTTGCACTAAACTTTACCTACATGGAAAATAAGTTGAGAGAACAAAGCTAAGTGACTAATTACATAAGTTGTATTTAAATAGCTAACAAACAAAACTGAGATAAATAATAAAGTCACATGATAGTAGGGTCTAGACTAGTAGTGGGGTGTAACACAGAGCTTGGAAATGGCAGAGTACAAGTTCAAAGTAGAGAGAGATATAGAAAGCCTTTGGACTGGTAAATACTGCCACACTCAGGTATAATATTGACTCTTAGGGTTTTTTTAGGCAGTTAACTTCCCAGGAGAAAGCATGACTGCCAACTCATTTTTTAGAAACTCTTGCACCCTTGAATCTATATTAACAAGGGCTGTACAGGCCTTAATAGTTTTAGGATTTCTCCACAACTGTCTTGGGTATACTCTAGTAAGGTAGCCAATTTAACTGCATTGTAAGCACAGTCCCAAAGACATACAGCACTATCTCTTCAGTTGGATCAACCAACTGTCTGGTCCTAGAATACCTAGAGAAGGAGCAATCAAGAAGAGTATATGTCACAAACTTTATTTGGACCATAACTCCAGGAATACTTGACCGATTTTGACGATCTGAATGGCCACCAAAAGCCCTTAAGAAGACCTTTCAAATGGTACCAAAAACGTCTCAAAGCAATCAGTATTTACCAAGTTATCAGCAGATCAGTTAGTGATCACCAAGTCACTAGACACTAAATCACCAATATTTCTGGAACTGCTTAACATAATTGTTTGTTTCAACAACTATCATGAAGCTCTCTTCAATGCGCTTCTTTCCGCTATAAATAGAACCAGAGGTGATAAAATCCCATGGAGATACAAGGTCCTCAATGTTTGCATATCATATTGATCTTTACTTATAGATTATCATTTATCCTTGAATAGAACAAAGGATTGCCCTAAGATGGTTAGGTTATCTCTATCTCAAGAACAATAGCACTCCTATATGTAGAACAATAGATAGTGATCATGTGGTAGGCTGTTCTGGTACACAGACTACCACAATCATATATTTAAGAACTGTATGTCTGAGGATAAACCTCAAACTTAACAACATCTTTTGCTACTTGTCTAACTTCGCTTTTTTGAACACTTTGATTATCAAATCAAGCAATCACAAATTAGTAAGTGACCATTTGTGATAGTATAAATAGAGACCAGAGACACTCTCTAAGCAGTTGCTCTAGGGAATTTATTCCATTGTTGAGAAAAGAGGGTTGATTATAGTCAGATTTTGAGGTCTTCTGTATATGAGCCTATATAGACTAGGAAGGTACTGTAGTATAACTATTGGGTTGAGCTAACCCTAGAACTGAGTTGTCTTTTATTTGGGGTAAACAAAAAGAACTCAATAGAGTTCCTCTTAGATTTGGGCTACTACTTGTATCTTTTACATATGGTCTGTGCTACTAACCCTAACCTACTAATGATCTAATAGAATCTACTAGAATATTCCTGGATATGTAACTATATGACCAGTTTGTGACAGATTTGTGACAGATTGTGATATGTTATATAATCCTGATTATCTGACTCCTCTATTATCTAATTATAAGAAAAGAAAAGTAAAAGATAAAAGAAATAAAGAAATAAAAGTTATTATAGCCAAGACAGCTTATAATAGGTTTACTACTTATTCCTATTATCTTAAACCCCTTTCCAATAGTTATTGTTGATTTTCATGACTGCTCTTTTAATAACAACATATCTGTTAGTACAAGGTCATGAAAACTTAAGGCTCAACTATAAGGAAACTGTATTAAAGTCCATTCCTGATGTACTAGTGATAGTATACCAGAGCAACCCTGCAACTAATTAAATTCCAATTACCTCATATTTAATTAGTTGCCTACTTTTGCATTTCTGTCCCTGACAGCTGAAATGTCCTGTAGTTAAGGGGACTTGTATATATAGTATAAATTACCTTCTAGGAGCCTCATTCTATTTTCTAAGATTTCTCCTGGAGTCACTCCACTCCAGTCACCCTTACAGTAAAATAGGATCTTCTAAACAGAGCTTTGAGCAAATGCAATGGACAGCTGTCCACTGGCTGCCCTCTTTTGCCTATCTCAACTCTCTCTATAACTTTACTCCTCAAGTATATTAGTATCAATAGAGAACCCTCAGGGCCTAGTCAATGCCCTGAGCTATCTCCAACACTATCTACAGGAGCTCACCAAGAGACAGAACATTTCCAAAAACAATGTCAATACTACCTTTGCCTCTCTGACAGCCCAGCTTTAGTAGCTCACCTAGCTAGTCTTGTACTTTTTCCCTACTCCAGTTATAAATGCCCCTCCATCTCCAGTACCTTAGCTATTGCCTTCATCCCCTCTAGTACTAGCCCTCTTTTGCTTGCAGGTACAGCCAAAGCTTTCCTCTTTACCAGATTTTGACAGAGAGTGGAATTATAGTTGAATATTCTTGAATTCTTGCACTTTCTATATATGGTTGGTTCCAGAGCAGTTTGACTCAGACCAGGAGTGGATCTTCTGGGCCTTGACATTTTTCAAGAGTAGACATACAGTAAAATGGTCTAAAAATCTATTCTACCAGAAGACAGACACTGTGTTTTCCCTTTTTAGTCTTGGTTGGCCTTTGAACAGCAGTTCTAGGCCCAATTCTTTCCTGTCAATGTAGAGGCAAATGCTACCAATACTTTGAAAGGGTCCTACTACCAGAACAATTAGATAGTAGAGAACTATCTAGACTTCTTCTAGACCCTGGTCTCAGATACCAGCTACTCCAATCCAAGGACCCTCATCATCAAATTCTAGAAAGGATTATATATAGGTATTCAAAATCAGATTACAACTATACTAGCTGGACACTCTAGTGATATGGACCTAAAGGCATAGTATAAAGTCACCAGAAGAATAGACCAAGCTTGCCTAGTAAATAAGATCTTTTAATCTAACCAATAGCAACTCTCTCTCTACTTCACTCCAACCCATCCACCTCCCTTGTTAGTTATCCACTCCCCTCTACCTATAGCTTGCCCCTTGCTAGCTCTAACCTCTTTACCTCTATATTCTCTTTTTCTAACCCCATCTATGGCTATAGACATTAACACTGTCTAGAAACTCTACCCTGTACTTCCAAAAGGCTACTATAGGTACAGAGACACAAACCATTTGGTAAAGGACTACCCCACCAGATAAACATAAGACTGTTAATGGTAGAACAACAGAAGGAGTTAATAGAAGATCTCTTGGCTTTAAAAGATATAGTTTTCAAAGAAGAGAACCCTCTGGTAGAGGAAGATTTTGCATGATATAGCCAGTGAATAGTGCACCCCAGTTGCCCTTAGTAAATAGGTTCTGTATACTTGACATAAAAGAATCAAATACAAGAATATATAAACCTATAGTCACACCCCTCTCCTCTCCTGCCATAACACCCATGACTTGGAGACTAAAATGGAAGAAGAGACTCTCAAAGCAACTCTCTATAAGTATGCTGGACACATGTAAAGCCTCCTTGATCCTTACTGTAGAGCTCTGCACCACTGACACCAGTAAGGTCCACTCTGTCAAGGCACTTCTAGACTATAAAGCAACTGGAAGTTTTACTGACAGGGACTTTGTCTGTGACAAAGGAATCAACACCTGGAGTATCTCATACTCAATACTCATGTTCAACATAAATGGTATCTTTAACAAAGCTGAACAAATATCCAAAGTCATAGATATTGTCCTTCAGTACAACACTTACTCAGAGCAGATACTCTTTGTGGTCTCCAGTCTAGAGAAATAAGACCTGATACTGGAATACTCTTGGCTTAAGGATCACAATCTGGAGGTTAACTGGCAGAGAGACAAAGTACTAACGACTCATTATCTACTCCAGTATGAAGAATGTCAATTAATACAAAAGAAACACACTACATGGAAAAGGCAGGAAGTCCAAGCTATAAGTACCTGTCAGAATGAAGAGTTGTCTACACTGGCAGAAAACACTGACAAAGGAGAACCTTTGATTAGAACCAATGGATATGACTGGGAGCTTGGAGACAGGCTGTTTATAATACAGTTGCTACCAAGTATCATGAGTTACCTTAACTATGACCAAAGATATGTATTTATAGAATAATAGACAAGAGAATTGAACTAGCAGCCTCTTGGCTGGTTGTAGAATACTATCAATGTAAACAAGGGCAAATAGTGTACTTGTATAAGTAGCTAGTACAATTAAATGAGAACTTCATTAAGTTCTCTTTGTAACCCTCAAAGACTTAGCTACTGAGTTAACTCAACTTGAGTTGTACAACAGAAGAACTCAATGCTACTTCTTAGACACTGTTTACCTTGAGCCTTGTCTATTCTCTTAACTCTCACATTATTTTGACCCTCAACTAGTGATCATTGCAATCACTAGTCACTTCTATACATAGTCAGGCCCTTGGTTTAAGAAAACTTAGTAGTCAGTTAGGGACTGCCAGTAATAGTGTGGTACCAAGCCCAGGTATCATATCCAAGACCTGATCTTGCAATTGAATAGTATTTAGTAGACTACTTGTACTCTTTCACTTTATCAACCTTGTACTAGAGGTCCATTGTGATCCATATATACAGAGAAATAGCAGCACATCCTTAAGAAGCTGCTTAGAGTAGAGATCCTCTTTATAGAGGTGATAGTGTAATCCTAGTACTAGGGCAGTAGTCAGTAAGACAGTAGATATCTAGCTGGGTGAAGATTTTGCACTCCAGTAGACATAACTTAAGTAAGATCAAAAAAACCTTTTACTTCAACCTTGAGGCATTAATACTATGTCTTAACAACAATATAACAACTTCCTGAGCAACATACTCAAAGAAAAACAAGCCCTCACTTCACTAAGAGCATAGTTAGAGGGAAAGAGAAAAAGAAAATGTTGGAGTTGTAGAAAGTTTGGGCACCTGGTCCATAACTATAGGACAAAGAAAGAAAAGGAGAAGAAGAAAAGAGAAAAACCCCAAAATAAATATGAGATGTTGGTGACTAGGGTAATGTAGTGTAGAGTAAGAGATAAAATAGAGGTGAAATGGCAGGAAAGAGTGAAGGAAGTAAAGTGTTTTAGATATTGGGGGGTTGGGCACTGCAAATAGGAATGTCCAAACATAAAAGTAAAAAAATAGAAAAGGAAAAGTGAGCAGGCAGTGCATATGGTTGGTCCACAAAAGGTATAGCAAAAGAGAAGGCTGGCACATCCTATATGGAAAAAGATACAGGAATACTGTAATAAGGAGAGCATGCCCCCAGAAGAGATATTTCTACTTGAGAAGGGATAGATTATAGAGAAGACAGTAGCAACCTATGTAGAGTATGGAGAATGTAAAAACAAAAGGGTTCAAATCTATGAAAATCAAAAACAAGAGTTTCTTCTCAAAGGACAAGTAAAAAATATATAGTACAACCTTTTCCAGGAAGCATGAAACTGGAGGGAGAAAGAAGCAAGGAGAGGAGAGATAACAAGAGTGCAGTGTATAAAGTGTAAAAAAAGAGATACAATAAAAGAAAGAGTACTAGAATAAGAAAGAAGTGAGATCCTGTGCCCAGAATATAGAACAGGAAAAAAGAAACCATAGTAGAACTGGAGAGTGGTAGCACACCCAACAGAGAGAAAGACGCAATAGAGTGGTACATAGACAGGAGTTCCAAAAAGTACAGTACAAGAGAAAGACAAGCAAAAAGACATCAAGAGAATGTTTAAAATATTAAAAAAAGTATAGCTGAACATTGGAGTAGAGAAAGTAGATATACATGAAAGTATAACAGTAAAAATGCTCTTGGATAGTAGTACAACAAGGATGTTTATGGACAGAAAGATGATAGCAAGAAATAGATTTAAGTTGCAAAAGTTAAAAAAACTGGTGGTAGTAAGAAATGTAGATGGCACAAATAATAGCAAAGGAGCAATTACACACTAGGTAGAGGTAAATGTGTACTACAAAAGTTATGTGAAAAGAATAAAAATGGATATATGTGATCTAGAGAGAACAAACATTATACTGGGTATGCCATGGTTATAAGTACACAGTCCTGAGATAAATTGAAAGACTGGGGAAGTCAAAATGACAAGATGCCCATCAATCTGTGAGAGGAGTATAGTAGCAAAAAAGAAAACAGAAAAAAGAAGAAAAGTAGAAAAGAGAATCAAAACAATAGGAAAATCAGAGAAAAATGAACAAAAGGTGTCAATAGAGGAGAAATTTAATAATGAAGTTAAATTAGATAGAGAAAAAGTGAGGAAGATGGTGCCACAGAGATTTCACAAGTAGCTTAAGATATATGAAAAAGCAGAATTGAAAAGAATACCAGTGAAAAAACCTTGGGACCATACAATAAATATAAAAGAAGATTTTATACCAAGAAAAGGAAAAACATATTTAATGTCAAGAAAAGAGAAAGAGAAGATAAAAGAATTTGTAGAGGAACAGTTGAGAAAAGAGTATGTTAGACTCTCAAAATCACCCCAGACTTCACTAGTATTCTTTGTAGAGAAAAAGAACAGAAAGAAAAAAATAATACAGAACTATCAATACCTGAATAAAGAAACAATCAAGAATAACTATCCATTGCCATTAATTTCAGACTTGATCAACACTATGGGTACAAAGAAAGTACTCACAAAGATGGATCTAAGATAGGGGTACAACAATATATAGATAAAGAAAGGAAACAAATGGAAGGCCATCTTCACTACATATCTAGAGGTGTATAAACCTATAGTTATGTTCTTTGGTCTCACAAATTCACCAACAACCTTCTAGGCAATAATAAATAATATTCTTAGAGACTTAATTGATACTGGAAATGTAATAGTATTTATAGACAATATGTTGGTAAGAATAGAGAATGAGAAAAAGCATAATGAAATAGTAGAAGAAGTATTAAGGAGGATGGAGGAGAATGACCTCTATATAAAACCAGAAAAATGTGTTTGGAAAGTCAAAGAGATCAACTTTCTTGGACTGGTAATGGGAGCAAAAGGAATTAAGATGCAAAAGAAGAAAGTAGCAAGAGTTCTTAAATAGCCTAGATCTAAGATGGTCAAAGAAGTATAAAAGTTCCTAGAATTGGCAAATTACTATAGGCAATTTGTAAAAGATTTTGCTAAGCTAGCCAAACCATTGTATAAATTGGTTAGAAAAGATAAAAAGTAGAATTGGAGAGAGGAACAGGAAGTAGCGTTCAAGAAGTGAAAAAAGATGTTTATGACAAGACCAGTGCTAGTAGTACCTAACTTGGACAAGGAGATAAGAGTAGAAGCAGATATATTAGAGTATACAACAGAAGAAGTATTATCAGTGAATTGTGAAGATAAAAAGTAAAAGCCAGTAGCCTTTATCTCAAAATTATTGAACAAAGTAGAAAGGAATTATGAGAATCATAATAGAGATATATTGGTAATCATTAGATATCTAGAAGAGTGGAAGCATTTACTGGAAGGTGCATAAGGCAGATTTGAGATCTAAAACAATCATAAAAATCTTGAATACTTCATGAGCAGCCAGAAGTTAAATAGAAGACAAGTATAATGGGCTCTATACCTATCAAGATTTGATTTCCACCTGAAACATGTACCAGGAAGCAGTATAGAACAAGCCAATAGCCTAAGTAGACAGCTAGACTGGTAGATTAGTATGGAGAGAGATAATGAGGATAGAGTATTAGTAAAAAAGGAGTGGTTAAAAGTGAGAGTGACATAGGTAACAGAGGTAGTAATTGAAGAAGTAGATCTACTAGAAGAAATCAGAAAGTTGAATGTAAAAGATGATGAAGTAATAAAAGCAGTAGAGGAGATGAAGCAAACAGGAGTAAAGATGTTAAGAGATGAAGAGTGGAGAGAAAAGAATAGCCTAATGCTAAGAGATGGAAAGGTATATATACTACAAGATGAGAAGCTAAGGGTGGAAGTAATCTGGCTATACTATGATATACCTATAAGAGGACATAGAAGATAGTGGAAGACAACAGAATTGGTTACTAGAAACTTTTGGTGACCAGAAATAACAAAGAAAGTCAAGAATTATATAGAATCTTGTAATGTATGCCAAAGAAACAAGAATTGCACAGAGGTACTGGCAGGAAAATTAATGCCTAATGCAGTACCAGAAAAACCCTAAAATCATATAACAGCAGACTTTATTACAAAGTTACCACTAGCATAGGGATATAATGTGATCCTGGTAGTATGTGACAGAATAACAAAAATGGCATACTTTGTGTCTAGTATAGAAAAGACTTTGGTAGAGAGAATAGCAAGACTGTTCTGAGATAATGTCTGGAAATTATATAGATTACCAAAAAGTATTATAACAGATAGGGGAGCACAGTTTATAACAGGAATAATGAGAGAGTTAAATCAAATGTTGGAGATCAACACCAAATTGTCAACAGCTTACCACCCACAAACAGATAGTTAGACAGAAAGAATGAATCAAGAACTAGAACAGTACTTAAGAATATTTATTGATTACTGTTAGGAGCAGTGGCCAGATTAGTTAGCAACAGCAGAGTTTGTATACAATGATAAAGTACAAATGAGTATAAAGGTGTTACCATTTAAGGCAAATAATAAATGGAATCCACATATGGAATTTGAGATAAGAAAGAAGAAGAAGTTTGAAAAAGCAGAAGAGTTTGCAAAGAGGATAAAAGAAGTATATGAGGAAGCAGAGGCAGCACTGAGGAAGAGTTAAGAAGAAATGAGGAAATATGCAGATAGGAAAAGAAGCAAGCCAAAGAAGTATAGAGTGGATGACTAGATGCTCTTGAACACAAAAGATCTTAAGTTCCAAATAAAGGAAAGATGTTCAAAAAAATTAACAGAGCAATTTGTAGAACCTTATAAGATAAAAAGGATTATATCAACAAATGCAATTGAACTGGAGTTACCAAGTACAATAAAAATACATCCAGTAGTAAATGTCAGTAGAGTATATATATATAAAGATCAAGTAGAGGGCCAGAAAAATGAATGGCCTCTCCCAGTAATAATTAAAGGAAAAAAAGAATATGAGGTAGAAAAAATATTAAATAAAAAGAAGTTTAGAGGGAAGAATAGATAGCTAGTGTGATAGAAGAGATATATAACAGAAGAAGACACTTAGGAACCAAGAGAGAACTTAGAGAATACAAAGGACCTGGTAGAAAGGTTTGAAAAAGAGTATGGAAAGGAGTCAAGATAGATAAGAAAAGAAGACCATAGAGAGTTTCATAGAGGAGAATTACCAGGGAGGTATATAGCAAAGACATTGTATAGATGGAATAATAAGAGGTTTGATCAGGAATATTGGGGACAATTAGAAAGAAATGAATTGAACCAGCAGCCTCTTGGCTGGTTGTAGAATACCATCAATGTAAACAAGGGCAAATAGCATACTTGTATAAATAGCTAGTACAATTAAGCGAGAATTCCATTGAGTTCTCTTTGTAACTCTCAAAGACTTAGCTACTCAGTTAACTTAACTTGAGTTGCACAATACTAAGCTCCTCCACTGAGAAGCTCTGAGCTGCTACTACTACCTCTCAGTGTCTGGCAGAAGAAGCCCATTGCAGTGCAAAAGCCAGGGCTATCTATAGCCCACTGCTTAGCTATACTCAGAGATTTAAAGCCATGTTTGCTAAAGAGAACTTCAAACATCCTCCTAGAGTACTACTATTGGGACCATGCTATTAAACTCCTTCCAGGCTTGGAACCCAAGTCTTTTAAGGTATACCCCTTATATCCAGTAGAACAGAGAGAGCTCAATGCCTTTCTGGAAGAAAACCTACAGACTAGACATATTAGACTGTCCAAGTCCTCTATAGTAGCTCCAGTGTTCTTTATCAAGAAAAAGAACAGTTCCCTCTATTTGGTCCAAGACTATCAAGTGCTCAACTCCATGACTGTTAAAAACAAATACTTTCTTTCCTTGATCTCTAAGCTTGTCTTGCAACTCTGTAGGGCCAAGTACTTTACCAAGCTTGATGTCTAGTAGAGGTTTAATAATGTTTGTATCAAACCTAGCAATAAGTGGAAGACTGTCTTCCATACTAACCACAGTCTGTTCAAGCCTCTCATAATATTATTTGGAATGACCAACAGTCTAGCCACCTTCCAAATAATGATAAACAACATCTTCTAAGATCTCATTGCTGAGGGTATAGTAGTAGTCTATCTGGACAATATTCTCATCTTCACCAGGTCTATAGAAGAGCATATACAAGCTATCTGGAGAGTATTGGAGATTCTGGCCAAACACAAGCTGTTTCTGTGCCCTGAAAAATGTAAGTTCCAGAGTAGATCAAATACCTGGAACTTGTTATCTCAGAGAATAAAGTCTCTATGGACCCCATTAAGATGGCTGGAGTCTACAAATAGTCTATCCTGGAGAACCAGATAGATATCTAGGCTTTTCTCAGATTTGTCAACTTCTACCAAAGGTTTATCCAAGGCTTTTCTACAATAGTATACTCCTTCTTCAATCTCACTTGTTCCAACCAAGCTTGGACATGGGCTGAAAGAGAACAAAAGACCTTCAATGACCTCAAGATAGTAGTGACTTCTGCTCTGGTATTAGTATCATCTTAGGATTCAGACTCTTTTAGGATCAAAGTTGACAGCTTAGATTTTACCATGGATATAGTCCTGTTCCAGCAGTCTCTATCAGATGGTAAATGATATCTAGTGGTTTTCTATAGCAAGTTGTTATCTCTGGTGGAATGGAATTACAAGATCTACAACAAGGAGATGCTGGCTATCATCTGGGTTCTAGAAGAGTTGAGATATTTCCTCAAAGAAGCAGCCTATCCAGTGGAAATTTGAATAGACTACAAAAATCTCAAGTACTTTATAATGACCAAGAAACTCAACTGTTGTCAAGCTCGTTGGTCCTTGTACCTCATCTACTTCAACTTCACTCTCTGCCACTGCCCCAAATGGTCTATGGGGAAGCCTAATGCCCTGTCCCAAAGACTAGATCATAAAACCAGAACTGGCAATAATGGAAGTATCATCCTACTCTATCCAGAGCTTTTCACCATTTGTATACCTGAGGAAGTAGAGCTAATAGGGGTTGAACAGAAAGTGCTGTCTGAAATCTACTATGGCAATTATAAAGGAGACCTTAAAGGGCCTGTTACCAAAGCAGCCCAAGAGCTCTGCCAGTCTACCAATAGGTCAATACACTTGTTAGAGTAATCTAATATCAATGGGTTATTCTACTTCCAAGGTAAGATTTATGTACCCTAGAACCTGGAACTGTGAAGGCAGATCATCTTGCCATATCATGATTCCAAAATAGCAGGATACCCTATCCAGCTGCTCTGAGACACATCCACCAAACAGATATCAACACCATTTTTAAACCCTAGATCCATTGCTTTGAAATGCAGCAATCTTGGAAAAGGGGTGAATGTAAGGGGACTGCACTAAAGTCCACTCCTGATATACTAGTACTAGTGTACTAGAGTGACCATACAACTTATTAAATTCCAATTATCTCATATTTAATTAGTTGTCTACTTCTGCATTCCTATCCTTGATAGCTGAGATGTCCTGTAGTCAAGGGAACTTGTATATATAATATAGATTACTCTCCAGGAGCCTCATTCTATCCTCTGAGGTTTCTCCTGGAGTCACTCTATTCTAGTTGCCTTTATATCAACTGAAGTGATTGTTCAGAAAAAACTTGATAGAGTTCTCTGTTAAATTGCACTAGCTACTTATACAAATATCTATTGGTCTGTGTACTTGTCTCCTCTGATCACGTGACCCTTACTAATAACTATACATATCTTACATAATCTTTCCCATGCTAATTATATCTTTTCATGATCTATTATATATGCAAAAAGGATATAGGAAGATAGTACTTGGTAATTGCTTAGTCAAATTTACCTAATCATTCCCACAGTCTCTCTTTTCACTCAAGAACTCCACAAAATTTGAATAAATTCATTAGAAATTAGAAAAAATCAAAAAAAAAATTAGAGAAAAATTGTATTTTACTTCCTCTTTTTTTCTCTAAATTTGGACAACAAAATTCAATTATGAATACCTTTCTCTTTTCATATTCAACTCAAATTGGATGTGTGGAAGGAAAATAAACATGTACAAATAGAGATTGATAGTGTCAGCTTATTGACTTCTCTGTCTTTGATCATTATCTTCTGTCTCTCCTCTTTGCTCTTTTATCCCTTTACTCTCTCTATACCTTGACTGGATACCAGGTCCTAGGTATAAAGAAGACAGTACTCTACAACTGTGGTGTAGAATATGGTTGGTGTAACTAAGCTCAGGTCTACCCTCCTAGACAGACTGTTTTCTTAAGCAGTGCTGTAGTAGTATATCTATATATCTTTCTATTAGTAACCTGGTGCTTGGGGTCTATTGTGATCCTTATATGCAGGGGAATAACAGCTGCTCTTTGAGAGAGTTGTTTAGAGTAGGGATCTCCTTCTTAGGAGTGATAGTATATCTTTATTCTTAGGGTAGTTGTAAGTGAGACAGTAAGACAAACTGTAAGAGATGGATTCTGTTGAAGAAGAATGTCAGGCTAAGAGAGCTAAGGAGTGAGCACAGTAGTATATAGTTGTTCTAGAGAATCATTATCTATCTGCTTTGCTCCAAAATATTTCTCCAGCTCCTGTTTGAAATAGAAGAAGAGGTAAAGGGGAAAGAAGATTCCATATAACTCCTGTATATGTTCTACAGAATCTTGATGATGCTATGCTTGATTTGCACAGATATTAACTTACTGAATAACATCAACTTCTTAATCATTTGCAAATTACAAGAGTAGAGGCAAAAAACAAAGAGAGATGGAAGAGAGACAAATATAGCAACAAAGAATAGTACAATAGTTGGAAGTATTACTTATAAGCAGAAAAAAGAGTTCATATAGTTCAAATTAACCAAATAATGGAGGAATAGAAGAATAAGGATACAGATGCTTTTGATTATGAAGGACAGTAGAATAGAGATGGTAATGGAGACCTAAATGTGGATAGAAATATACAGGAAAATATTCTAAGAGTTATAAGTAACAAATTTCACTTATTGTTAATAAATGAATTCTAACAAGATATTACAGGATGTTAGAGAGAGAAATATTCAAGAGATTGATATAGAAAATGATATAATTCAGGTATGTTAATTTTTGCATAACAAAATTCTATATACTCATAAATTATTAGGATCAAGAAGCTGTTGTTGCAGATGATATTCCACTATCTGTTTCTTATTCTGCACCTTATCTACTTGCTGGGCAGCTATTCTTGGAAACTGATATACAGTATAACAACTTGGGTATGTTGACTGTTATCTGCTCTCACTGTCATGCTTTTCACTTTGACTATGAGAAACTTAAATCCTTATGGATTAATTATTCCAAATTTGGCATATGCTGTCTATAAGGACAGATCTAACTACCTCCTCTCCAACCACTTACTGGAATCCTTCACAACTACTTGACTGGAGATGATTATTCCTCAAGAGAATTTTGTAATAATATACAACAGTATAATGTAGCATTTACTATGACTTTAGTAGGAGTCAAAATTAACAACTCAGTTACTAGGCAGTCAGGCCCTTACTGTTTCAAAATCTAGGGAGAGCTTTATTATCTCACTGGTACTTTCCTTCCTCATGCAGATTAGACTCCAATATATATACAAATCTATATTCTTGATACAGCAGAGTAGCTTAATGTCAGAAGAGCCAACAACAATAATCTAGATCCTATAGTAATAGACAATATTTAAACAATGTTTCTGGATAGTCATTCATATATTGGCCGGTACTGTTATAAGCTTATCAGGAACAAACTAGCAGATAAGTAGCAGAAGATTAGGATTAGATTGTATATAGATCTATAGCATAATCAGTAAACTCACAATCTACCTATTGCTGAAGAGATTGCAGTTATTATTTCTGAGAAAGGAATCTATCATACAATAGATAATAGAAATGTAGTATTACAGGCAAGAGGAGAACAACTTGAGCAAATAAGCCAGAACAGTCCTTCATATGCTGCTTTCCATTATATTCTATTGTTTTCAAAGAGGAGGAATGAGTAGCATCCAAGAATTTCAATTTGTGATGCTCAACTAAGAGAACAAGAGGACAGTAAAAGACAAAGAGATAAAGAGGAACAGGCTTGCTCATAGGTGGTCTCTAATACATACTACTATGCCTATCATTTTTATATCAGAGATGGTCCTTAGCTACCCCTCTTTTATGGTAGAAAACTATTTCAGTAGTTTGTTGTTGATGTATAGGCAAACTGTGGACAAAGAAAACTCAACTGGACTAGAACATATTAACATACCCTCAGATCTAAGCTTTATCAGGGACTATAGGATGCTGCTGTACATAATAGATATAATGGAGAAGATGTTAAGTCTTTGGAATACAAACTTATTCTTTTTTTTTTCATATAGACAGTTCTAGGTTTATGACTTAGTTATTCCAGAATACTATGGCCATTTATAGGCATTTTCACAAACTAGATCTATTTCTCACTATGACTGCTAATCCCAAGTGGCCAGAAATTGTTCAGTCTTTTTCCTAAATAAATAGCCACTGATCATCCTAACATTGTATCATAGGTCTTTGAGTAGAAGAAAAAAGTACTTCTCAAGCTCATTGATTATAGCTTTTTTGATACTGCAGTAGCTCATATTTATACCATTGAGTTCCAGAAAAAAGGTCTTCCTTATATTTATCTGCTCATCTTTCTATACCCTTAAGATCGCATTTGAGATCCTCATTATATAAACTCTATAATTTCAGTACAGTTACCTGATCCTCAACTACAGCTACTTCTCTATGCAAAAGTCACCAAATATATGTTATATAGTCCATGTGGTACTAACAATCTCTAAGTCAAGTGTATGGTTAATGGATAATATAGTAAATGCTTTTCCAAAGACCATAGAGAAAGAATAGACTGGACTGAGGACAGTTATCCACTTTATGCTAGGCCTGACAATGGCTTAGTTTTTGAACACAATGGGGCCAATTTCACTAATCAATATATAGTCCTTTACTGTCCTCAACTTCTTCTTCTCTTTAATTGTTATATTAATATAGAGGTCTCTGCTGGATTGGGAACTATCAAGTATCTGAGCAAGTATATTTACAAGAATTCTAACAGAGCAACTATAGAAATTAGTAGTAGGATGTAAGATGAGATCAAAGCATACTTGGATAGTCAGTTTACTGGTCCAACTGAAGCTTACTAGAAAATCTTTGAGTTTAACATATATAGAGAGTTACTAGCTATCCAACGTCTTTTTGTCTATTTTCCCAATGAGCAATATGTTAACTTTCATGCATACTAGACTGTCAATGAAGTATTGGCTAGGCAAAATATAGAAAAGACTCAGCTGACTGCTTGGTTTGACTACAACTCTGTATATGATAATGGTTTGGGTCTTATCTACTGGCAGTTTTCTCAATATTATATCTAGAATACTAAAGCTAAGTCATGACATCCAAGATAATGTACCAAGGTAATTGAAAGGATGTACTTTGTGTCACTATTAAAGGGAGAACAGTTCTTTTTATGACTTTTCTTAACTATATTTGAAGATAGAAAAAGTTGGGAGTATCTGAGGACCTAGAATGGCCAAGTATTTGTCATATTCAAGAAGGCATATATAGTAAGAGGATTACTGGAGGATGATCATGAGTGGAGAATTTGCTTGAAGAAAACAATTGCAATGTAGTCTAGAATGGTATATCATTGGTTGTTGGCAGTGATTTTGCTGACTGATAAAGTAGCTAAGTCTTATGTTCTCTGGGATCAATTCAAGGCTGAATTGTATGATAATGTCAAGCACAAACTATATCATATGAGCTACTATCAAGCTAACCAGAAGATACCAGAGGATGATGTTTATAATTATAGCCTTTGGGATCTAAACAGGATATTAATAGGAATGGAAAGAAGTCTTGCTGAGTTTCTACCTATGCCTCTTTTACAGCAACAGTGGAATCACAGAATACCTAATCTTCTCTTACAGGCTGAGCAGTATAATGCAGATGAAATGGCAACTTTGGTAAATGAGCAGAGGGCAATGTTTAATCCTGAACAAACTACTGCTTTTGATGCTGTCCTAGAGTCTGTCACCAACAACTAAGGTCATCTTTTCTTTATTTATGTTGCTGGTGGTTGTGAAAAGACATTTCTTTGTAACACTATTGCTGCTGAGATTAAAAGGAGAAGATAGGTAGTACTATGTGTAGTATTATCTAAAATTGCTACTCTTTTGCTAGATAAAAGAAAGACATCTCATTTGTACTTTAAGATTTCTTTTTCTATCAATAAGGACTCTATAGCTGGACTGAAATATAATAGTTATATGTTTCCAGCCATCCAGCAGACTAAGGTTATTATTTGGGATAAAGTTCTATGCAGTACAAGTATAACATTGATGTTATTAATCAATATCTGAGAGATTTGCTTGAAGTAAGTGATTACTTGTACTTGATAGCTGTTGAATTAATATATTATCTAAAATGATCATCTGTTTAGTGGAATTACAGTGGTATTTGGAGGGGATTTTTGTCAAACTTTGCCTGTAGTATCAAGAACTTGATATATCTCTATAGATTTCCTCTACAAAGAGATACTGCCACTACTTGTTGATGTGTTTCTTTAACATCTCAGGTACAATATACACTTGGGCCACTCTGAAGCTGACAATCAACATACTCAGTGGTTGTTGAAAATTGGTGCTGGATCAACTATGGATAATAATAAGATGATACAAGTTTCTTAGTCTATAGTTTGCACTAATCTCAATACTCTCATCAACAGGATCTATCCAGGAATTGGCAACCCAAGAGTTCAAGATGACCAATACTTCTTGGAGCATATTATTCTCTGTTCTAGAAATAATGAGGTATATAATATTAATAAAGCTATTCTTTAACAGTTTAACCCAGTACCAAATGCAGAGGTCTATATGTTGAGAAGTGTGGACTCTATGTTTGAGAAAGATGAAATGCACCATGTCTATCCTGTAGAGTTTTTTCAATAACTTAATAGTAGTGGATTGCCTCTTGCTTTACTTTGTCTCAAGATTGGCTGTCCAGTTATCTTACTGAGAAACTTGGATCTAGGAGAAGGACTTTGCAATGGAATAAGAATGGTGGTATTGAATGTGAGGAGAAAGGTGCTCCAGTGCAGAATTATCAGCAAGGATAGGAGGTTTAAAGGAAAGGTTGTGTTGATTCCAAGGATCAGGTTATCACCTAATGCAGACAAATTGTCTATGCCACTCAAGAGACTTCAATTCCCAGTCAGGTTGGTCTTTGCTATAACTATCAACAAGTCTCAAGGACAGTCAGTAGAGCATGTGGGGATCAATTTGTAGACATTAGTGTTCTCACATAAACAACTTTATGTGGCATTTTTAAGATATACTTTACCATTGAACATTTCAGTACTTCTTTCAGAACAGAGCTAGGAGAGCAGAAAGACACTTAATGTAGTATATAAAGAGATATTCAATAGTATTAGATTATAGATTGTATATATATGGACAATAGACTTGAGATTAATTTCTACTATAATATCAGAAGTGAGTGAGTAAAGTCAGTCAGAATAGTTAAGTCAGTAAGTGATTGAAGAAATATTACAGAGTACATAGAAAGTTGAAGAAAAGAGCATAGCAGACTAATTTCAACATATACTCAACTATTCAGAATTAGTAGAGGATTCAAGTCAGGCCATAGGCCTGGATAAAAGCCTTGTGTGATATATGTTTGGGCTCCCACTAGGCACACAGGTCTGTGTTGCTTAGTCATCTATCAGTAATAGGATAAGTCTAGCTAATTCAATGTGAAATTCCATATTAGAACAGATATAGTGTTTATTGAGACAATGATTTAGAGTTCAACCCTTAGACAACTTCTTGCATAGTTGTTCTTAATCTGACACTTGTCTAGCATATTAGGAGGCTGGTGGCTTTGATCACATGCATAGAAAATGGTTAAGAAGCCATTTTTCTCTTGTATTAACCTCTGAGTTGTAAATGATTTAGCCCATGGATTAATTGACACAAATAAGGCCTCTTGTGACTCAAAATGTCTCTCAGGAGAAAACCCCTTAAAAGTTATAGGAGAGAGGCAGTTGGTTGGGAAGGCCATGGCCATGGTCACATTATTTGAGTCAAATTTATTGGTGAATTAAACATGTGGAATTTTGCCTAATAACCAGACTGATGGATGAC
>Ga0153936_100090_pt1 | contig 20072 bp, 9 predicted proteins | sample TSNJ020MetaG_FD_102272 | JGI IMG/M metagenome (GOLD analysis project Ga0153936, IMG submission 102272) | Attine ant fungus gardens microbial communities from New Jersey, USA - TSNJ020 MetaG | ecosystem: Host-associated > Fungi > Mycelium > Unclassified | place: USA: New Jersey, Wharton State... | reverse complement strand
TATCTCTATTTCAAGAACAATAGCACTCCTATATGTAGAACAATAGGTAGTGATCATGTGGTAGGCTGTTCTGGTGCACAGACCACCACAATCATGTATTTAAGAACTGTATATCTGAGGATAAACCTCAGACTTAACAACATTTTTTGCTACTGTCTAAACTTTGCTTTTTTGAGCCTTTTGATTATTAAATCATCAACTCACAAATCAGTAAGTGGCCATTTGTGATACAAAGTAGGTAAGAGAAGTAAAAATGCTGGTAGAAGATGGGAGTCTGAGGGAGAGAATTAAGAAAACACAAGAAGGAAACAAAAAAGTAGTAAAAACAGTAGAAGAGTTAAAGAAAGTGGGAATGAAAAGCCTTTGAGATAAAAAATGGTTGATAAAAGAAGGAGTAGTTATGAGAGAAAGATGCATATACATACCAGAGAGAGAACTGAGAGGAGAGGTAGTATACCTATATCATGATATGCCAGTGGGAGAACACAGAAAAAGATAGTAAACAGCGGAGCTGGTTACAAGAAACTACTGGTGGCTGGGAGTAATGAGGGAAGTGGAGAGATATGTAGATAGGTGCAATGCCTACCAGCAATATAAAAATAGGAGCTTGGCTCCAGTAGGAAAGTTAATGCCAAATGCAATCCTAGAGAAACTGTAAAGCCATATCTCAGCAGACTTCATCACAAAACTGCCTTTAGCTCAAGGATATAATGCAATCTTAGTGGTATGTGACAGATTTAGCAAAATAGCACACTTTGTAGTGACTACAGAGAAAACAATGGCAGAAGGACTTGCTAGGCTATTTAGAAACCATATCTGGAAACTGCATGGGCTTTTAGAAAGTATTATATCAGACAAAGGAGTATAGTTCACAGCAGGAATGATGAAGGAGTTGAATAAGCTATTAGAAATCTGGACTAAGTTATCAATGGCTTACCACTCCTAGATAGATGGACAGATAAAGAGGGTGAATCAGGAATTAGAGCAGTATCTAAGGGTCTTTATTAACCATAGACAGGAACAATGGCCAGACTGGTTGGAGACAGCTGAATTTGCATATAATAACAAAATATATTTGGCTACAAAAGTGTTACCATTCAAGGCTAATTATGGTCAAGATCCAAGAATGGGATTTGAAAGAAGAAAAAAAGGAAAATACGAAGTAATAGGAAGGTTTGCAGAAAGAATGCAGAAAATTCAGGAGGAAGTAAAAGCAGTCTTGAAAAAGGCTCAGGATAAAATAAAGAAGTTTGCAGACAGGAGACAAAGTAAAAAGTAGGAGTATAAAGTAAGGGACTTAGTATTGCTAAGCACCAAAGATCTCAAGTAGTAAATAAAAGAAAGATAGTTAGAAAAACTGACAGAATACTTTGTGGAGCCTCACAGAATAAAAGAAATTGTCTCCAGTAATATAGTAAAATTAGAATTGCCTAGTTCTATTAGAATACACCCCATAGTTAATATAAGTCAAGTACACCTATATAAGCCACAAGTGAAGAGACAAAAGAAGGTACTACCAAAACCAGTTATTATCAAAGGGGAGAAAGAATTCAAAGTAGAAAAAATACTAAACAAAAGGGTAGTATGAGAAAAGGAGAAGTTTCTAGTATAATAGAAGGGATATATGGCAAAAGAAGATACATGGGAAAATAGAAAGAATCTAGAGAATGCAAAAGAGTTGGTAGAAGAATTTGAGAAAGAATATAGCAAAAAGACTAAAGAGGTATAACAACAGAAAGAAGAAAAGGATGAAAAGATATTCTCAAGAGAACTACCAGAGAGGTTTATGGCAAAAACACTATAAGAATGGTCTAACAAGAAGTATGAGAAACAAAGGGAAAAAAGATAAAAGAAAAACTGAAGACAATAGAAAAATTCCTTAGGATGAGGAAACTTGAAGGGGAGGCTATATTATAAGACAAACAAAAAGAAAACTATTTCTTGCATATTTATCAATTTGATAAGAAACATCCAAGAATACAATACAGAAAAGATATAAATAGTGTGGGAAGGATTATATAAGACATAGACAGTTCTTAGTAAGGATCATGTGATTGTGGGAGATAGGTGCACAGACCACCTAAATATTTGTATAAATACCTAGGGAAATCCAATGAGGGACTCTATTAAGTTTTTCTTAAACAACCATCTCAGTTGGGCTCTAAGTCTTGATGACTTTATACTAACAAGCCCTCCTTTAGCTCTATTGCATGGTCCTAGGTCTTATGCACTAGTATCCTCTCTGACTCTGCTTTTCTAAACATCTTTTTCACTTCCAAAATCTTTTCAGTACTAATTTTTCTACTGTCTTTTCTTTCTCTGTCTTTCTAATCTTCTTTTCCCTTTTTTCCTGTTTTTTTCTTCTACATATAGGTGGGCATCTCGTCATTTTCACTTCTCTCTTCTTCCAGTCTATCTTTGGATTATGGGTGGCTAACTATGGTATCCCCAATATCACTTTTGTTTTTTCTAGGTTACATATATCTATTCTTACCCTTTCCATATGTCCCTTGAAAAACATATTGTACTTGACCTGGTGTATAATTGCTCCCTCTATGTTTATTATTCCATCTATATTTCTCACTAGCAATGGGTTCTTTAGTCTTTCCAGCTTAAACCTTTTTTCCTTTGCAAATTGAATATCTATGAACAACCCAGTTGCACTACTGTCTAGTAGTACTTTTACTGCCACTCCTTTATAACTTTTTATCTTCTTCAATCCTACTTTTATCCATACTTCTCTTAGTGGTTGTAGTATATGCCATATATTTCTTACTCTTTTAGTATTGCCTTGACAATGAATTTTATTACCCAGATTTTCTGGGTACAATATACTGTATATATTTGAGGAGGCCAGCTGGGAGCTTATGTCATAACTTGGTAAAATGGCTAAAGTCATTATTTACTTTTCTTTTCTTTTCTTTTTCTTTTTGAACTTACTACACAAGGATAGAATATGAGAAAGTATCATATAACTAAGTATCACAGAGTCACAGGGTTATGAGTCACAGTCAGGTGATGTCATATGACTAAGTCACGTGGGAACTGTAGGAAGATAGTATATAGACCATGTAGTAGTTGTATAAGTAGTATAGGAAATTTAATGGGAACTCCATCGAGTTTTCCTTGTCAACTCAGACTAGGAGTGCGATTAAGTCACCTCAGGCTAAGTCATTACAGCTTACTGTTCTTTATTGCCTTTTGTTAACTCTTACAGTATTTCTACTACCCTTCTCTCTCTTTCCTTTCTTTACCAGTAATTTTTGGTCATATAGCCCTACTTTCTATATACAAAATACATTTTATCTCTTTCTCTTTCTTTATCTACTTCTATTGCATTAAGGTCCCTTGCTGGCCCTGGCTGTTTCCCTCTATTCTAATATTCTCCTCTATACTGGCTCTCTAGCCTCCATATGATCTGTTCTTTTCTTCTTCCATAAAACTCTCCTCCAAACACTTCTCTAGGCTGTGCATTTCCCTATAGGTATGTTACATTCCTCTCCAATATCCTCTTCTCTGCTTTACTTTGCCTCTGATTTCTATCTAACCTTACTGCCCTCTCCTACCATTCTTCTATTATACTAGAAGGGCTTTTTGCCTCTATTAACTTCTAAGTGCTCTACTTAATCCTTTTTTGAACTCATCAATAAGGGGGTGTTTCTTATAGCCACTTTCTCGTGTCACTTTTTTGAATTCCTAGATATATTTATTACAGGTTCTCCCTTTCTGTTCAACCATCCTTAGCTGTTCTATCTTTTGTTTCTCCTCTGCTATCTCTCCAAACTTATTTCTCATTTTACTAAATAGTTCCTCTGCTGTTTCTGTCTCTGATTCCTCTTTTGATAACTTATCCAACAGGTTGTTCTTCTATGCCTCTGCTACCCCCTATCACAAGTGGCCACTTACTGATTTGTGAGTTGATGATTTGATAATCAAAAGATTCAAAAAAGCAAAGTTTAGATAGTAGCAAAAGATATTGTTAAGTCTAAGGTTTATTCTCAGACATACAGCTCTTAAATATATGATTGTAGTAGTCTGTGTACCAGGACAGCCTACTATATGATCACTACCTATTATTCTTGAAATAGAGATAACCTAACCATCTTAGGACAGTCCTTTGTTCTATTCAAGGACAAATGATAATCTATGGATAAAGATTAGTGTTATATACAAACATTGAGGACCTTGTATCTCTATGGGATCTTACTGCCTTTTGATATATTTATAGCCAAAAGAAGCGCATTGAAGAGAGCTTCACAATAGTCATTGAAGCAAAAAATTATATTAAGCAGTTTCCGAGATATTGGCGATTTAGTGTCTGGTGACTTGGTGATCACTGACTGATCTGCTGATAACTTGGTTAATACTGATTGCTTTGAGACGTTTTTAGTACTGTTTGAAAGGTCTACTTAAGGGCTTTTGGTGGCCATTTAGATTGTTGAAATTGGTCAAGTATTCCTAGAGTTATGGTCCAAATGAAGTTTGTGACATCCTTCTTCTATATATAGGATAGCACCCAGGCTATCTTTGTTGCTTCTGATTCTCCCATCATTTTTATGCTCAAATATAAGCAAGCCATATTAATGAATGTACTTACTTCTTCCATTCTTCTACTAAATAATAGAAGTTTTGCTACCTCTACTCTAGCTCCTCTATTTTGTTGTAATAGAGTAGCCATCTGCTGCTGTAGACCAGCAATAAGGGTAAGAAGTTGCTTCTCTCTGATAGATAGAGCTTGCAATATAGGGGTGGTAGATTGTTCTGTAGATTGCTGTTACTATTGTTGTTGTTGGGACATACTTGATGGTAGTGATAGTAATGGTGATTCCTTATATAAGGATAAATAGTCTTCTTCATTTGAACTTATAGCTAGTTACCAACTAGAAGAGTGAAATAATATTATCTCTAAAAAAGGAATTTCTAAGCTAGATGGGCCTTTAAGAGATTACTGTTGTTTCCCTGTGTAAACTGATTACAATGGACTAGTAGCATAGAGCAGATAGCAAAGTACTATATATGAGCTTACTTAATGTCAAGGTTAGGTCTCAGGTAGGGATATGAGTTTTGTCCAGGCCTTCTACCTACTATCTCTAACTAACAGTGAAGTTCCCTTTACAGCTAGAGTCTGCTATCCAAGATGCTTGTAAGTACTGTACTCACTAGCAAGGGTAATAAGAGAGTAAATAAGAATAGAATATTAAGGCTACAAGGTATAGAGTTGACAATGGCTATTGAGTTCTTATATTAATGCTAAGTTGTAAAGACTCAAGGTTCACCCAAGGTAGATGTTCAAAAAGAACTCAATAGAGTCCTTTATTGGATTATGCTGCTACTTATACAAAGGTTTGTTGGTCTGTGTGTCTATCTCCTGCAATCACATGACCCTAACTAATAACTGTATATATCTTATATAAGTCTTCCCATACTATTTATATCCCTCTAGTATTGTAGTCCTAGATGTTATTCACTAAGTTAAAATATATAGAAAATAGTTTCTTTTCTAGGAACCATCTCATAATACCTTAGAATCTATCTAAATAAAAATTATTTCTACAAGTGAGTTGGTCATCTCACTGAAAATATATCCCTGTTACACTGGCAACTTTATTGTACTTTGCAGTTTTTTGACTTCTACTGGATTATTTTACTAAATCTTTGGTTCTTAGACTATTTGATAATGTTGAGTAAATTTATAATCTATCCAAATGAAATTTATTTTTTAAAGGTGGTAGAAATGAGTTGACCACCTCACCAGAAATATGTTACTATTATACCAGCAATTTTACTATGCTTTTTGGTTTCTTGACTTCTCTTGGGTTATTCTACTAGATTTTTGGCTTCTTGGCTATTTAGTGATCTTGAGTGGTCTTATAATCTATTTATCTCTTCAATAAAGTTCTTAAGTTTTATTTTTAACTATGTTCTGGTCTAACTATATAAAGACCAATGTTGAATTTATAAAATTTTGCAGGTCTATATCATTTCTAGAGCTTCAATCCAAATATTGTATTTTCAGCTCTACTTTACTTATAAATCATGGTTTTTATATATATAAGAACCAATATTCTAAGGTCTATTTACTGAGTTTTCTCATTTTAGAAATTTCTCAAACATTGTACACAAGACTTCTTGAGTTTATCTCAAGAAAATTCTTCAGTACCAGTACAAAATAAAACAAAATCATCTCTTCTGTCATGACTTGGCAAAACAGCTAAGTCATTAGTTATATTTCTTTTCTTTTATTTTATTTTCTTATTTGGACTTATTATACAAGAAAGAAGTGTAGGAAAGTGTTACATGACAAATATCACACATAACAAGTCACATGTTAGGATGTCACAGTATCACATCTCATGATGGAGTCATATGATGAGTGTGGGAGAGTAGTACACAGACTATATAGTAGTTGTATAAGTAGTATACAGAATCTAATAGGAACTCCATTAAGTTCTCTTTGTCAACTTGAACTTGGAGTGTAATTAAGTTATCTCAGGCTAAGTCACTACATCTTCATATGTTATACTTTTTCCTAGCTGATTTTTCCCTGAATACTTTTTCATAGAACTAGCTGATATTTAAGCTTTAATTCAAGTACTTCAATCTATAACATAATCTTTCTAGCCTTTGAATTTACAACAATTTTCCCAGTCTCTTTTATTGCCTTCAGCTTCAAATATACCTTTAAAGCCCTTCCAGTTTGCCTTGCTAGTCCAATATAATCCTAGATTTGCCCATTCTACTTCAGTTCTACTACCACCTACACTGTCTACTCAAACATACTCTTATTTTCCTTTATAGTCCTTTCCATTACCTTTATTTCAAAATATTCCTACTCAACCTTCTCAGCTTTCTATGCCAGCAGTCCACTATGTTCCTGAGTTTTCTACTCTAGTTCCACCTACCAATCTACTACTTATGATATCAGCCAACCCATACTTTTCTGTCTCTCTCCAGTTTCTTTCAATGCCTTTAGTCCAAAGTATTCCAGTAGCATAATATATTCCTAAACTTTTCTCTTTTACTCCAGTTCTATCAACTAATCCACTACCAACAACATCAGTAAAGTCATACTCTTATTTTTCTAATGGCTATTTCAAGTAGAATTTTACTGAGGCTGAACTTATCAAAGGAAAGTGGTCACCTGTTTATTGGGCTTATGAAGTAAAGAGAGATCATAACTAAAAGAATGAATAGAAAAAGGCTTCTTGTTGGCAAGAAGGATTTAAATCTATATGACAGTGTTTGGGAATCATTCAATACTCAAGCTATGATTGCAAAGTTCTTATACAATCTAGAACTACAAGATCTGGACAAGAAACTCAGATTCAACAAGGATATCAATATAAAGAACCTCTTTTTTATATTTCTTGTAGAGTTCAGATAATGGTTTATATATGAAAAGATGAAAAATACTTTGTACAAGATGGTTTTTATAATTATGCTTCTCCTCCTGTCAACATTCATTTAAATCCTGATAAAGAGGCTTAGTTTAATGAAATAGTACTCAACCATTCTAATATCAGTTTCTCTAGTTTATAACTAAGCATTCCGACTTTGACTAGACCTAGAAAATTAGTCAAGGATATTTTTCATGTCTTGCACAATCAAGGTCATGTTATCTATTAGAAAAGTGAGACAAGAAAAAAGTTTACTCTTTATGATTCTACAGCCTTTTTTATGTCTATCAAACAATTTGCTGAAGATCATCCTTACTTTATCAAAATGTTATAACTTGGATTAGAGAACATTATCTGTATGCAAACACCCTTTATAGTATCCTAAGCGTTTTATAGCAACAATGAACTTGAAGAAGATATTGTATATAGAATAGTTGCTGATGTAGCTCATAGTTTTTGGGAGAATAAAAGCTGGGTTTTTATGATAATCTTGGTCTTCTCACTAGTTCTCAAGAGATAGATATTTATTTTAATGTCTTTTATGGATAGTAGCTCAATGGAATATTACAGAGTCTATTTTATTACAACCTTTTAAACTATTGCTACTTAAGCTTTGCAAAAGAGAATTGTTCTCAAAAACACTATATTTGCAATTGTATATTTTTATTTTTGTTTTTTTCAATCAATTATTTGATAGTTTATGATTTAGATAATAGACTTTAAAAAAGCTCAAAAAGAAGGTTTTATTGAGGCATTTACTGATTTTTTTTCATTAAACAAAAATTCTAGAAACAAAGAGAAGCTGAAAGATACAGAAGAGAAATTGATTTGAGGATGTGGAAAGCATTTTAAAAGATCAATCACAAGGTATTCAAGGATTAGTGATGTAGTTCCTGTTTATAAAAGAGACAAGTTTATTATCAAGGCACAAAAACTCATAGAAATCAAGTTATTGAATGAATTTCGAAGCATAGTTCAATAGATCCTAGATAAGTTCTCTAATACTACCAACTGGATAAAGTACTGGCTTTGAAAATCTCATGCTTAGATAATTTTTCCTACTTATATATCTATGGATTCTGAGCTATAGGAGACATTGTCAGCTATAACTAATACTCAAGAATCTTTGTATTTTTAGCTATATCATACAGCTGGTTGTAATAAGAGATTTTTTGAAAAACTAAAATCTCTATAGTTAAGTACTTTTTTTGAAGATAATTACAAGGACAAGCAAAGTATAGTTTTATTTTCTCTTTTATAAAAATAAGACTGAAAAATATATCTTATAGTGGATATTCTGACTCACTATAGCAAAGCAAAGTAATGGAAACAAGAGAGATCAGATATTTCAATATTACTTTCTACTCCAACTAAGTCTAGTTGTAGATCAAGATCTTTCAAACCCCAAACTCTAAGAAAAAAGTTCATTAATGATAGTCATAGTCCTGACTCTATATGAAAATTAATTTCTAAAGGTTCTGGCTCTTTACAAAAGAAGTCTAAAGCATATTTAATTATTAAGAACATATTTGGAGAATTATGTTATCTATGAAAGCAAAATTTGTGTTGGTTTGATACATTACTTCAGCTACTTTATATCTCTGTTTATGGATTATTTTCAGAGTTCCAGGAAGTTATAAACATACTTCAAGATGACTTTGCTCTATTTAAAGTCTTTGAACACTTTCAGCACTGTTTTATGAAAGATCATGACTTTGCTTGGTTTTCTCAAGAATGTAATACTCTATAGTCCAATTTATATGCTCATTAAATCATAGAGAATAAATTTGGCTTTTAGTCATTATTTGTGAGTGATTTTTCTCTTATTAATAAAGATTATTGATGTTTTTTCATAGGGCTGGTTATGGAAAAAAATTGCTAAGGAAACAAAGCAAAAACAGATTGACAGCTTAACAGTCTTGTTTACATTCTTTGTTCCTATGATACTCAATATCCAATATTGCACTAGTGACAACAAAACTGGAGACTTTGAAGACTGGTTCAAATACTAGGTTAGAATAAAAACTGAAACAAAGTTTTTCAATACAATTTACTAAAGACAATATAACAATTCTCTTCTATGCTCTGGAATTCCAAGTAGTATCAATTTTCTGGTATTAAATCTACTACTTATCTTTGTTGTTGAGCTATTAGCTGGTGATGATAGAACTCCTTTGAACTGGAATATTCCTCAATATCTAGAGCCTTTAGGATCAGACCAGGTCAAGAAATCAAAACTTGTCTATGATTTTATAGGTTTTGGACTTATAAATGAAGTCCAAAATCACTCTATAGTGTACTATCAAGATGAAAGTATTACTAGTATAACAATATATGATAGAATACAAAACTATAGAAGAACTATTCAAGTTTCTAACTTCCATCCTTCAATATATTTTTCTAGTATCTCTTTTTTGTTATCTACTAGTTATTTTTGACACAATAGTATCTATAGACTTTGTGGAGGAAGAAGAGCTTGAAGCTGCTTTTATAGACAATATATCAAGGAATATCAAGAGAAGCTGGAAATCTTATTCTCAACCAGAGATTCTTTATTTATGTCTAAAATTTTATATCAGAGAGACTTGAAGAAAATGCAACCAGAGTGCCAAACATAGAAAATCAACTCAGTATTCACCAAGACTGATAAATATGTTTATTCTTCTTATACCCATATCTCTCCAGCCTTTTCTTTTCCCAAGAAAAAAGAAGAAAATATTGTAGATCTTATAACTTCTTTATCATTATCACTATTTATTGACTCTCCTTTATATCCTCTTACTTTTAACAAGCATCCAACTCCTACAATACCAGTCAACTATCCTATAAAAGGTCAAAGAAGTCCTTTTACAGATATACAAGATCTATGAAAGTAGAAAATTCAACTAGAAGTCAAGTTAGAGATAAGTATATCAATTTTAAAATATCTGTATTTTGTACTTATTTTTAATTAGAAAGAACAAATAAAGGTTGTTGTACCTACTCAACTTTTACTTTCTAAGCCAAAACCTATAAAGAAAAGATCTCAAAAGGTAATCTTTGAAAAGAGTTTTGAAAAGCAGAAACATAATGAGATAATAGAAGTTGTTTCAAAAGGTAAACAAGTATCTTATTATACTAAACTATCTAAAGTGGTAGTTGAAATTCAAGTTCCACCACCACCTTTTACTAGATAGAACTTAAGAAAGAGAAAAAGTCTAGTTAAATAAATATTGTATTTAATCTGATATATATATATCAAGAAAATCAAAGTTGAAATGATTGATAATTTAAAGACAAGCCATTTTCATCAACATAGTATCTAATCTATAGTTCTATTCTCTTTCCTAGTCCTTTATCTTGTCTTGGATAATCTTTTATGATGATAAATGAATAAGATAGAGAATAAAAAAAAATTTCTCTCTACAAGTAGGATTACTGCAAATTTGAGTAATTAGTAACAATTCTTCAGAATAGTCAGTTAATATAACAATAAATATAGATCCAATAACATACCTGGATGATAGTCTTTTTTTTTTTTTCTCTTCCACCAATTTCTATCTATCTAAAACATAGCAAAATTTACATGAACAAGTATGAAAATTACCAAGTGGTTTATGTAGACAATTAGACTATTTTAAAAAGCAAATACTCTTTTTTCTGTGTTGAATAACCATAAGAAACTTTGTTCCAGCCCTAAGATCAGGATCAGCTAAAAGAAGACTTGGAAAAACAGCAGAATTTTATTAAAGAACAAAAATATTTCAGATAAAGTTTATCAAAAATAAGTGATATATTGTTGGATAAAATTCTTTGTTAACAAAAGCCATTGTTAATCAGAAATAACTAATTAATAGTAATTAGCTTTGACTTCTCTATGTTGAAAAAACTTATGAGTTGGTAAATTAATATATTTGTTGAAGTAAGTTGATTTTCTGAAAAAGACCACCATAATAAACAAAAAAAAGAGATAATTGGTTATTTCTCTTCAAGTGCTCTATAACAAAAAAAATAGAAAATATAGGGAAAAAACTAGAGATAATTAAGTTAAAAAATTATTTTGAATAAATTTTATGTACTTATATCCTGAGGTTGGAGTAAGTATATATTTAGTTCTAGTTGAATCCAAAACTCTTCTTCTGAGGTTGTATGGGTATATATAAAAGTAATAAATTGGTTGAATCTAAAAAAGACTTATAAATTATTATGAAGTATTTAAAAAAAACACACTGTAAAAGTTGTTGGGAAAGTTCTTTCATTTGGGTTTTAAAAACCTCACTACCAAGATTTAGTTTTACTTCAATTAAGCTAATACTATTTGCTGAAGATCCTTCAGGAAAATAAGGCTTTATATGACTATAGACAAGACAAAATATGTATAATATTGGATTAAAGCTAGAAAGTTGGAAAACTAAGATACAAAGATTATCCATTAATATAAGAAAAAGTCATGCTCTTGTAGAACTGATATTTGAGACCATAAAAGACTACTGAAGAAAAGAAAAAGACTATTTTATATTATTAAAAGGAGAAAATTAAAGGATTTCAAGCATACTTGATATGGTTGATGTTGAGTTGCTAGATTTGTTAACCAGCAATAAGAATAAGTAAAATCACCAAGTTCAATATTGATAGGAACATAGTTAAGACATTCTATACAAAGATTTCAGCTACAAGAGCAAATATACAGTTGGCCTCCTTCAGTACACCAACTGCACAACTAATATTTTGGAGTTAAGGTATAGATGAATGGTATTATGAAGTTTGAACCTACAGTATTACTTTTTTCTTCAATCAATATAAGATTATATACTGATTTTTGGAAAGAGAAAGTTGAAATATCTTTTTGGATCAAGAATTTTTATAAAACAAGTTGTTCATAACAAAATAAATACAAAGACTATTATATTATAAAGTTCCCTTTGATAGCTATTAAAGAGATCTCTTTTGATAGCTATCAAAGGGGAAAAAATAGAAAATAAGAACAAAAAATCTATTGAAATATAGGTATTAGTGAATTTACATATAGGTATCAATGAACCAAAAAAAAAACAAAGGTAACTTACAAAAGGCAAAGTGCTAGAAAGTATCCTAATACTTGTAGCAGAGAGAACATAAAGAGAATATAATCAGTGAGCAACATTGTTAGGAAAGAGAAAACAAAATAGAAAAACACATATGGATAGTCACAAGTAGAGATATATCTATGGAGGGTTGACAACCCATCATATAAGAAAGAACAAATAAAAGGGCTGAGACAAATATTCTATGAGCATAAATGGGTTAGTAAATAAATAAAAATCAAAATAAAATAAGATGATGATGTACTGGGAATTATACTTGAGGCAGGAGCAGGGACATGTCCAGGGAGAGTTGATGAGGCATCATATGCAGAAGGATGCATAGTAGGGGTAAAATAAACATTCTAAGAAAAAAAAGGTTAGTAAATCAGATAAAATAGAAATAAAATATATAAATGATATAGCTAAGACTAGACATGAGTTAGGTACAGGAGCATGTCCAGGGGGCACAAACAAGCCATTGTATGAAAAAAGGACATGTAGTAGAGCAGAGATAAATACTCTATGGAGAGATATAGGTTAGTAAATACTATAAACTTTTCTTATGAGAAGAAATAATCCACTGTGTACTCTAGCAAGTAGAAAGATAGAAAACAAGCCCCCAGATCCCACCAGGGTAAATAATGTAGCACCTAAAACCCTAAACCTCTCCAGTTTACAGTTATCAAAGACTAAACCACTGGACAAAGGGGAGATAGAGACATTCTCTTGTCCAGAGCCAAGAAAGAGCCCTTACTACACCTATGTCACAATAGCTCCAAATACTAGACAATAGTTAGCAAAGTAGCAAATATAAGTTCTTAGCGAGAAGATCTTAAAAGACTAGTACAATAGTGTATTGGTTTTGTTTTCTGATATATAAGATGATATGACAAATTATTATATTATGCCCAATTTCTTATTTTATTTTTATTTATTTACTGATCTATTTTTTTCTTAGAATATTTGTCTCATCTCTACTATATGTTCTGTCTTGTACAATGTCTTGTCTATGCTCTCTAGACATATCTCTATCTTCATACTAAATAGAGTCTCTAGTATATTGTTGACTTATTTTCTTTTTATTTTTATTTATTTACTAACCTTTTTCTTTGTAAAGTATTTGTTTTGTTCCCACTATGTATCCTTCTATGTACAATGCCTCATTAACCTCCCTGGATATGTTCTTGCCTCTACACCAAGTGGAGTCCCCAGTATGTCATTTGTATATTTTCTTTTCATTTTTATTTATTTACTGACCTTTTTTTTTTTCTTAAAACATTCGTTTTACTTTTACTATGTATTTTCCTATATATAATGTCTTGTCAATCTTCCCTGGATATATTTTTGCCCTTATCTCAAGTGGAGTCCCTAGTATGTCCTTTGTATATTTTATTTTTATTTTTATTTATTTACTGATCTTTTTTTCTTGCTTAGAATATTCATTTTACCCTCACTATATGTTCTTCCTTATATAATATCTTGTCTGTACTTCCTAGACATGTCCCTGTCCCTACTGTTTGACTCATGATGTATTGCCATTGAGTAGAGCTGTTACAAATTTATTGTATAATCACTATTATTGTATTTATAAATTCCTCACTTTATACTGTAGTTTAATAGCAAGGAGACTTTTAACTCTCAACTTTCAACTTTTGTCAGTAGAGTACATCCTTGCTGACCTAATATTGTTAAGTTAAGTGATTGTTCTTGTCTGACCTCAATACTTTACATTCACTTTTGAAAGTTGATATTTATTCTACAATTTTCCTAACATATATACTAACTTTCTAAAGGGTATTTGAGAATCTAGTACAGTTAACTTTAACTATAGCACTCAGCTTATGAATACTTATATAATAATCACAAAAATAATCAATTAAAACTGCTAACTTAAAGTAGTGCCATGTGTAGCTTCTCTTTGTTATATCTCCAACTTCATCACAAAAAAATACTAAAAAACCTAAGAGCCATCCAAGAGATAAAATAAACAAATATAAAGAAAAAAATAAAATTCAAAAGCTAAGATGCAAAATGCAAGAAAGATTAAGCTTGGAAAAGAACAAGGGATTGTCAGTACTCTTTCAGTATATTCTTCTATAGCTGTTCAATTACCTTTTATACAGATATGAATACATTGAATACTCTGGGCCACAAAACAGGAAAAGAAAACCACAAGCAAGAAACAGCAACTTAATTGTAAGGATCCTAACTAAAGCAATAAATTGTTTATATAAGTATTTTTTTTTATCTATGGTTATATATTTTATTGATTGTATTCATAGATCTAGCAGACTGTGATATCTCTACCTTGAAGAGTGGCTAGAAGATCAGCAAGATTCTCAAGAAACCTAACTTAGATCATATAAGTCATCCATGTACTATTGTAGACAACAAAGACTATATTCTTTTGTAGTATCTACTAGAGATACTACCAAAGGATCATTGTGTAAGCTATTTCTTTTTTGAATAGCTATCCTAAAGTTTATTGTGTAGGGAATGTTAACTAGAACACAAAAGAATCTAGATTCTTTTTTGTATCATTCACTTAGTACTAGAAGAAAAAATTGGGGAAAAGATCCAAATGCCTATAAGAGCTCTGTCTGAAGTTGTAAATGGTACAGAGACATTTTCTCCAGGCTGGTTTCCTTTGGAACATAGAGTATAATTTGTTTTATGTTTTGTCAAAATTAGTCACTGATATTTTTGAAGAAAAATCCTGAGGCCAAGATCATCCCCTCATTTTCATTCTGGCAAAACATGGATAAAGGGGTTAAAACCTAGCAAACAAAAATTGCAGATCCTTTGAAGTTTATGGATAACATCCTTTATATTACCCATCCAATACTTTATGATGCTGCTCATGAAGTTATAAACAAATTGAAAGCAGATCCAATCACTGGAAAATATATCTCTCTTTGGCCTACAATCTACTCAGGATTATCTCCCATCACAAACAGAACATCTAGAAAACATAGAAATCACTTTGGAGCCTATTTCTGGTATAATCAAGTTGTCATCTTTAGATCATATAAGTTAGCTATTTTTCACTTGCCTAAATTGGAAGCAACATTCCAATATAATTCAGGTACTGTAGTACAGTTCTGTGGGAATCTTCTGCTTTATAGTATTAATGGATAGAAGAGTGGGAATAGGTACTGCTATATATTTTTCTTTAGAAAAGATGTTTTTCAAAGATTGGGAGTGCAATTACCTGGATAGGCTGTCTCTTCTATATAGTTGTAAATATATATATCTATATTTTAGGTCTATAGTAAGACAGGCCAAGAAATTATACAAAAGTGCTATTTTATATAAGATTTTGATATATATTTGTGACGAGTGATACTATGGCATAAGTAAGTAATGCAATAGTCTAGTAAAGAAGATATATCTGATGCAATAGCCCAGTAAGGAAGTTGTAGCTTGTGGGAGAGTATGACTCATGTGACAAGTAAATTATATTATTAAAGAATTTTATAGAGTAACTCTTTACTTGTTTGTTTTGTCCCTATACATCTTCCTTTATACAATGGCTCATTTATATTTTCTGAACATGTCCTTGTCCTCACCTCAAGTGTAATCCCTGGTATGTTGTTTATATATTTTCTTTTTATTTTTATTGATTTACTAACCTATTTATGCTTATAAAATATTTGTCTTGTCTCTATTACATATTTTGCCTTGTATGATACCTCATCTGTGCTCCCTGGATATATCTCTATCTCTACACTAAGTGGAGTCTCTAGTATGTTGTTGACTTATTTTTTTTCATTTTTATTTATTTAATAACCTTTTTTTTTTCTTAGAATATTCATCTTAGAATATTCATCTTACCTCTACTATATGTTTTGTCTTGTACTATATCTTGTCTATGCTTCCTGGACATGTCTCTACCTCTGTCTCAAGTGTAATTCCTGGTATATTGTTTGTATATTTTATTTTCATTTTTATTTATTTACTGACCTTTTTTTTTTTATAGGATATTTATCTTATCCCCACTATGTATCCTACCTCATACTATGTCTTGTTTGCACTCCCTGGACATGTCCCTGTCTCTACACTAAGTGGAGTCTCTGGTACATCATTGATTTATTTTATTTTTATTTTTATTTATTTACTGACCTTGTTTTTTTGTAAAGTGTTTGTCTCATTTCTACCATACATCCTCCTGTATACAATATCTTATCAATCTTCTCTGGACATGTCCCCAGTACATTGTTTGTATATTTTCTTTTTATTTTTATTTATTTACTAACTTTTTTTTATAGAACATTTGTCTCACTTCTATTATATGTTCTACCTTGTATAATATCTTGTTTATACTCCTTAGACATGTTTCTGCCCTTACCTCAAGTAAGTTCTCTGGTATGTCATTGACTTATTTTATTTTCATTTTTATTTATTTACTAATCTTTTTTTTTGTAGAGCATTTATCTTGTTTCTACTATACATTCTCCTATATACAATGTCTTGTTGACCCTTCCTGAACATGTCCCTACCTCTATCTCAAATGGAGTCTCCAGTAGGTCATTTATATATTTTCTTTTTCTTTTTAGTTATTTACTAATCTATTTCTTTTTATAGAATATTTGCTTTGGCCTCTATATATCTTCCCTTGTATGATAGCTTGCCAACCTTTTCTGAAATATCTACTCTGAGCTCCCTTGTCACCATATGTATATTATGTTTGTTTTTGATTTATTGTACATTTTCTCTTATTTACTGATAATCTTCTTATAGATTATTGTTAACCCTATGCTTATTCTTTGGTATAATAGTTCATGAACTTTCTTTTTATGTAACTGCAAAAAATCTTTACAATTTTCTATTGCTTTATGTAACTGCAAAAAATCTTTACAATTTTCTATTGCTTTATGTAAAGTAGACAGCAAACTATTGATATTGTTATACCATACTTATAATGAACCTAATCAAAACTAATTCTTGTTACTGCTAAGACTTGGAGAAAAGACTAAATTGTCAGACTGACTTGCTCATTGGCTTTGACATCATTAGCAGTTGTAATAGAAGATACTGCCAGAATTATAATAGTAAATATTGTTGAAAGGTAGAATTAAGATCTCTCATTTAAACAGTTATCTAAGTTCCTTAAGTTGAGTATTTCAACATCCATGGTACTAGTCCCTTAAGTAGTGCAATTTGTCTACTAATCCTCTACTGCTCCTCTACTACTCCTCTACTACTCCTCTACTACTCTCCTACTGCTCCTCTACTGCTCCTCTACTGCTCCTCTACTACTTCTTTACCAAATGTAGTACTACACTATATTTGTCACAAATAGTCACAGATTCTTGCTCCACTGATATTTTAATAAACATTATTATTCTACTACTGGAATATTCAAGTAGAGATTAATTTTTGAACTATATACATCTCAAGTCCTGTTACTATGTTGTCTTAGACAGAAATTATATACTCATCTAGATTTTTATATATATTTTCAAAACATGTCTTCCAACACAACATAGTTAGTAATTATGCTCTAACCTTACTACTATGTTCTCAAGTATAAAAGAAAGTAGTTTGGATAAAATTCAAATGAAAATATACAGGCTTATACTTGATTTATTAGCTGCTCTTACTTGTTATTCTCATACCCATTTTCTGTTTTTATCTCCATGTCAATATATATATTTATTCTCTTCCTAAACATCTCAATAACATCAAAGTTACTCTTGATATAGTATATAGTAACTACAATATACAGTAGAGCAAGAGATAATATAAATTGTTGATGATATTATTGTAATGTGACATAGTAGTGATATATTAGTGATATGTTTGTGACAGGGTGCTGTAATTTTTTTATGCTCTTGATGCTTAGGCTTTCTTAGAGTTCATCAATTTCTATAGGTGCTTTATACAAAACTTCTCAACAATAGCCTAATCTCTTTTTGATCTTACTTAAGCTAACAGGACCTGGGAATGGAGAAATAGAGTGCAAACTGCCTTTGAGGCCCTTAAGATAGTTATAACAACTACTCTGGTATTAGTCTTTCCTCAAGATATAGAGCCTTTTTGAATTGAAGCAGATAGCTCAGACTTTACTACTAGTATAGTCCTATTCCAGTAGTATAAGAGAACACCCTAGGGATACACTTAGTTATTAGGTAAGCTCAGTATCTATGGGCTAAGTATATCTTCTATATTATATTTCTACTTTCTCCTATACTTCTTCTGTCTTGTATTGTCATGGTGATGTCTATTTAACTATATAAGAACATTGTGGTATTATTGGTTAGTTTTCATGTGATTGTGTACAGACCATCTATTGTAGTATATATAATGGCTTATATAGGTAGATCTATCTTTACTCAAATATCATACTAGCTTCTGGAATCTTCTTCTAGCTTACTGGATGACCACTTCTGAGTGTTCCCCTTATAAGTAGTCTACAGTAGATAATAAGTGAAGACCTGTTGCTTTTTACAGCAAGTTCTTGTCTCTGGTAGAACAAAACTATAAGATTCATGACAAGAAAATATTAGCTATTATATACATCCTAGAGAAGTAGAGATATTTCTTAGAAGAAGCCACTAATCTAGTAAAGATCTGGACAGACCACAAGAACTTGGAGTACTTTATAACTGTAAAGAAACTAAACTATAGGTAAGCATAGTAGTTTTTCTATTTAGTTCTCTTTGACTTTATTCTCTACTATTATCTAGAACAATCTATGGGTAAGCCCAATATCCTTTCTAAAAGGCCCAACTACAATAATAGATCTTTGGACAATGAGAATATTATCTTGCTCTATCCTAAACTTTTGGCCATCTAGGCTCTTAAAGAAGTATAGCTGGTTAGAGCTAAACTTAGCATTCTAACCAAAGTCTAGAAAGGCAATCACTCCAGAGATTTGAAAGAACCAGTAGCCAAGATAGCTCTCAAACTCTAGTAGTTCACCAACAGAATGGTGCACTTCTTAGAATAGTTGAATATTAATAGACTACTCTACTTCAGAGAAAAGATCTATATTCTCCAGACTCTGGACCTGTGCAGAAAGATTATTGCCTTGTGCTATGATACAAAGATTGCTAGATACCTGGATTGATGGAAGATACTGGAGTTGGTATTCTACAATTACTGGTGGCTCCAGATATCTAGGTATATAGGATAGTATATTAGCACTTGTAATCTCTGTCTTCATACAAAGGCAATAAGACACTTTCTGGTCAGAGAACTACACCCCCTTTTTATACCAGATACAAGATAGAACACCCTCAGTATCAGCTTCATAGTCAAGTTCCCTGGATCCTCCAAATGTGATACTATCATGATGGTAGTGGACTCAGTATCTAATCTTAGAAACTGCTGGGCATAATTATTTGTTTTAGTATTTATTATAAAGCTCTCTTTAATGCACTTCTTTTGGCCATAAATAAACTCTAAGGTGATAAGATCCCATAGAGATACAAGGTTCTCAATGTTTGTATATGACATTAATCTATTATCTATAGATTATCATTTGTTCTTGAATAAAACAAAAGACTGCTCTAGGATAGTTAGGTTATCTGTATTTCAAAAACAATAGTACTACTATATATAAAACAATAGATAGTGAATATGTGATAGTCTGTTCTGGTGCACAGACTATTACAATCATGTATATAAG
>Ga0153936_100087_pt1 | contig 20138 bp, 14 predicted proteins | sample TSNJ020MetaG_FD_102272 | JGI IMG/M metagenome (GOLD analysis project Ga0153936, IMG submission 102272) | Attine ant fungus gardens microbial communities from New Jersey, USA - TSNJ020 MetaG | ecosystem: Host-associated > Fungi > Mycelium > Unclassified | place: USA: New Jersey, Wharton State... | reverse complement strand
GGGCTGGCTGATTGTGGTCAGCGGACATACCGATAATACCGGCAATGTACAACTGAACCAGTCGCTGTCCCAGAAACGAGCTGAAGCGGTACGCGACTGGATGCGGGATACCGGCGATGTGCCGGAAAGCTGTTTTGCGGTGCAGGGCTATGGCGCAAGCCGTCCTATCGCAACTAATGACACGCCGGAAGGCCGTGAGCAGAACCGCCGTGTCGAAATCAGTCTGGTACCGCAGGCCAATGCCTGTCAGATACCCGGCTACACCCAGGCGTTATCTCAGGATGATGACGCATCACAATACAATGGAGAGTAATTCCATGGCAATTCCTGTTTATCTTTGGCTGAAAGACGACGGTGGCGCGGACATCAAAGGTTCTGTTGACGTTCAGGACCGTGACGGCAGCATCGAAGTGGTGGCCCAGGAACACAACCTGTACATCCCGACCGATAACAATACCGGCAAGCTGACCGGCACCCGTATCCACACGCCGTTTCTGTTCACCAAGGAAATCGATTCCTCCAGCCCCTATCTGTACAAGGCGGTGACGACCGGGCAGACCCTCAAGTCTGCGGAATTCAAGTGGTACAAAATCAACGACGCGGGTCAGGAAGTTGAATACTTCAACACCAAACTGGAAAACGTGAAAGTGGTGAAAGTGAATCCTGTGATGCATGACATCAAGGATCCTTCCTATGAGAAACACAACCACCTTGAGCGCATTGAACTGCGTTACGAAAAAATCACCTGGACCTACAAAGACGGCAACATCATTCATTCTGACTCCTGGAACGAACGCGCCACCGCGTAATGACGCGTCATATTTCGCGCCGTAGCGGCATTGGCCGTGTTTATGCACCCCGGTCACTTACTTATGTAAGTGACCGGGGATGCACTCGCTTGCCGCCTTGCTACAACACGAACTATTTAGCGTAACCGTCTGACGGGCAGCGCATCCTGCCCGCTTTCTTTGTTTCGCACAGCGCCTGCCGGGCGGACGTTGTGCAAAGCAGTCACCCATTTTATCTGTACTGACCTTATGGGCATCGGTTAACGGCCAGGGGCGGTAGCGTGTCAAAAAGAGAGGGAAAGAAATTCATGGAAAATCCAGCTGTTCTGTTACGTCGCCTGAATCCTTACTGCGCCCGTGCACTGGAAGGGGCCGCCTCCCTGTGCCAGACCCGCACCCATGCGGAAATCCAGCCTGAGCACTGGCTGCTGAAACTGCTGGAGCAGGGGGAGGGAGACCTGACCGTACTGGCCCGCCGCTATGAGTGGGATATGGACATGCTTTGGCAGGATTTGCTTGCCTGGCTCGATAAACAGCCGCGTTCAGTACGTCAACGTCCGCAGTTATCTGACGCCATTCAGATGCTGATGCAGGAAGCCTGGCTGATTGCTTCTCTTAACGGTGAGGAACAAATCCGCAGCATTCATCTGCTGATGGCGCTGGTTGATAAACAGAAACTGGTTCGCTGTGACGGGCTGTGGCCGATGCTGACCCTGGCACACAGTCAGCTGGAACGTCTGCGCCCGCTGCTGGATGCGCAGTCGGACGAACGTCCGGAGGTGCAGCAGGAAGCTGAGCTGGCCTACAGAGGGGGCGATGTGGAAATGATCGGCCGTCCGGTCGGTGCCAGTGACAACACAATCATAAAGGACAGTGAACTGTCACCGGCCCTGCAGAATGCCCTCGATAAGTTCACGCTCGATGTCACTGCTAAAGCGAAAGACGGCAAAATTGACCCGGTATTTGGCCGTGATACCGAAATTCGCCAGATGGTGGATATCCTCTCCCGACGTCGCAAGAACAACCCGATCCTGGTGGGCGAACCGGGTGTCGGTAAAACCGCGCTCGTTGAAGGGCTGGCACGGCGAATCAGTGAAGGCAACGTGCCGGAAAGCCTGAAAACGGTGGTGCTTCGCATCCTCGACCTCGGCCTGTTGCAGGCGGGCGCGGGTGTAAAAGGCGAGTTCGAACAGCGTTTGAAAAACGTTATCGACGCCGTTCAGCAGTCACCTGTGCCTGTCCTGCTGTTTATCGATGAAGCCCATACCATTATCGGGGCGGGTAATTCAGCCGGTGGCGCGGATGCAGCCAATCTGCTAAAACCGGCGCTGGCGCGTGGCGAACTGCGCACTATCGCCGCCACCACCTGGTCGGAATATAAACAATACTTTGAGCGTGATGCTGCCCTGGAACGCCGCTTTCAGATGGTGAAGGTGGACGAGCCGGATGATGACACGGCCTGTCTGATGCTCAGGGGGCTGAAATCCCGCTATGCTGAACACCACAATGTCCATATCACCGACGATGCGGTGCGTGCCGCGGTCACGCTATCGCGCCGTTACCTGACCGGCCGTCAGCTGCCGGACAAAGCCGTAGATTTGCTGGATACCGCGAGTGCCCGGGTGCGTATGAGCCTCGATATTGTGCCAGAGCCGCTGACTCGTATGCATTCGCAGATGACCGCCCTTGAAATGGAAAAGCAGGCGCTGCTGGAAGATATCGCTGTCGGTAATCAGCCCCGGGCTGAACGGCTGGCCGCTATTGACCAGGAAGAAAAGGAACTTATCGCCGGACGTGAGGAGTTTGAAGCCCGGTACGGTCAGGCGATGAAAATCACCGGACGGCTACTGGAAAGCCGCCAGGATATCTCCCGACAAGGGGAGGCGCAAAAGCTACAGCAAGAGCTAAATGGCATGCAGCACAGCCATCCTCTGCTGTCGGTAGATGTGGACGTACGCACTGTCGCCAGCGTCATTGCCGACTGGACCGGCGTGCCGCTGTCCTCGCTTATGAAAGATGAGCAGAGTGAATTGCTGAGTCTGGAAAATGAAATCGCCAGGCGTGTGGTCGGGCAGGATATCGCCCTTGCCGCCATTGCCCAACGCCTGCGCGCAGCCAAAACCGGCCTGACTTCCGGGAATGCCCCCCAGGGAGTATTCCTGCTGGTGGGCCCGAGCGGCGTGGGGAAAACCGAGACTGCGCTGGCGCTGGCCGATATATTGTACGGTGGTGAAAAATCACTGATTACCATCAACCTGTCCGAATATCAGGAGCCACACACCGTTTCCCAACTGAAAGGTTCGCCTCCGGGCTACGTCGGTTACGGTCAGGGTGGGATTTTGACTGAGGCGGTACGCAAGCGTCCGTATAGCGTGGTGCTCCTTGATGAAGTCGAAAAAGCGCACCGCGACGTGATGAACCTGTTCTACCAGGTCTTCGACCGCGGCTTTATGCGTGACGGCGAAGGGCGTGAAATCGACTTCCGCAATACGGTTATCCTGATGACCTCCAACCTTGGCAGCGAACACCTGGTGCAACTGCTGGACGAACAGCCGCAGGCCACCGAGGCAGACCTGCAGGAACGGCTACGGCCGATTTTACGTGACCACTTCCAGCCAGCACTGCTCGCCCGTTTCCAGACGGTGATTTACCGTCCGCTGGCAGAAGCGGCCATGCAAACTATTGTGGAAATGAAGCTCTCGCAGGTTGGCAAGCGCCTCAACCGCCACTACGGCCTGACTACGCATATTGATGAGAGTCTGTATGGCGCGCTCACCGCCGCCTGCCTGCTACCGGACACCGGGGCACGTAATGTCGACAGTCTGCTTAATCAACAAATTCTGCCGGTGCTGAGCCAGCAACTGCTTAGCCATATGGCGGCCAGACAGAAACCACAATCTTTAAGCCTGAGCTGGAGTGATGAAGAAGGAATTGGACTGGAGTTTTACCATGACTGAAGAAACTCCTGATCAGTTCAGAATTAAAGAAGGTGGGGTCAGACTACTTACAAGAGGTGAGATACAGCTGGCACAATCTATTTTTTTATCCACTATTGATTATTCGAAAGTATGGATCCACAGGGAAAGTTATCTCCCTTTCAATTTACAGAATAAGAATACGGCGATGACGCCGAACGGAGAGATCTATTTTCGCGATCAATACATCGATGACTTCTCCCAAGCGACAGCCGATCTTCAGCATCTATTCATCCATGAAATGGGGCACGTCTGGCAACGTGCAAAAGGGATGAATATTATCTTTAGAGGACTGGTCAGCTGGATGGTGAGTTATCATTATACCCTTGATGGTCGCCTCTTAAGCGATTATCCGATGGAGCAGCAGGCACAGATCATTGCGGATAATTTTATATTGCAAACTCAGGGATATAAAGTATGGCATCGATTGTGGGGCTGTAAAAATCCAACCATTACTTTGGCTGGGGATATTTCGGAGTCAGTCATACGTGAACAATATAAAATTTCATTAAGAGGGTTCCCATGGTGAAAGTGTTTAGTTTTCGTATATTTTGGTCGATTGTTTTTTCTGGTATATTTCCATTTATATTAACAGGATGCCCTGGCCCTGGGGACAGATTTATTCCCCATGAAACCACTTCTGTTAGTAAAATGGGAAAAAAAATATGTTTTAAAATTATTGATGCCGAGGATTACCAACTTTTTGACATAGGAATAAATCCACGAGGAACCCCCCCGAAGGAAAAAGATTTTAATTTTTCACCCGGCCTCAAGATCGTTGATGGGAAATTATGTATACCTCCTTCTTTTTATCATTTTCCTGATAATGGAAGATTCATCGTCGAATATATGTTGATTTCAAAGAAAGATAATAATACCCTCCGGAAGTTCGTTGTCGGCGTGGGAATCAATCATGGAAAGGTTTACAATTTTACGTTGACCGATCGTGAAATTACAAGGCCGTATGGTTCAATTCAGGTGTCTGAGTAGTAAATATATAATTTATTCTCTCATGCTCTGACCATCATTATGGTTAATTTAGCAAGGTTTAAATTTTCTTTCTGTCCATTATCGCAGAAATGATGTGTCTTCCTCGTGCTTTTATATACACACTTGTTAAGTCTTTTATTCCTATCATGAGCGATGGTGAATACGCGATGAATAATTTTAAAATAATTATATTACTGATTAAAACCCTTACCAGTGGCCACGGAGCTGGAGCCGGAATCACTTTTCCTGGTTCTCGCTGAATACCCCTGATTAAACCTGTTACTTGTCTGTCGGCAAGAAAGTTATGGATAGCAGGTTATCCCATGGAGTTCAATATCATGAGTCTGCAAGATACGCTTAATATCCCCCTGTCTGCGTTAACTGAAGGTGGGTTGAACCGCTACCGTCTGAATATTCCATCCTGTAGCGCATTACTCGATGTGGAAGAGTTCAGCGGCAAAGAATTTATGAGTGAGCTGTATTATTACACTGTCCTGTTTACCAGCAGCGATCTCAACATTGATGCTACTCAGCTGCTGAGTAAACCCGCCACGCTAACTATGGGAGCAGGGCCACTCATGGGGCTGATCAGAGAGAAAGTGGTCCACGGTGTGGTAACGCATTTTAATCGAGTCAAGGGTTCTCGGGATCAGGCAACTTATCAAATCATTATTGAACCATTCCTGGCACTGCTCGGAAACCAGTTCCGCACCCATCGCTTCTTCGTCAACAAATCGGTACCGGAAGTGGTCACTGAAGTATTGCAGGAACACGGCCTGAAAGGCTGGGAATACGAGTTCGCACTCAAAGCCGACTATCCGAAGCGTGAGCAGATAAACCAGTACAGGGAAAATGACCTCGCTTTTATTGAGCGCCTGCTGGCTGAAGTGGGAATTTTTTACTTCTTTACCTTACAGCCCGATACCCAGACCGAAGTGGTGCATTTCGCGGATAAGCAAAGTGCCTGGATATTTGGTAAATCTCTGCCGCTCAGCAGCCCTTCAGGGATGAATGATAATACGGCTGATTCGGTGTGGGGAGTTAACGTCCAGCACAACGTGGTTGAACGCTCTGTCACCGCCAGTGATTACAATCATCGTCAGGCACAGAATGTCCTGACCTCTGTACCGGCTGATATGACCCGTGGCGACGGTGACGGCGTTACCTATGGTGAGGTTTGGCACTATCTTCCACGTCACCTTGAGCGTGGTGATAAAGTGACACCTGCAGCGGAAACAGGTAACTTCTGGGCACGTCTGGAACATGAGCGCTTTCTGTCGGGACAGACGACGATTAGCGGTTGCAGTAATGATGCCCTGCTTTCCCCAGCTCAGGTGCTGACTATCAATGAACATGCGGTACCGCCAGCACTGCCATCAGAAACGGACAACGGCATAATCATTACCCGCACGGGTTATATAGCCAGCCGTAAAGATGCCCTGCTAGTGATGTGGGAGGGGATGCCATATTACGAGAACCGCTGCTGGCGCCCGGCAGCCAAAAAGCGCCCGGTGGTCAGCGGTACCCTGATGGCACGCGTGACCAGCGCCAAAGAGAACGATATCTACGCCTGGCAGGATACCTCGGGCTTGTACCGGGTGAAATTCGATGCTGACCGTGATGATAAACGACAAGGCATGGAAAGTATGCCAGTGCGCTTTGCTAAGCCTTATGGTGGTGATAAGTACGGCTTCCATTTTCCGCTGATACAGGGGACCGAAGTGGCCATTGCGTTCCACGAAGGCGACCCGGATCGTCCGTATATTGCCCACGCTATGCATGACTCCCGGCGCGTCGACCATGTTACTGAGGCCAACAGTACGCGCAATGTAATCCGTACAGCCGGCCTGAACAAACTGCGCATGGAGGACAAACGCGGTGAAGAGCACGTTAAACTCAGTACGGAATACGGGGGCAAAACGCAGCTTAATTTAGGGCATAACGTCAACGCGAGCAGGGCGCTTCGTGGTGAGGGTGCTGAATTGCGTACGGATGACTGGGTAAGCGTTCGCGCTGGGAAAGGTATTTTACTCACGGCTGACGCTCAGCCGGATGTCAGCGGCAAGATGCTCGAAATGGACGGTGTTATCGAACAATTAATGCAGGCGCTGACGCTGGCCAGAAGCCTGCAGACGGCAGTGAAAGGAGCCAAAGCCACACAGTCAGATATCGAAGGACAGAAGAGACTAAATGATGCGTTGCAGTATCTCAAAATGCCGGGGCTTGTTGCTTATGCACCAGCAGGTGTCGGCATTCTTAGTCCAGAAACTGTCCGTCTTGCTTCTGGTGGGGCGAGCATAGGTTTGATGTCAGGAAAAAATACCGATATCAGTGCAGGGCAGTCATTTACCGTTGCTGCCAGCGAAGCGGTAAGTTTATTTGCACAAGCTGCAGGAATGAAAATGTATGCAGGGGCCGGGAAGGTTGATATTCAGGCGCAGGATGATGCCATGAATGTCTCTGCACTAAAGGAAATTAGCATCACTAGTGGTCAGGGAAGTGTGAAGGTTAATGCCTGCCAGGAACTGGTTTTAAGTTGTGGGGGGGCTTATATCAAGCTTAGCGGCGGGAATATTGAACTGGGATGCCCTGGAAATATTTTGCTTAAAGCCGCGAATGTCAGTAAAACCGGACCGGCCAGTTTAGATTCGCTGCCTGTAACTTTTCCTAAAGGGTATTCGGGAGCCTTTACTATCAAAGATGCTGAGACGGGTGAAGTTAAGCCTTTCACAAAATATAAAGTTGCGTCACCAGAGGGAGATATTTTTGAAGGGATATCGGATTCATCAGGCAAAACAGTACCGTTTTACTCATCAACCCCGGGAAAAATGAGAATTGATTTTCCTCGTGAGCAAGAGGACGAAGATCCAGGACATTGAGTAACAGGTGTTCGCAATTATCACAGGTTAAAAAATGCTGCAACAAAAGCAGGCCGGGCAGAAGCAGAAAGAGTTTAAAGCGTCACTAACATCGGCGATTCTAACAGGCTTTTTCCCCAAAGGCCCTAATCCGGACAGAGGCGCTAATTTAAATATTTTTAATCACGTTATGACCTCCTATATGCCCTGTATGTATAACAAGGTGTTAGAGCTGATTGATAATGCCGGGATCGTGGAAAAGCGTACCTTTACGGAGCATTTGTATAACGTTGATTTATTCAGGGAGCAGATGAAAGCAAATAAAAATGCTATACCGGAGAAAGAGTTTGCAAGGAATGGTGTTTTTTGAATATAGAAGGGCAGCTTGGTGTATCACTTTCCTCTACGTTATCTATGCCGTCTGGTAACGATACCCTTTTACGATTTGCTCTATACGGAGAAGAGGTGATGGAAAATGTATAACCAATCAAAAATTATTCTGCTTTTCATCGTGTTGTTTTCCTCGGCGGGGTGCAGCATAAGCCGGACTGTAAACAAAACATTATCCCCGCCCGCGGATACTCAATAGGTCAATATTGAAATAAAAAATCCGTCTCAGTATATCAAGCCATTCCCGCTTAAGGTCAGATACATCTCGTATAAATGCATGAAACAGAGAATGAGTGGATTTGATGGTTCAATTATCACAGAACCCAGCTATAACGTTATTGGGATCCCCATGCAGCAAGAGTGCAGGGATATCTGGAAAGCAAAAGTTGCTATGGCCAGTGGTGGCTCGTGTAAATAGACACTGAGTGCGGTCAATTTAGGTATCGCGTATATCGATGCTACACATCTTGGCAAAGATCTTGTGCCCGGCACTTCGGTAGGTGTCACGCTTGCTTTTGATAATGATGCTTCTCGTAATAGACAATTTACCTTTGTCACTGGAGGTATAGATTTATCTCCTAAATATTATCCATATATTCGAGAAAGGAAAACAGCAGAGAAAACAAAATCGTTTCTTTATTAGGGAAAATAATTTCCTTTTATATAGAGTATCTAAATTCAGTAGTATTTATTTTCACCCTGAAAATGATGAGGTGAAGGTTATTAGATATATAGAGCCAGAAAAAATTTGAGGGTGTATACTCCAGGATGATTTATCCGGACGGAAGTATTGCACCTGAAAGAACACTTTTTCCTGATTTCGATAAGGTTGATAAGATGAAAATCAAAAAATTATTTTTATATCAAGAATGGGATATTGCAAAAATTCTGGTTTTACTTGGTGATAAGACATCCATAGTGGGAGAGTGACTTCCGCCTCTTCCGCTATTACAGTCGGCGGCAAAAAAACTGTATGAGTCGGTAACATGGTGAGATACCCGATTGAAGGTCATGGCACAAACCCAATCGTAGAGGGATCACCGCATCTCACTTTAAATTAAATCAGGGTAACAATGTTCTCCCCCTTCATTTTTTGAATTTACATATAATGGGAAATATATTGTTGAATTAACTCTTACCTCTAACGAGTGGAAAATACTGAGGACTTATTGTTATATTGACATGTATGAACAGTCTTTCGCAATAAAAATGACGAAGATTATTACCATATCATTTTATTCATGGCAGGAGTTTTTTCTATCGTATGCGTGTTTCACACATTTCTAAGCGCTTTATTCCCATTACTGGCGACGGTGAAGATGACAGCAACAATCTTGAAATGACCGTGTTACAGCTTAAAAGCTTCGCCTGAGTCCCCGGGGCTGGATCCGGAATCACACTTCCTTGTCATCGCTGAGTCCCCCTGTTTAAGCCTGTTACTTGTCTTTCGGTAAGAAAGTTATGAACAGCAGGTTATCCTATGGAGTCAATATTATGAGCCTGATAGATACCCTTAAGATCCCCTGTCTGTGTTCACTGAAGATGGGGGGCATAATTAATAAGGGTTTGGGGGAAAAGGTGTCGTCCACCCATTATCAGATAACTATCACTGAAGGTAATGTTTATCTGCGGACATAGCTTGAGAGGCTTATTGGCATTGATCCATTCGGTAAATCAAGAAGGCAAAACCTTTTTACAATTATGGCATGCCAGGATTTTTTACAGCCTCCAGGATAATCATGTTAAATTATTTTGTTAATTATAGATGTGTTAATTATTCACATTTTCTTGTGCAACGATAATTTTTATTCAGTATATAAATTTTTTATCTGAAAGAAAAAGCACTTTTTGCACTGGTATTATATATTGATCTTGTTACATACCCTGTTGGGCTGAAAGCCAAAAGAGCGGGTAGCGGCAATTATACAGTGTTCAAATATCCTGATGGTACTATTGATGCCAAAGATAAATCATTTCCCTGATTTTTATAAACCCCAGAATCTTTTAAAGTAAAAATCAATCGTGTTTTTATTTGAAATGATGGGGTTGTCAAGAATATTTTTCCTAGGCTAGTTATCACAGCAGTGTTTTTGTATTAATGAATTTAAAGAAGAAAAAGTAACTTTATATTTTTAAATGACTGGTGATATAGACATGACACTTTAATATTTATTGTTATCTGAATTGTTGCTGTTACCATAACATAATGGAGTTATCGCATGTCAAATGGTTTTGTATTGCTCGGGGATAAAACAATGCATGGTGGTGAAGTAATATCGGCTTCTTCAACGATGGTCATTAATAATAAGAAGGTTGCTTTGATAGGGGATGAAGTAAACTGCCCAAAAGAAAACCACGGAATAAACTCAATTATTGAAGGCTCGTCCGCATGGTCGTCCGATGGTAAATCTGTGGTTGTCGATGGTTGCCATTGCGAATGTGGTTGTCAGGTCATCTCCAGCGCGCCGGATTGCGCTATAGGATAATTAATGAGCTGGGAGCGTCAAAAATCGCAAGTTACTCCGATGCCGGAAAAACCTTCTTTTCTTATCTGGCTTATTTGTGGTCTCGCAGCCCTTATTGCCTGTGGATTGTTCTTTATTCTTCACGCTAATAACTTGTCAGGAATTGCGCAGAATTACAATATTTGGGTAGTGTCCGGTTTACCGCTGCTTCTCTGGTTTTTCTGTATTTGCCTGAGAGCGTGGATCTATAACAATGGAGTTGATAAGCACGAGTTCGAATCGAAAGAGGCGGACTACTCCCAACAACAATGGACAAAATGGGCCGGGCGTTATCTGGCCGTAATTCACAGTGAAGTGACCCTGCATCATTCACTAACAGTACCCATGTTCATACCTCAAAGTACAGAATTAGAAGTGTATAACGGATTAGTCACAAGGCTTGATATTAGTTCTGCTAAGTCAACATCATTAATACAGCTCGAGGGCATTAAAGATGCTCTTATGCGATTCCCAACCGATATAAAGATGAAGGTATTTTTGCTAACTGATTCATCTGAGGAAGAGATTGAGCTAAGAAAGATCTTTGGTGATTGTTGGCGTAAGTTAATGCCGACAGAGCGGCCAGTCCCCACATTATTAGTGCATCGTTCTTTTTCTTTTGATGCTGTGGAACGAAGAATAAAAACACCAGATATTTCAGTTGAGCTTGTCATGGTGCAACAGCTGCATGGCTGCTCTCAGTATAGCGATGCGCTTGCTACGCTGTTGCTGACAACTGATGATGTTGCAAACAAATATCAAATAAATCACGACGTGCGTCTGCTCCGTCCTATGTCTTTGGAAAATGATGATCTGCTCAGTGAATTCGAACTCTACTTTTCGACCCAGACCCAGTCTATCAACACACAACATATCATTGGCGACCACGCTCATTGGGGGCAGTTATTTTCCCTAATGCTGAAAGCCGGTGAGTTATATCGGGGGCATTGGAAAACAGAACAACTGAATTGGCTTGAGACATATGCAGGACGCTGCGGACCATTTTCCCCCTGGATAATGACAGCCATAGTTAGCGATGCGGTACAAGTTCTGAAGACCGACTGTCTGATGTTATCGGAAAGCGAAGGGCGACGTTTTATTAATACCATGACAACAGGGAATAAGAATGAAAGCAGTTGAGGATAGTGTGTGGCGTGGTAACTGGGGACGTTTCGGGCTGACAGTCATTATTGCTACAGTTATCGCCTGGCTAATCTGGAATTACGGTGACGAGATTGGTTTGGATACTTCAGTCTTAAAATGGCTTGGGTTTACAGGCGCTATGATTTTAGTTTTATTTATTCGCCATAGTGGGCTCGTGCGTCAGGCAATCCAGGAACGCTGGTATCGCTTGCAGGCAAAACGCAATAACGTTCTACCCGCCGATGAAGGCCGCGTTGAGCAGACCGCACCAAGTAACGTTACCGTCGACACTATTCGTGAAGCCATGCGTAACCTCTATGGCCATCGGTGGCGGCGTAAAATGCGCATCCTGCTGATAACCGGTAATGCCGATGAAGTTGAGCAATTGACCCCAGGCCTCACTGGCCAGCTCTGGCAGGAAGACCGTGGCACGTTGCTGCTGTGGGGCGGGGAGCTTAATACGCCAGCTGTCAGTCCCTGGCTGACCGCACTGCGCAAACTGCACCGTCGTCCGGTGGATGGTCTGGTGTGGGTCACTTCTGCTTTCGATCAGCTGTCAGCTCCCGGCCTGGAGACGCCATTACCGGTGCCGTCTGAAAGCAATATGGATTCCCTGTCTGATGCTATCAGTAGCCTCATGGATACTCTGGGCTGGAAACTCCCCCTGTATGTCTGGTCCCTACATCCCCGAGCCGGTAAGCCCGAAGGACGCATTGTTCAGGCGACAGGCTGTCTGCTACCTGCCGGTTGCCGCCCCGAGGGGATGTTTGAACAACTCGCTGCCCTGACGCCGAAACTGACCTCGCAGGGGTTGCAGCAGGCCTGTAACAATGTGAAGTACAACTTTCTACTGGCGCTTGCTGACCAGCTCATTCGTGAACCGCAGAGCCTGGGTACGCCCCTGTCAGTGATGCTTAATCCGTACCGCCCACTGCCGCTAGCGGGACTGGTATTCAGTCAGCCATCAGCGGGAGCCGAGCGCAGCGTTCAGCATCACTGGGGAATGGACTGCCGCTGGGATGTATTGCCGGATACGGTGCAGGCTCTGCCAGTGGCGCTACGACCTTGTAGGCCGGGGCTCCCCTGGGGAAACATGCTAGCCTGTTCTGCTGGGCTGCTGATAGTGGCGTGGGCGGTCTGGATGGGCGTGTCCTATATAACTAACCGCAGCCAGATTGACGATGCAAACATTCAGGCTGCAATGGCATCCCGGCTAAATCAGCCGCTAGAGCAGCGTCTGCATGCCTTGTCTGAACTGCAGAAAACGCTGACCCACCTGCAGTACCGTTCTGAGAATGGTGTGCCATGGTATGAGCAGGCCGGACTGAGCCAGAATAATGTCCTGCTTGCGGCGCTCTTGCCGCGCTATCAGGACAGCGCCCAGCCGCTGCTGCGTGATGCCGCAGCGGGTCACCTGCAAACAAAGCTCAATGCCTTCAATGCTTTGCCGCCAGGCAGCCCGCTGCGTGAGCAGATGGCAAAAACAACCTGGGGACAGCTCAAACTCTACCTGATGCTGGCGAGCCCTGAGCATATGGATGCTACCTGGTTCAGCTCTGCTTTGCTAAACGCCTGGCCGAAGCGTGACGGCGTAAAAGACAGTATCTGGCAGGGAATGGCTCCATCGCTATTGTCGTTCTATGGCGCTCAGCTGATTGCTCACCCGGAGTGGAAACTCCGTGCCAATGAGCATATGGTCAGCCAGGCTCGTTCCTTGCTAGTTCGCCTAATGGGTGTACGCAATAGTGAGTCGACCCTCTATCAGAAGATGCTCTCTCAGGTGGCGCACCTATACGTCGATATGCACCTGGAAGATATGACCGGCGATACTGACGCCGCCCGGCTGTTCAGTACGACCGAAGTTGTGCCGGGCATGTTTACCCGTCAGGCCTGGGAGCAGGCAGTGCAACCAGCCATTGAGCAAGTGGTGAAGGAACGCAGGGATGAGCTTGACTGGGTGCTTACTGACAGCCAGCGTCAGGTTAACATACAGAATGATGTGTCACCGCAAGCGCTGAAAAATCGCCTCACGGAGCGTTACTTTGCCGACTTTGGCGGCACATGGCTTGAGTTTCTCAACAGCTTACGCTGGAACCAGGCCGCTACGCTATCGGATTCCATTGACCAGTTGACCCTGATGGCCGACGTGCGTCAGTCACCTCTGGTGGCGCTGATGAACACCCTGAACTTACAGGGGCGTACCGGGCAGACCGGAGAGGCCATTTCAGATTCGCTGGTGAAATCGGCGAAAAATCTGCTCGGTGGTAATAAAGATGCCATTGACCAGAGCACCGGTGTCCATGGCCCGCTGGATGCAACCTTTGGCCCGGTGCTGGCGCTTATGGACAAAAGCCGCACGGGGGCACAGGAGCAGAGTTTGCAGTCCTACCTGACCCGCGTAACGCAAGTGCGTCTTCGCCTGCAACAGGTAACCAACGCCGCCGATCCGCAGGCGATGACCCAGGCTATTGCCCAGACCGTATTTCAGGGCAGAGCGGTAGATCTGACCGAAACCCGTGACTACGGTAGCCTGATTGCTGCGGGTATGGGGCAAGAGTGGAACGGTTTTGGTCGTACGGTGTTTGTGAACCCGATGGAGCAGGCCTGGCAACAGGTGCTAACACCGGCAGCTGAGAGCCTTAATGCCCAATGGCAACAGAGGGTGGTTGCTGAGTGGAATGCTGCCTTTGGCGGTCGTTATCCGTTTAGCAATACCAACAGCGATGTGTCCCTGCCGTTACTAGCGAAATACCTCAATGCTGATTCCGGGCGTATTGCGCAGTTTCTGCAGACCCGCCTTAAGGGCGTGTTACATAAAGAAGGTAACCACTGGGTGCCAGATAGCATTAACTCACAGGGACTAGCCTTCAACCCAGAGTTCCTCAATGCCGTCAATATCCTGAGCCATATATCGGATGTAGCCTTCAGCGAAGGTAATGCCAGCATGAACTTCGAGCTGCGCCCGGGTACTGCCGGTGGCGTGGTGCAGACTGATATCATTATCGACAGCCAGAAGCTGACCTACGTAAATCAAATGCCGGCCTGGAAGCGTTTCACCTGGCCTGCGGATACACAAGCCCCCGGCGCGAATCTGAGCTGGATTAGTACACAGGCTGGCACCCGTCTGTATGCGGATATCCCTGGGGCATGGGGCTGGATTCGCCTGCTGGATAAAGCGGTGGTCAGCGCATATCCGGGTGTTGGCAGTAGCTACAGCCTGAGTTGGTCGGCCCAGGATAACAGTATGCTCAATTATATCTTGCGTACCGAAGCGGGCGAAGGACCGCTGGCCTTGCTAAAGCTGCGTAATTTCCGCTTGCCAGAGACCATCTTCAGCACCATCGATGCGGCTGGGTTAGCCCGGGCTGCCAGCACGGCCAATGATGCGGAGGAGGTCTACTGATGAGTACGCTGAAGGCTTTACTGAGCACTTGCCAGACTGAGCCGGCACCTTTGCTTGCGGCTACCCGTGAGCGTGTGGCGCAGTGGGATAACTGGCTGCAGCCACTATCCGGACCCTCCCCCTCTGGCGAAGACCCGGACTATGACGATGACTTTCAGCAAATGCGCGAAGAGGTCAACAAACTTTCCGGATCAGACACTGAGCTTATCTGCCGGCTGTCAGAGAAGTTGCTTACTACCACCGCGAAAGATATTCGCGTAGCAACGTACTACTGCTGGGCCAAACTGCATCGCGAAGGTGAGCGGGGGCTGGCCGAAGGACTTGAACTGCTAGCCGGGCTAATAGAATGTTTCGGAATGCAGCTGTATCCAAAGCGTGAGCGCAGCCGCAAGGCGGCGCTGGAGTGGCTGGCCGGTTCGCGCATGACCGACTCTCTTTCCCTGTATCCGGAAGTGGTCAGGGAAGACGCGATGCGTACTATCGGTGCGCTGCTGCTAATAGCCAGACTTACCGAAAATGAACCGGATGAAACTCGTCCAGAGTTGAACACACTCTATGGCGTGATGGAAAGCCGTCTGCAGAAGGCCGGCGGCGTGGATGCACTGGTGCCACAGAATGCCAGTACCAGCGAAACCCCTTCGACTAGCTGTCTGAGCAACGTCCCGAGCATAGGGCGCATAGCCTCTGGTCAGGATTTACTGGCACAGGCCCGGACGCTCACCCAATACCTGCGTGAACAGCCTGACGGTTGGCTGGCGTCACATCATCTGATGAAAAGTCTGCGTCACGATACCTTGCGGGCCATTCCAGCCCCGGATGCGCAGGGCCGGACTCGTATTGAACCACCAAGAGCGGACCAGCGTGCATTGCTAAAACGCCTGTATCTGCAGCAAAACTGGGCTGAAATGCTTGAAACGGCAGATAGTACCTTTTCCCGCGGTGCCAACCACCTGTGGCTGGATTTGCAGTGGTATATCCATCAGGCGCTAGCGAAGTCAGGCAGGGATACGCTGGCCGATATTATTGCCGCTGACCTGAAAGGTCTGCTGACCCGTCTGTCCGGGCTCGAAGAGCTGGCGTTCAGTGATGGCACGCCGTTTGCGGATGAAGTCACGCTGAACTGGATCCAGCAGAGCGTTCTGGATACCACAGTCGAATGGAGCAATGACAGACCTTCTGCACTGATATCCGTTGGCAATGATGAAATTCTGGCTCTGGAGCCGGAAGCGGTAGCGCTGGCCGACAGTGAAGGTCCGGATGCGGCGCTTGCCTGGCTACAGAACCGTCCGGGCGTCTTCTCTGCGCGGCAACAATGGTTACTACGATTGGTAATGGGGCGTATCGCAGATCATTACGGAAAAAATGAACTGGCGGTGCACCTGTTTGCTCAGTTGGGCGAAGGAGCCGAGGAAGTCACCCTTACTGACTGGGAGCCTGAACTGCTTTTTGAAGTCCGGGCCCGCCATCTGCAGATCCTCAGACTGAAGGCCGGTCGCAGTGAGGCTGACAAAGTACGTCTTACGCCGATAATGGACCAATTGTTGGCTGGCCTGATAACCGTTGACCCCGCCCGTGCCGCTGTCCTTTGCGGTTAGACCCACAGGAAAATGAATAAATGGAAGACTTAACCCTGCGCTATTTCAATGCGGAAATGCGCTACCTGCGTGAAGCGGCGAGAGAGTTCGCTCAAGCCCATCCTGATCGTGCAGCCCTGCTGGATCTGGATAAGGCCGGTACACCCGATCCGTATGTTGAACGGCTATTTGAAGGCTTTGCCTTCTCGATGGGGCGTCTGCGTGAAAAAATAGACGACGACCTACCGGAGCTGACCGAAGGGCTAGTCAGCATGCTCTGGCCTCACTATCTGCGCACCATTCCGTCGCTCTCAGTAGTGTCACTGACCCCGGCACTGCATGCCATGAAAATGGCGGAAGTGGTTCCTGCAGGCCTTGAGATCTATTCCCGTCCGGTTGGGCCGAGGAACACTGTGTGTCGTTACCGCACTACCCAGGATGTGATGCTCAACCCTTTGGCCATTTCGGGCATCACCATGACCACCGAACCTGATGGTCGTTCACTGTTGCGCATACGTTTTTCCTGCAGCAGCCAGGCCGATTGGTCCAACGCTAACCTCAGTCGCCTGAGCCTGTATCTCGGGGCAGATGTTACGCTCTGCAGCCAGTTGCACCTGATGTTGACAAAACGACAGGCGGCGCTCTATATGCGCCTGCCCGGACAGAGCGATCCTATCCGGCTTGACGGGTATTTCTCACCGGGTGGGTTTGCCGAAAAGGACACTCTATGGCCGACAGGCGATACCGCCTTCAGCGGCTATCAGCTGTTGCTGGAGTACTTCAGCTTCCGCGAAAAGTTTATGTTCGTCCATCTCCACGGGCTGGGCGGTATCAGGCTCCCTGCCGGGGTGGCGTATTTCGATATTGACGTGGTATTCAGTACACCGTGGCCATCTGACCTGCCGGTTACCGATGATGCTATCCAGCTGCACTGTGTGCCGGTGATTAATCTGTTCACCCTGGAAGCCGACCCGCTCACTATTACCGGGCTCGAAAGCGAGTACCTGCTGCGCCCTAAACGGCTGCAGGACGGTCACACCGAGATTTACACCGTGGATTCGGTGACTGGCTCAAACCGAACCAATGACGCAGAGTACGTACCCTTCAGTAGCTTCCGGCACAAGGGTGGGATGATGCGCCGTCATGCTCCTCCTCGGTATTACCATACCCGGGTAAAGCGCAGCGTGAGCGGGCTATATGATACCTGGCTTATCTTGGGTGGGCACCAGTGGAAAGATGACCGTCTGATTGAGCGTGAAGCTGTGTCGCTGCAAATTACCGGGACCAACGGCCAGCTGCCACGGCGGGCATTGCAGAGCACGCTGCTTGACCGCTGTGAGCAGATAATGGATACCCCTCTCTCGGTACACAACCTCTGCAAGCCCACGTTGCCTGTCTATCCACCAGCCGAAGATCGTTTCCACTGGCGGGTGCTTAGCCACCTGGGATCCGGGTTTCTGAATATGATGAGTACCGCCGAAGTGCTACGCGGGACTCTTGCGCTGTACAACTGGCAGGAAGATGAGATGAATACCCGTCGTCTGGAGGCCATTCAGCAGGTAGCACATCATCGCCTGCAGCGCTTCGAACAGGGTTTTCTGCTGCGGGGGCTGGATATTGAAGTGACCCTTGATAGTCATGGATTTACGGGCGAGGGCGATATTCATCTATTCGGTGAAATGCTCAACCGCTTCTTTGCGCTCTATGCCGACATGAATCAGTTTAACCAGCTCACCCTCATCGTTCAGCCAGAAGGAAAATGCATCCGGTGGAAAGAGAACCACAGTCCGCGCCTGCCCGGCTGATAGCACAGTTGGCCGACCGGCTACCATATATTAATTTTTACCGTTTCTGCCAGCTGCTGGAGCAGAGCCAGCCGGATAAGCCAGTCATTGGCAGCACTTGTCAGGTACAACATGAGACGGTGCGTTTCCGGCCTCATCCGGGTATGGGGTTTCCGGCCGCCGAAATTAAAGGTGTGGAGTTACCCGAGCATCCTCACTTACCGCCGACGGTACGCATTTCCTTTATGGGGCTCTACGGCCTGGAGTCACCGTTGCCGACGCACTATATCGATGACATTACCCAGCGACGGGAAGGCTATGAAGCCACCGCCAATTTTCTTGATATCTTCAACCACCGGTTGATTGCTCAGTACTACCGTATCTGGCGGAAATACTCGTATCCGGCGACCTTTGAAGATGGCGGCCAGGATAAAACCTCGCAGTATCTGCTGGGGCTGGCAGGGCTTGGAATTGACGGCTGTGCCGACAGCATCGCTGCTCCGGCCTCACGCTTTCTGGCACTATTACCGGTGATGTTGCTGCCAGGTCGCACTGCAGAAGGCATGAGCTCGTTGGTGGGCCTGTTGGCACCCAATACCCGGGCGAAAGTCTGGCATCATGATAAACGTCGTCTACCGCTGAAGAAACCCCTGACCATGAGCGTCAGTCAGCCTGTCACCCTGACAAAACATCCGGTGATGGGTAACTATGCTACTGAGGTAAACAGTCAGGTACTGATGCGTCTGACTACCACTGACCCAACTGAAGTGCAGGGCTGGTTACCGGGAGGAGCTCTTCACGCGGACTTGATGGCGCTACTGCATGTGTATCTTGGAGCGCGCCTGGATGTTCGCCTGCAACTGTGTGTCGACCGCAGCTTGCTGCCTGATGCCACAATGAGCACGAAAACTCATGCCACAGCTGTGCAACTGGGGCGCACAGCCGTGATGCGGCCGCTGAATGCGGCCAACACCGCTTCACTCCCCCAAATGATAACCATCAATCTTGGCCGCTATGAGCGGGTACGGGAAAATATTCACCACAGGGAGACTGACGAAGATGGCGATTATCGCTGGTAAATTCCCCCGGGCTGCGCTGGCTGCCGGTATCACGCTGATACTCGCTGGCTGTGGACTGACCCAGAGCGTCACGGACGGTACTGTCGCCGTCACTAAATCCATTTTCTATAAAAAAGTAAAAATGCTTCACCTCGATATTCGCGCCCGTGAGGCGCTAAACGTCAACGATGACGGCGTGGCGCTGTCCATCGTGGTGCGTATTTATCAGTTAAAAGACAGAAAAAGCTTCGATAGCACGGATTATCCCTCACTGTTTAAGGCTGACAGCCAGGCCCTTAAAACCGATTTGGTGGCGGAGAAAGATATCCGTTTGCAGCCAGGGGGCGCGGTGACGGTGGATATGCCGATGGAGGAGGAAGCGCAATATGTAGCGGTGGCCGGGATGTTTATATCCCCGGACCAGGCAAATAACACCTGGCGGGTGGTAATAAATCGGGATGACCTTGACCCCGATAAGGCCCGGGTGATTGAGGCCAGTAACAATCAACTGACGCTCAAGGGGCTGAAAGATGAGTGATACGCCGCGTCCTTCGCTGTATGAAACGCTGTTTGGCAACTTCACCGGTGGTCTCGATCTTCAACTGGTCAGCGAGGAAAATCAGGTCATCCTGTCGGTGCTGGATAATATGCAGCGCATCCTTAACTGTCGG
>Ga0153936_100086_pt1 | contig 20212 bp, 32 predicted proteins | sample TSNJ020MetaG_FD_102272 | JGI IMG/M metagenome (GOLD analysis project Ga0153936, IMG submission 102272) | Attine ant fungus gardens microbial communities from New Jersey, USA - TSNJ020 MetaG | ecosystem: Host-associated > Fungi > Mycelium > Unclassified | place: USA: New Jersey, Wharton State... | reverse complement strand
GTCAGGAAGAGGATGGGAGGTAGAATCAGGGGCGTCTGCAGAGGGGTCTAGGACGGCATCGTTGGCGGCATCGTTGGCGGCAGCTTCTTCGGCCTTGAGTTCTAAGTTGCCCTCGTCGCCTCCCCAGCCCTGATGAGATTTCTTGTCCGAGTCGCTGGATGGAGGTGAGAAGAAGAGAGAGAGAGAAAAAAGAAAAGACGGACGTCTTGCCGGTCTGGCTGTGCCTGTCAAAGGGACGGCGGCCACCGCGAGGGGCTGAGCCACGAGGGGCTGAGCCACGAGGAGCAGGACGGGATCTGGGACGGCTGTCGACTAGTGACCAATGAGGGAAGAGAGAGAGATGGAGAGAGAGACTTGCATTTCCTCTGAGAATCTGGTGTAGGGTCGTCCTGCTGGGGCTGCTGGGAGAGCTTTGGAGCGGATCTGGCACCGCCACGGGGATAGTAGTTGCCACTACGGGCAGGTTTTTGTTTGTTGGATGAGGGGAGAGGGGGCTGGGGGGCAGGGGGAGGAGAGCTTGGAGGGGAGGGATTATCTGGTGGAGGGGTGAGAAAAGACAGGGGGAAGGAGAAAGAGACGGACCGTCGAGGAGAGCAAAGGGATTAGTTGTGGCGACAGACATTGGGGGTGGTGGAAGTGGCAGAGGAGAGAGACCCCGGAGAGGAGGGGATACTCGGGGTCCTACTGTACAGTTTCTCGGGGGGGATAAGAGTGGAGAGCGGGGAGGGCGCGAGGCAACGCTTAACACACAGGTGAGTGGGTGGGCAGCTTTGGACGGTGCTGGGGCTGACGACGGGGGCAGCGAGGCAAAGCATCTCGAGGAGGACCGTGCGCCTCTAGGAGGACAGCAGGGTCGAGGAGGTCGAGACCGTCAGCGGACGCTGGAGACGGAGAGAGCGACAGGCTTGGGTGCGGTGAGCTCTGGCTGGCATTTTATTGTGCAGCGAGTGGGCGACACTGCAAGGCCGTGTCGGACAGCTGATTTCAGTGTATTTAGTAGTGTGAGAGAATGTAATTGTCCTCTTTCTTTCTTATTCACTTTCTTGTCCCAATGCCCTCTCGTCGTCTCGACATATCCTCTCTCCTCTGCCCGGACTCTGTCTCGCCCTCCTTCCAGGCTCTCGTCCATGCTGCCTCTGAGGAGCGCAGACGCCTCGACCAGCAGGACCAGCATCCCACAAAGAAACACCGTCTTTCTCTCTCTCCACCCCGAAAAATGTCTCTTGACCTTGTCGTCAACCAACAGCAGTCGTCTCTCCTCGACACTCAGCCCCTCGTCCCCCACTACCGTCCACACCAGTGGCTCTGCCCTCACAACCTCTCTCCTTCCTCCCCCTCCCCTATCAGCCCCGTCTTCTCAAACATCCACAACCTCACCCTCCCCCCCCAGCTCCATCCGCCCCGTGTCCCCTACCCCGATGTAGCCCTCAAGCACGAGCCTGCAGAACAAGACCCAAACGACAGTCATCCCCAGGCAAAAGCCCCCTCTGACGACGTCGCCGACCAGCTCTTGAGCCTTATAGACGACAGACCATCTCCTCGTCCCAAGGTCCCCCCAGAGTCCATGCCCTTGTCTCCTCCACCCCTCTCTGCCATCTCTCCCTCCGTCACTTCCCCTCCCATTTCTCCTCTCGCACCCGATCCTGCTTCCATGCCGCCGCCGACGCTGGCCTCTGCCCTTTTCCGCCCCAAAGATAAAGATGCAGACCCTCCCGTCAAACTCGAGCCTGCCCATGCCTCCTCTGCCAACAGCAAAAAGGACAAAGTAAGTCCTTCTTCATTCCTGCCCCTCCATCTCATCTTGCCTCAGGCAGTTGCCAAGACAAAAGATTCCACCACACACAAACAGCAGAAAACCAAGTCTACCAACAAGTCAAAGGCTATAGAGGGCTCCATTGTTACAAAACAGTCCAGAGCTTCTTCCGGAACAAAGAAATCTGCTGTTGCTAATCATTTTGCCGCCTCCCGCTCCCGCTCTACATCCCTCATGGCGAGTGGCTCTGTCGAGCCAGAACCAGAGCCAAAATATGAGGAAAAAGAAGACGAGTCTACTGATGACAAGCTCTATTGTGTTTGTGAAACAAAGTACGACGAGGACCGCTTCATGATTGCTTGTGATCGGTTCGTCTGTTTCACCACTGTCCCACTCTGCCCACCAATTCCACACTGATCCATAGTTGCGATGAGTGGTACCATACAACCTGCGTCAACATGCCCGAATCCGAAGTCGAGCTCGTCGATCAATTCTTTTGTCCACCCTGCATCCAACGTGAGCATGTCTGTCTGCTTCTCTTTGCATGCTCATGTGATCGTTCGTCAGAAAATCCCAACTTGAACCTCAAAACCACCTACAAACAACGCTGCCTCAATGGCCTCCGCCATCCAAATCCCGATTCATCAAAGGCTTGCCACAAACCTGCGCGTGGCGCCATCTCCAAATACTGCTCTGATGAATGTGGTGTCGAGTACATGCAGTCCCGTATCGATGCCTGGGCCAAGAAAGGGGGCCAGAAGGAAGAGCTGTGGGAGAGCGTCAAGAAGGCTGAAAAGCGGGAAGGCATGACCATTTGCGTCGACGAGAAGATCAAATCCGATTGGGAAGACAAGGTCAAAAAGCAATCAAGAACAGATCGAGAGACAGAGCGACTCGGGGAGTTGTTGGATCAGGTGGTGAAGATGCGCAAGGAGACTAGGGACAGCATGGAGATAATCGCCTGGCGTGAGCAGCTGTTACAGCTTGCGAGTGAACGAGCGGAGCAAATAGATCAGTGTGGTTGGGACCAACGGTTGTGCTTTGGGGAGAAGGAATGGCAAGCTTATGGAGCCGGTGTGCTGGAGAGCTACGATGTGAAAGACGAGAATGAGGACGAGGATGGAGAGTGGTGGTGCTCTGGACAGAAATCCTGTAAGCGCCATAATGGGTAAGTGTCTTGATCGTTGTTTTCTCCAGCTCAGCCTCATGTGGCGTGCAGCTGGCAGACACTCCGCTATAAGGATATATGCAAGGAACGAGAGAAGCAGGAGGAGCTATTAAACAACTTGACAATCCGTGAACGCCAGTTGCGCAAGCGCATAGAAGATCTTGATATAGATCCCAGAGGTCGCAAACCCAGCCCCACTTCTGCTCCTCTTAAATCGTCAAATACCAAGTTACGAAATGGTCACAGCAAATCAAAAGGATCGAATGACGCAATCAAGAAGGGCAAGAAACGCAAGGTTCCCGCATCGTAAGGAAACACGAAAAAGAAAGTAATTGTATTTTTATGACCCTGATTCCCTCTTTCTCCTGTCTCTTAATGCCTTTTCTGTTAGAATCTAATACACCCCGTCTCACTATGCTTGGAACCACACAAATGTTGTATTGTTTATGCCTGTAGCTACAGCGATATATGGACCCTTACGGTATTGATACGATAAGCTTGATTAAACAAAGAATACATGTTGGTCTCCTGGAATCTGCTTGGGCGTTGCAAGGTACCCTGATGGATAATTCTCTGGACCAAAAAAAAGGATACCAAAACAAGAAGGTTATGTTCCACCTTTCAATACCCATCACCTTCACCGCCTTCCTTGCAAAAGCCCTTTTTTTCATAGAGGATTCTAGCTGTTACCTCGTCTCGTTGCTTCTTTTGCTCAGCGTCTTGTTTCACGTAGGGTTCAAGCAGACGATAATCGATTGATCGAAGAGGGATTTCATCTTCTTTATCTAAGTCCTATCAATCCATCATCATGTTTGATTGGTAAAGAAACAAGAAGGAAAAAGAGGGTACGAAGTGTGAAGAGGAAGAAGAGAGCAAGATGAAAACGACGTACGATTTCACCCAGTAACACGACATTTTCCCCCCTGATGAGAAATAAACCGTGCCAATTTTCAGCGTAGCTGTTTCCGTGGTATATACGTTCCACTGTGTCTTCTAGAACGAGGTTGGCTGGAAAGTTCACCAGAGCGAGAACCGGGATAGATCTGATGAGAAAGAGAGAAAGAAGAGAAGAGATGGGCATACCGAATTGATCATACGATCTCAAAACACCATGTAGTTTTCGACCGTCTCGTAAAACGACAAGCATCTTCCCTGAGTCATTGGGATGCAAGAGTTGAGGTATGCAGATGTAAAGAGAATGTGTGTGTGGTAGACGAGTTGGCGTTGTGGGTGGACGGAGAGATGGATAGGGAAAGAGAGTAGCTCAGGATACGTAGAAGGGATGTGTAAGCAGCGAGGGTAAGTAGACGTACTGTCCACACAGTCCATAAGAGCACCTGAAGTGGTGAAGGGAATCAAGGAATCCATTTTCTTTTTTCGTTGGAAGCGTGAGTGTTGGTTTAAGATTGACGGAGAGTTTTGTTACTGACTCGACTAGATTACGTTTATATTTATAGACATGTCAGAGTGTACAAGGGTCAAATGCAGCACAACGCTGGAATGGCCGAGTCGTTAAGGCGAGTGATTTGAATGATCAAATTTATCACTTGGTGTTTCACCGCGTAGGTTCAAATCCTGCTTCCAGCGAATTTTTTCCACGCTGTCAATATTCTTTTTTCTTGTTTTGTACACGAATAGAATCCAACATCTAGACTTCTCGCTCGGCACTTTGTCCCCCCCCCAAATTGCTTTAGGTCCTCCCAGAGGTAGTGTGAACAAATTCCTTCACAAAAAAATCTATCTCATGTTGACTTTCCAATGTGCCCCCACTGGCCTGGCTCGAATCTTTCCGTAGGTTCTTCCCAACTGCAAAGATAAAAAAAACATGTCAAAAAGGTTTGAATGAAAACAAAGACTAGGGCGGGGAAAGGTACACACGCTTTCCACTTAACCATATTTCGAGCCAACTCGAGTTCGTCAGAAGCGATTTCCAACGACTCTTCGATATGACCCTCTTTGAGTGTCAACTCCGCGAGAGTGATGTTACCGTTTGCGGTTCGTACCAGGTTCAGCTTGTGCCATGTAAGGCCTTCTACGCCCTGACGATAGACGGAGGTTCGTGGGATGGTAGAGAGAACGGAGATGGTGCGCTCGTAGATTTTGACGAGTTCTGGGAGAGGATCTGGATGGATGGGAAGTCCAGTGATTCCTGTTGATTTTTTTGAGTGCTTGGAAGAGAAGACGGGTGAGACGGAACATGGAGGAGTGATAATATTGATATGTATCGGGGATGAGGTTGAAGGTGTTCCCTTCGGGTTTGATCTCGTGCGTGTGCGGAGTACAAATATTATATTTTTTGGAAATTGGTTTTTTTCTTTTGACGCTTTCGTTTTTGAGAATGGCTGCTGCTGCTGTTCTATCTGCTCAAACGCGTGGGATGTTTTCGCTTTCCATGCGTACATACTTTCTACGACCGTTCTTTGACACGAGTGTTGTGGTCACCTCCTTGACTGCCGCAAGGTCGGCTTTCAATTTTAATTGGTCAATACCCTCTCTTCCATCCCTCGTCGATCTCTTCCCTCCATTTCTGCTTGCCGTGCCAAAGAAGAAGGTATCGCATTCGCGGAAATCTATGCGTGCTGCTAACAAGGGGTTGAAGGATAAACAAAGTGTGTCGTGTTTTTTTTTCGGCTTGTTCTATCTTGTATTCTGATTTCTTGACAAAAAGACATTGTGAATTGTCCTGGTTGTGGGGCTCCCAAGCTCTCTCATCACTTATGTAGCCATTGCTACTCGTATCTCAATCGGGCGTGGAAGGCGAAAGACAGGACTGAAATCCCGGACCTCTCGTAGAACGTACGTGAGTGTGTCTGTGTCGATTCGATTGCCGTACTATGACTATTAACACAATTTCAAAACAAAAAAGCTTGCATGCTGTTGATCAAAACACTTGGCCATATAATATATAGATAAACTCTGAGCAGATGATACTCCCTGTATACGGAATTTTATTCTTCCGTGAATCTTACTTTTCTCATCACAATGTGTGAACCCCCTGATCCTCAAATGGCCAGAACCTAACAAGAAATCAGTCACCGTTTCCCTTGTCCCTTCTTCCCTTCTCTCTACGAATTATCATGTTAGCTGTTCCAACAAGAACATGGTTTCAGACTGTTCGCCCTCAACTGTTCACGCGCGCTGCTAGTACTCGGGTCCCTCGTGGTCTGTCCAATATCCTCCAGAAAAACTCGGACGACGTCGTGATTACTTTTGGAAAGCGAACTGCGGTCGGAAGGGCTAAAAAGGGTCAATGGAAAGATACCACTGTTGATGAACTTGTTTGTGCTCTGTTCAAAGTGTCACAACTTCTTTTTTTGTATCGTCATTTTTTTGACAAATGCTTAGGCTACTCTTGAGAAGACTAAGCTTGACCCAAATAAAATTGATGATATATGTGTTGGTAGGTACTCTCCCTCCCTCTCATGGATCAATGATGCTACCCTGTTCTTCGTAAAACCCGTTAGCTGTATGTCATCCACCTTCCCCACTTTATATCTCCCGAGCAGCGGCGCTTGCTGCCAATATCCCTTACACGGTCCCTATTTCTACCGTCAATCGCCTCTGTTCCTCGGGTTTAATGTCAATTCGTGCTATTGCCCATGCGATTCAGGTAGGAGAGACATCGATCGGCTGGGCAATCGGCGCTGAGAGCATGAGTCTAAAGTACGTAGATACCACATTCATTCAACCCTCTATTATCATCGACCCTTCTTCCCCAGTCCTCGGCCTACTCCCCAAGTCTCAGATGCAGTTGATTCGCACCAGAGTGCTCACGACTCCATACAAGTGAGGGAATTGTGATCTTGTTAAATTGGAATAACTCACTGACACGCGATTTTTAGGCAATGGGCTGGACCTCGGAAAACGTTGCCCAGCATTTTAACGTTTCCCGTGAAAGGCAAGATCATTTCGCTCTGATATCCCACACGAGAGCATCCGAGGCCTTGAAGAAAGGTGTATTCGCAGATGAGATCATTCCTATTGAAATCAAGGGTCAAGTCATCTCTGTCGATGATACTATTCGACCTGGTGTGACTGCCCAAGGTCTGGCAGCTCTTAAACCCGCATTTCCCCAATGGGAACCGGGAACGACTACTGCTGGTAATGCGAGTGGCGTTGGAGATGGAGCTGGTCTAGTTATGATGACGACGCGAGAACGAGCAGAGAAGGAAGGAATGGAGATCCTTGGGAAATGGGTAAGCAGCGTCGTTGTCGGTGAGTCAATGCCAACGCGATTCCTTTGTCAATTTCATCTGATCTCGTTACCAAGGCGTGGAACCTAGATATATGGGTATTTCGCCGGTAATCGCTGTTCCTAAAATGTTAGATGCAGTTGCTTTGAAGAAAGAAGACGTTGACATTTACGAGGTGTGCACATTTGAGATGAACGTTCCCCATTTCTCTGACGGGCATCTTCATAGATCAACGAAGCTTTTGCATCTCAATTCGCGTACTGCGTCGACCAACTGGGCATTTCTATCGAGAAGATTAACCCAAAGTGAGATTCAGAGATCATTGACCAAAGGGCGATAAACCTGATCTCATTCTCGTAGTGGCGGTTCCATCGCTATTTCTCATCCAATCGGACTCAGTAAGTTGATATATACATTGAGGTTTGCATTCGAACTGACATTCAATAAGCTGGTGTCCGTCAAGTGATCACGGGCCTCGAGGAGCTCCGCAGACGCAACGAAAGAATCTTGCTGACGAGCATGTGCGTAGGAAGCGGAATGGGAGCAGCTGGTGTATTTGTAAACGAACGTATCCATTGAACAGATTCTATTACATAGCTATATGAGACTCAACGAGTATATCTAAGAAATGATATGTTAGACCAATTTCATAACATAACATTCATTCAAGAAAAGTCAGACGGTCATTCATGTCAGTGAAATGCAAGGACTTGGTCCAAACATCTCAAGTCGACTAAGAGGTGCCAAAAGTGATTGAAATACAACGCTCTTCATGATAGGAAAGAAGAAAGAAAAAATACAAACAGAATGCTTACCTTGTTGAGATCAGAGAACTAGCGTGGCGATTTTATACTTTCACGTGATTCGGCAAATCGCGAGATACTGTGCAGATGCTACAGCCACTCACATCGAATTAGGCGCTCCAAAACAACATCAGCAAGTACAAGGTAATATATATCACCGGGGCCATCCTTCTCATTAGACCTAACTAGCCTTTTCCTAGATGGCTGCTCAAATCAGCAAAAAGCGCAAGTTCGTCGCCGATGGTGTCTTCCGCGCCGAGTTGAACGAATTCTTTACCCGTGAGCTTGCGGAAGAAGGCTACTCTGGTTGTGATGTTCGCGTTACTCATGCCCGTACCGAGGTATTCAATGACTAATGGCTAATTGACGGATATGTGACTTACGAATGTTATCAGATTATTATCCGTTCTACCCATCCCCAAGATGTCTTGGGTGAGAAGGGCCGCCGCATTCGCGAACTTACTGCCCTCGTCCAAAAGCGATTCAAATTCCCTGAAAACTCCCTTGAACTTTACGCCGAAAAAGTTCAGCATCGTGGACTTTCTGCTGTCGCTCAATGCGAGTCTCTTCGCTACAAACTCTTGGGTGGTCTTGCCATCCGCCGGTATGTTCGATTCAATCTACTCTAACTATTGATAGTGATCATGATAACCTCTCAAAGTGCCTGCTATGGTGTCCTCCGATTTGTGATGGAGTCTGGTGCTAAGGGTTGTGAGGTTGTAGTTTCTGGCAAGCTTAGGGCCGCCCGTGCAAAATCTATGAAGTTTACCGATGGCTTTATGATCCATTCCGGTCAACCGGCTCGTGACTTTGTTGACTATGCCGTCCGTCACGTCCTCCTCAGGCAGGGTGTTCTTGGTATCAAAGTAAAAATGTATCAAGAAATGCCTATATCCATCAGAATCTATCTGACGTTTCGTGTTTTTTTTTAGTATGAAAGGCTATGATCCTGAAGGAAAACTCGGTCCCAAGAAACCCCTTCCCGATTCGATCCAAATTTTCGAACCCCCTGCAGACAAGCTCGTCTCCGAGCCTATTTCAGAACAGCGCGAACCTCTCCCTGTACCGGTTGCACCCCCCGCTGAAGAGGCATATGCTGCTCCGGAATCTTCGTTCCAACAACCCGAAGGATACACAGAGCAGCCTGTATTCTGATTTTTCCATTCTGTTTCTACTTTGTTGTAACTCCATTGCCTTTGATTCGGTAGTTTAAGCAAAACAAGGGTATCAGCAAGGATATAGCATAAAATAGCTGAGGCATCAAAGATTGATCTGAACACTGCTCCCTGCCAAACCACTTGAGGGTAATTCGATGACAAAATTCTTCCTTCGACAAATTCCCCAGTGGGGTGGTTTTCTGCCAGGTCCCAATGATAGAGTGATCTCAATTGTAGTCAACGACTGCGAGGGATCTGAAACAAAGATCGCAGCATCATTGAAGTCATAGACAATTGCGGCATTGCCACTGGAAGAAATAGTGACAGCTGCAAATTCGGAAGGTGTAATCGTGACGCTTCCGCCGTCTGGCTGCCAGAAAACGACCATGACCGTCTCGTGAGTTCCGTCATAAACCGCAGATATGTTTCCATCATTCAAAACGCATTGGAGGTCTAGTTTGGCCCGTTTTGCAGCGAATTCGCTGAATTTCACTCCTGGGAACATGATATAAGATAAATCTTTGGTTAGGGGACTGTGCTCGATCCAGGCAGTGAAGAGATCTACAGTCGCAGGGGGTTGTGTTGAGGTACCGATATTCGTCCAATTTCCCGTCCTCTCCCCAACGTCAAAACGTAAAGTGTTATCATCAGAAAGCCCAGGGAACACGTAGCCCACATAACCGTGCCAAAGGCTGGCGGAATCGAGGATGGACGGAACCCTGAGCTCTACGCCATCGTCGACGAAAATAGCACCATCATGGCGTCGTTGATCAAGAACAGAGATGACAGGCTGTCCTGAAGTAGAGGTGATGTTGGATATCATAATGAGTTGCACGTCGTCTTTGAGGAAGAACCAAACTTTCTGCCAATGCAGAGCTTTCGTCAAGGGATTAGTGTAACACATGACGGAAATACCAATTTCGCCAGTGGAAACACCCCCAACAAAGTTCTCGATACCGGTGAATCCAGCCTTGTCACAAGAAAGTTCAGTTGCCCCATAGTCAGTGGTAATCCCAGGGATCATATTCCAGTCCCAGGCCGCTGCTATGTCTTCATACTCGTTGCCTTTGAGATAAGTGTAATGAGTTCCATCAGATAAATGGAAACCAAATGGCTAGTTAAACACCATTTCAGTAATAAATTTCCAGAATATGGAAGACACAAACATTTGCGGAATTGATGCACTCGGTATTCAGAGTACGGGTAGAGAACATTTTGACCGTAGATACATAATTTTTACCGCGGTGCACCTAGAAATCAATCAATCAACGTAGTTCCTTACAAGGTAATATCGCCACAAACCATGTAATCATTATCATAAAACATACGGTTACCATTCAGCCGGCCAGCATTAGCGTTCTCGCCAGTTTCGGAAAGACGTCGGGCGAAATTGGTGATAGTCGCCGAATTCCAAAGTTGTCCAAGCTGACCGATCTCTGTAAGGTTCAAATTAATGCTCCCTGTTGCCCTGACCTAGTGTTTGTAACTCAGAATAAATGAAGAAAAAGGCGACCTACTGGGGGTCGACAACCGGGAAGGAAATGAAACGGCCGAGGACAGACTATTCCAAGTCTGTAAATCATGGTTCATTGGGTAGCACCGAGCAACTTACGAAATCCCAGTGTAAGACCCCAGTGAGACTGTTGCGGAAAATCATCCACTGATCACCGTCGATAAGAACGGCTAAAGCGAGCTGGGAATTGGTGTTGGCAGCAAACTGAGTCTGAGCTGCTTCAATCTCGAGGTCTACAACATCATTCGTGCTTCAATGGTATGAGTGATGTGCTTGGAATCACAAGACGATACCCACAAGTCCTTGCCTAAGGGGTTGTGACAAATGGAACAGCGCATTCATATCATCAGTGCTTACCGTAATTTCCATTGTACACAACTCCACCATGCTGGCCTAAGAAGTAGGAGTTAGCATAAGGCAGGAAATTAAAACTCGTGCCACACCGAAAGAACCATCGGGTCTGATACCATCGGCTTTGACCTCTTGGTGAGTGACTACTTCTGCATGAATACGCCGGTATGCGTCCGCGATTTGTGTGACATTTGTGTTGAGGAGCCCGCCATCAATCCCGATCTTTGCAACATCCAATATATTGGCCCCTGTCAAAAAACTTACCTCATTGAACGGTAGGAGGAAGAGATTGTATGAACGTCCGGTCATAAAAAGGCAGTGCAAAGATTGGGAGGAGGTCAGTGTATCATTAAGAAGTAAACAAGTTTGGCCAACGAGTTCCGGCAATCCAATGACCTATTCTGATGATCCAAATAAAGTAAATTATCGATGGGAAGGACACTGACGTTAGCAAACCAGTTCGTGTTCCTGTTTTTATATCAGAAGATGGTCAATTCAAATCCCAACATGCATACCAAAGGAGGTTTCCGGGATTATCACAGGGACAAGTCGAGGTACCACCCTGGGTCAAGCAAGCCAGATTGGTAAAGTCGCGTCCAAACCAGTAATCTATTGCCAATGAGATCTTCTCGTGAAGCGTTGAGTCATTGACAAAGTGATCCCCTCCTTCCAATCCACCGTGCCAAGCAGCGGCCATTACAACTGAGGCACAGATTAGGGACTAGCTCAGAGGTAATGTATTCTCCACTTACGTGCACGCTGCCAATGCTCCTCAGCTGGCCAGTTGGCTCGACGGGCTGCACAACCCGTAGTATAATCGACTTCACTGTCGGGCCACTTGCCATCAGAGCCGAGCGAATCCATCCTGTGAAACTAGGTCAGGTATCTGTATCCTCTGGATCTTACGGAGTCTACCATGATGAAATGTTACTGGCACCGGTAAGAGGACCAATTATATTACTGAGACGTCGTGATTGCATCAACTCAATCTCTGCCAGAGTCACAGCATCCACTGATTGAGTGGGTAGAGGTGTTGTGGAAGTTGAAAAGGATTGAGTAGGTGTGGCAGTTGCACAGCCTGATGTATCAATATTTGCACCTAGGGAAGATGAAATTAATGCATAGGAGGTTGATAAATGAGCCAATGGCTGGAAGATGGTGGGCAGAGGTACAGCGAGTGTCGGTGGGGAGATCGGAGGACTAGTTGAGGATGAAAGATTGGTCCGTGGAGTTCCTGGAAGCTCCAAGCCAGAAAATGATTGTACAAAAATGAGGGATGGATCGAAAAAATACGCATAGAGGAAAAGAGTGCAGAAAAAACCTGACAGTGACAGCATTAGGTTACCTTCAGCGTTGTCGGACCACCCGATTTATAGGTTTGCCCCTGTCGGGAATAGAGAGGATTTGGGAATGAGGACAGGCCTCCTGTCTAACTGCTGAGCCGAATGCGGCCTATGCGAAGATCCACCAATCTACTGGAGCGTAGACAGTATCCCATGGTACCTGACCCATGGTGCAAGAGGAGAACGAGAGCAGTGTTCGTATAGTAGTTTCCAAACCTGATTCAGATGGCAAAGGTGACGACCGTACTGTAAGATTGCCCAATCTTACTTTACCCGTTCAATCGATTTAGGAACCTTCTGGGTTTCCAACTCTGTTTGATGTAGAGCAGGCAACAGCGAGAGTGAGCCGAGTTTCTCCTGCTGAGACATTTGCCTCCAAGCATTGTACCTGTAACTCTTCCAATTTAAGATGACTTCGCTTCTGAGCTTATGTCCGACATGGATCACATGCCGGAGAGTTAAAAAAAGCCAAACCATCTAAACATATCACCAAAGTCATCAAAATACTGAGTCAACCGGGAACAAGGTAAAGTAAATGACTTCCCGTAGGATTCTGAGAGATTCTGGGAGTGTTGCATAAACCTTATTCTATGGTCTGAATCTGGGGAAAATGCAATTCCCGTAGCAACACTCCCTAGATGTGACATCACTATGTCACACGCGTGTTTTGTGCTGCAACACAATAATATTACAAATCATGAATTCTTGAGTCACCCTGAGGACGAGCTATTACTGTGCAATTATATATCATACCAGTATTCAGGCATGTGATGCTCAATGACAATACCGCAAAATGATCCAGACTTCCACTTTCTTTGACCTGCGTTTTCTTGGGAAACAGCCCATACGAAGCCGACAGAGGAGAAACTCGTCAACAAAAGAAATTTAAGCCTATATCCATTCCATAGTAGATGCCATCAGGAGAAATGTCTCAAGCTAGCTTAACTACTGTTGCACACTAATCCGTAGACTGATACACTTGGCTTACCTTGACTTTCTGTTGCATGTTCGAGATCCAATCTAACATGCCCTAGAGTGTATAAGATCCATGCAGGAAATCTGCGCAAGAATTTCAGCAACAAGATGACAACATTTGTATCAACATCAGTGCCATCGAAAAAGTTACATTGCTTTCAAATTTTCTGGCGCTTCTTCGCTGATGCCAAGTCTTTACCAACAACTGTAACACCCTTTCCTGTCTTCACAATGTTTTGAAGAGCAATCTGTTTTTCTTTCTTCATCCCACTAACACCTCTTAACACCTTCGTCTTCTTGCCCAAGTCCCTTTCCAGCGCCTCACGCTGCCTCTTCTTCGCTCTGCGTTTTCTTGAGTGGAGAGCTTGTTTTTCATTTGGCGCAAGTTCGGACCGTGACCGTGTGTCTGACGATGTAGGGTTGAATATTTCTTGTGGAGCAAGCATATTTGTCGTTGCCTGCGCAGTCGGTAGTGTCGATTCCAATGATGCGGTAGCGACGTTTGAAATAGTCGAAATCATGACTTTGGGCTGTACACGAATTTGAATCCCATTGGAGTGAATGTGAATAAGGACATACTTGTTTTGGAACGAAGTGGGCGTTGCATAGGGCGTCAAGTTTACTACAGATATTTTCCCATTGTTGCTCGATCTCCTCATGCTCTTTCTTCAATTTTCCATCCCGATCATCCAAGCCACCTTCACCTGCAAGATAATCTTTCTCATAAATTTGCGCCAGTGATTGTGTAGATTTCGTATCTTGAAGTTCGATGATACGAGACGGTAGAAAAGGTCTGTCCTCCAAGGGGCGAATGCGAACAACGTCATCAAACCGGTTTTCTAAGATCCGTGCCTTGATCCTCTGCTCTAAGTTTTGGACTACTTCCTCAGAAATCACAGGAACAGGTTTCATCACCCGTTCGAACTCCAGATCTTCCTCGAGCAGCGAATTTTGAGGGCGTGAGCGAATATCTGCTTCCCCCATTAGAGTCCATTCTTTCTGAGCTACATTTTCCGCCTCTAGCTGAGCGATTTGTTCCCGAAGTGCAGCCTGCCTTTTCTCATGCATAGTCATATCTGGCCCAAATCCACGTGAGAGAGGCAAATAATAAAGCAAGGTTACGCACCAGCATCCGTGTGGTTGTCTTCAGCGTCTGCAAACAAATCATCCTTCAACCTTTCAACAACTGTCATGTTATCTTCTTCCGAGTCCGGGTCCTGTGACACTAACTCGCCTCCCACATTATCTTGTTCCAAATCTAAGTCCTGTGACACTGTCTCGCCTCCCACCTCGTCTCCATTACCACTACCATCACCTATAAGTCCTTCACTAACATCCAACAAGTCATCCTCTGGCCCAGATCCCATGTCATCTGGGTTATCCATTCCGTTTTCATACAAAAAGCTAAGGGGCAAATTCTTGCCTTTGGCTTTGATCTTCTTGACTCGAACCTCATCATGAAAACGGACCCGACCTTCACTATCAGATTGTCCCTTAACCGAAGGACGCAATCGTGAGCTCGTGTGTTTTGGTGCTTCAAAGAAATCGCGGTAGAAGACATCTACCAAAAATGGTCGAAACACATTTCGTCAGACAATCGGTTGATACATACCAGCTGCATCTCGTGTTTCTGCTTCATCATCGAAAGAAGTGAAAAGATCCACATTTTCATCTTCATCTTCCGAAACATCTGTATGCTCAGTTAAATCAACGTTAGGTGATGTTAATTGACCACGAGACGAAGATTTCGCCTCCGCTTGGTATGTTTCAGCGTGGAATATGTCCAGATCAAAGAAATCATCGTTGAGCCCATGGACAGAACCGTTTTTGCTTAAGCGGGCATCTAATTTTACAACATCAAGTAAGTTGCTCTTGGCTGTCAAATCGGAGAGGTCTTCATCTGAAGATTGTAAATGGATTACATCTTCGTCCTCGTTGGTTAAATCATCGCTTTCGTCCTCACTTTCGCTGTCAGCTGTATCTTCTACATCTTCTTCCCCGTACTCCTCTTCTAATGCGTCAAAATCAATCTCCTCTCCGTTTTCAATTGCTTCCATCACCTTTAGTAAAAGGTCATCCTCTTCATTGCCTCGAATTACCCGGTGAAATGTTTCCCCTTTACTCTCCTTTGTTCCTAATACGCGGTCCGACAAATCGCAAATCGCCCTTATACGTAGATCGAGTTGCATCCATACTTGTTCTGCATCCATGTTCTCAATAATTAAAGAAGGTATAGGAGTAACCTCGAAGGTTTTGGAGGTAGAAGCTTGAAATAAGGGTCTATCATTCTTTGTCTGTGATCTCGTCTGAGGCTTTTGAGGCGAATCCAAAGATATCAGAAGTCCATCTAGAAAAACCTTTGAAATATGTTCTGTTCCTAATGCTAATGATGTTGGCCAGGATGACACCATGAATAGGGCGACGAGACATACATAGGTCAAAGATGTACTTTGTAGCGGTCAATGCAGCATTTTGAATGCCTTCGTTTCCATGAGCTAATGTTTCTATCCGTCCGTCAAGTTCATTTGTCACTGCAATGAGTTCATCCGGGATCGCGAGAATCTCACGAGCTGTCATACTATGAGGGTTAAAAACGAGGACTGTTTGTCTATGTTTGCTTGACCAGGGAGGAATCCTGTACCCATCACGTGGGTTACTTATATCTTGCCAGCACTTCCCTTCATTGCCATGCCGTTTCTCAGGAAGAAAGACCCGCATTCAATACCTCCTGTAGCATCCGCAATCCATGTCGCCAGCAGGAATCCATACAACGCCTCGCCCATGAACCGATCAAGTTCTCATGTTGACAAGTATACTGAAGGGGAAGATCAGTACGCAACAGATAGATACCCACACAGCAGGGGAGTCCCTGATACCTACGCCCGAGGAGAAGCCGATTTAGAGCAAGATCGCAATGCCCTACTCTCTGGCTATAAACCTCAGAAGCCAACAGGAGGTTCTGGGAGATTTCCCAGTGGTCCTGACATCGGGCATTCTAAGGCAGGGGAAGAAACAGAAGAAGATATTGAAGGGATCAAGCAACAGACTCAATTTCTCAAACAGGAGAGCGTAAAGACGACGAGGAATGCCATACGAATGGCACGTGAGGCTGAAGAGACTGCGATGAATACACTTGGGAGATTGGGTGACCAGTCCGGTATGCTTGGATTCTACCTGACAATGACATTTCTTAAAGGACTTCTACGTGATTAGAAAAACTTGCCAATACCGAGCGTCACATGGACGTCGCGAAGGGGCACTCCGCCCGAGCTGAGGACAAAACTGACGAGCTTAAAAAGCTGAATCGTTCTATCTTCAGGCCTGCTATCATTTGGAATAAGGACGAGAAGAGGAGAGCTCAGGAAGCCAAGATTCATGCTCGTTTTGAAGAAGAGAGAGACGAGAGGGAAAGGGCAATGCTGGACATTAGAGACAGTCAGAATCGTGTTGGAAAAGCAGTCACTTATGGTCACGATGACGAGGAGGAGGCTATCGGTGGACAACGTCGAATGCTCACCGCTACACAACAAAAGGATCGTATGGAGCAACGAAAGCGGTTCCAATTTGAAGAGACCCCATCTGACAACGAGTTGGAAGATGAACTTGACGATAATTTGAACGAGATCAGCAACATTACGAAAAGACTTCAGACATTAGGTACCGCTATGGGTCAAGAACTTGATCAACAGAATTCCCGAATCGATAGAATCAGTCAAAAGACAGATCGTCTGGACAGCCACATCTTCAAAAACACAGAGAAGGTGAGTTTATTGTAAATGTTCCCGAGTTGAGACTGAAGCATCCCTGTAGTTAAGGCGGATCAAATAGATTATTTTGTTTTACTATGTTGGATAGAATTCAGCTTATTTGCGAATACCCTTACTTGGAATGTTAGAATCATGTGATGATATATTTAGCGCCTTTTGGTGGTTCACTATTCTTCTTCTTGCTACTCAGCTCAAAGATTGTACAGGAAACCCTCTCGAATGGTATCAGATTATGAAAAGCAAAAGGCTGCTTCAATTGCTAGGGTAATTGAACTATGGAATATATCGACTGTCATCTGACTGTCCAACAGAACAAGAAGCTCCTGCAATCACTAGGGCTCGACCGACCTCTGATCGAGCCAAAAGTAAGTTTGAAGAAGGAAACTTTGAAACGCAAATATGCTCCAGAGACGGAGAGTATAGACGCGCCCACACCCGAGATTAAGCGCATCGCAGTTCAGATGGACATGGAGAGCGAGCCTATCGCTCTTCGTCGTAGCTCTCGCAACTCTGGAAAGAAAGTTGATTATTCTGGATCCCAGGGTTCTGGCCTTCCCCAGCCTCTTATTTATAATAATAAAAAAGAGAATGAGGGGCCAATGGGTCGTGAGGCCGGGCAACGTATTCATAATCCGTTGAGTCGCTCTCTTGCATTCGAAGTTGTTGCAATTTTAACTTCAGCGCTTTGTTCAGGAAGACCTATGGACATATTCCAGGTATTGCTGTTGGTACCTGGTGGTTGACAAGGGAAGCTTGTAGTAGAGATGCCATTCACGCGTGGGTCATTCCATATATCTATTATGCCTTGTGAAATTGATGTGCTCGTAGTCCTTGGGTTGGAGGAATCTCAGGAGGTCCTGAGGGGGCGCACAGTGTAGTTCTTAGCGGAGGTTATGACGATGATGTTGATATGGGCCATTCTTTGTATGGCGGCTCTCATTTCTCGCCTCATCCAAACACTAATCAGAATTCGCCAGTACTTACACCGGTTCAGGTTTGCAGTACGAGCTCGTGGCTGCATTACATTGATATCCAACTTAGTCCTAGGTGGACGTGACTTGAAAGGCACAAAGACTGCCCCAAAAAATGTAGGCAATTTTTCCGATCCATCTTAGATTGATACTAACTACGTCTAGCTGCGTACAGCTCCTCAAAGCTCTGACCAGACTTTTGAAAATAACGTACGCATCCGAATTATTCCTTCTGTGCTACTATCCATCATAAAGGTTTTGGCCAGTTCAACAAGATGCTTTTGGTATATACACTGCTCTCATCATAATATTGTCATAGGCTCATTCATACGGATAGCGCTCCAGCCAAACCAGAAAGCCAGTGAGGGTTGTGCGCGGTTTCAAAGTCAGGTCGAAGTACGCACCTGCTGAAGGGTCTGTCAATCCAAACAACCATCCGACGGGAAATCTGAGACTCTCTAGGTATCGCTATGACGGACTATACAGAGTAGAAAAGGTAAAGTGGTTGAAAGTCTGCATGACGTTGTCTGAAGGCAAGAAGGCTTGGTCAGAACAAGGGCTTGCTTCCAAGTATCTCGTCTGCAAATATGCATTCAGGGTTAGTTGTTCTTGCATTTACCTGTGTTTGGGAATGATGAACATTAGAGGTCCACCTTGTAGCGCTTAGATGGGCAACCGGTGTTGCCGGTCAATTCGGATTATGATGAAGAGGCAGAACCCACCGCAATCGAAGACGCAACCGAAGACGCATGATCATCATGCGTGAAACTCAACATACTCTGCTGTCAGGTCATTTTGGCTCTCGATACATTGAACTCCCATAGAGTAGACCTCAAAAGTGATATCAACTCTGGCAAAGATACTATCTTCCTGAATCTAAGATGCTTCATAGTCTCTTCCTGTGATGAATCACAACTCGGCCATCTGTCGGCGAGTCTAATTTAGAGGCATTTGTAACCACAGATGACTTCGTGTAGGAAACCAATGATGCTGGGAGTTGAATTACTCGTTCGAGATTGCCACGATACAGGCATTCTTCCATTGACCAGCATGATCAGTACCCTTGCCCTAATTTTTCTCCATTCGGCTGGGGTGAACGCTGTCGCAGGAGTCACTACCTTCAACGACGTTAGTTACTATCATTGAACCATTAGTGACGAATCATTTATATATGGAAAGCAGTACGGGATCCAGAGCAGCGTTGCCTGCCCAGGTGAATATGAGCCACAACATTGACTCCTGGAAAGGAACTAGAACTTGCAACTCAGGTTTCTCCCCTAGCAATTCTCAGGGAACCGGTATATTTGCAGCTGCCATGTCTGATTTATCGCCCCTGTGGACAGGGTCTCAATGCACCGGTACTAAGGATGCTAGCAAATGGTAAGGTATCCCAAGGAAGATCGCTATTTCCATAACCTTCTCCTTGTGCACCCAGTAATGGTAGTGGAAGCTGCATTGATTGTACTGGACGTATGTATTCCAAGTCAGATTTGACTGATCTACCATCAACTCATTATCCCTGAGCTGCTTGTCCTGACGAAGAACAGTGCGGTCATGTGAGTAAAGCAATCTTCCCTCGACTATCACTGACATCGTCCTGGCAAGTGTTTCAATGTCCGCTGTAAGTGATCGTTGAAAATGATGCATGAAGTAAACAGATTCATATGGCATGCAGGTACAGGATCCTTGGATGGCGAGACGAGTGGTGCATGCACAGGCAACACCATAATAGTCAAAATCATCGACGCGTACGTCCAAAAAATCTACGGAATTGATAATGCCCACGAATTTTAAACATAGTTGTCCGGCAACCCATCCCGCTAATTATTGCAAGATAGCTGCCTTTGGCGGAGTAGGTTGATCATTGCATGATCATATCTTCCGGTTGATTGAGGTTTTTTACATATAGAACATACCAGAGAGGGAGGCTTGTGAGGCCAGTGGAGTCAATGCCCTTGACATCGCGACTACTGCCAGAGGCACTTTGTCCTCTTTTGTATGTTGCACCCCATAGTTTCAACGGGAACCAATGTTTGACGGTGTTCTGTAGCAGGGAAACCTTAACATCGACATTGAAGCGACTTCCTGCTAAGCGGTTAATCTGTTTTTTCTGAGAATCCTCCCGTATATAAAAATAGCCATGAGAACAACGGGAAGACCGCGGGAAATATAGAACTTGCAGACTTTGGGTTTTCTATCTCTCCAGTATTCTCTTTGT
>Ga0153936_100077_pt1 | contig 21107 bp, 20 predicted proteins | sample TSNJ020MetaG_FD_102272 | JGI IMG/M metagenome (GOLD analysis project Ga0153936, IMG submission 102272) | Attine ant fungus gardens microbial communities from New Jersey, USA - TSNJ020 MetaG | ecosystem: Host-associated > Fungi > Mycelium > Unclassified | place: USA: New Jersey, Wharton State... | reverse complement strand
GAGCAGGCAATTAATTAGTCATTTAGAAAAAATTCAATACCGTTACTGTTAGTGCTAACATTACCTGAGTCAAATGCATAAACGGAGTAGCGGATGTGCATTTGCGTAGCAAATTGCTTACCAATTTAGCGATTGTTGGTTAAATGGTGTTGCAATATACTGTTTTAAAACAAATTTATAGTTTGTATGTGATCTTTCGTGTGGGTCACCACTGCAAATAAGGAATTTAAATGCCTGTAATTACACTTCCTGATGGTAGTCAACGCCATTACGATCACGCTGTTAGTCCTCTGGATGTTGCCCTGGATATCGGTCCTGGCCTGGCGAAAGCCTGTATTGCCGGTCGGGTAGACGGTGAGCTGGTTGATGCCAGTGATCTGATTGAGCATGATGCTCAATTGGCGATTATCACCGCTAAAGATGAAGCGGGTATAGAGATAATCCGTCACTCCTGTGCTCACTTATTGGGGCATGCGATTAAGCAGCTGTGGCCTCATACCAAAATGGCGATTGGTCCGGTTATCGACAACGGTTTCTACTATGACGTTGATTTAGACCAGACGCTGACCCAGGAAGATCTCGAGAAGCTTGAAAAGCGGATGCACGAGTTAGCTGAAACTAACTACGATGTTATCAAGAAAAAAGTGAGCTGGCGCGAAGCGCGCGAGACATTTATTAATCGGGGTGAGAGCTATAAAGTTGCCATCCTCGATGAGAATATCAGCCATGATGATAAGCCCGGTCTGTATCATCATGAAGAATACGTTGATATGTGCCGTGGCCCGCATGTGCCGAATATGCGTTTCTGCCACCATTTTAAATTGCAGAAAACCTCCGGTGCCTACTGGCGTGGTGACAGCAATAATAAAATGCTGCAACGTATTTATGGCACGGCCTGGGCGGATAAAAAGCAGTTAAATGCTTATTTAAAACGCCTGGAAGAGGCCTCAAAACGCGATCACCGTAAAATTGGTAAGCAGCTCGACCTGTATCATATGCAGGAAGAAGCGCCGGGCATGGTGTTCTGGCACAATGACGGCTGGACTATTTTCCGTGAGCTGGAAGTATTTGTCCGCAGTAAGCTTAAAGAGTACCAGTACCAGGAAGTCAAAGGTCCATTTATGATGGATAGGGTATTATGGGAAAAAACGGGCCACTGGGATAACTACAAAGAGGCGATGTTTACCACCTCTTCTGAAAACCGTGAATACTGCATTAAGCCAATGAACTGCCCGGGGCATGTGCAGATTTTTAATCAGGGGCTTAAGTCTTATCGCGACCTGCCGCTGCGTATGGCCGAGTTCGGTAGCTGCCACCGTAACGAACCGTCAGGCGCGCTGCATGGCCTGATGCGCGTCCGTGGTTTTACCCAGGATGACGCACATATTTTCTGTACCGAAGACCAGGTACGTGATGAAGTGAATAGCTGTATTCGCATGGTTTATGACATGTACAGCACCTTCGGCTTTGAAAAAATCGTCGTTAAGCTGTCAACGCGCCCTGAAAAGCGTATTGGTAGTGATAAAATGTGGGACCGTGCCGAAGCTGACCTCGCCGTTGCACTAGAGGAAAACAATATTCCGTTTGATCTTCAACCGGGAGAAGGGGCGTTTTATGGCCCGAAAATTGAGTTTACTCTGTATGACTGTTTGGACAGAGCCTGGCAGTGTGGTACTGTACAGCTCGATTTTTCTCTGCCATCACGTTTGAATGCCTCTTATATTGGCGAAAATAATGAACGTCTGGTGCCGGTGATGATTCACCGTGCTATTTTAGGGTCGATGGAGCGCTTTATCGGTATTTTGACCGAAGAGTTCGCAGGCTTCTTCCCAACATGGCTGGCACCGGTACAGGCAGTTGTGATGAATATCACAGATGGTCAGTCTGAATATGTCAGCGAGTTAACGCGAAAACTGCAAAATGCAGGTATTCGTGTAAAAGCAGACTTGAGAAATGAGAAGATTGGCTTTAAAATCAGAGAACACACGTTGCGTCGTGTCCCATATATGTTAGTTTGCGGCGATAAAGAGGTCGAGTCGGGCAAAGTTGCCGTTCGTACCCGTCGTGGTAAAGACCTGGGTAGCATTGACGTTAACGAATTGATTGAGAAGCTGCAGAATGAAATTCGCAGCCGCAATCTTTCCCAACTGGAGGAATAAGGTATTAAAGGCGGAAAAAGAGTTCAACCGGCACGTCCAAATCGCATTAACAGAGAAATTCGTGCAACTGAGGTTCGTCTTACAGGTATAGACGGCGAACAGATTGGCATCGTCAGTCTGAATGAAGCATTAGAGAAAGCCGAAGAAGCAGGGGTTGACTTAGTTGAAATCAGTCCTAATGCCGAACCGCCTGTTTGCCGCATAATGGACTACGGCAAGTTCCTCTACGAAAAAAGTAAGTCTTCTAAGGAACAGAAGAAGAAGCAAAAAGTTATTCAGGTTAAAGAAATTAAATTTCGACCTGGCACCGATGATGGCGACTATCAGGTAAAACTCCGCAGCCTGGTTCGCTTTCTGGAAGAAGGAGATAAAGCCAAAATCACACTGCGTTTCCGTGGTCGTGAGATGGCACACCAACAAATCGGTATGGAAGTGCTTAACCGCGTCCGTGACGATTTGAGTGAACTGGCAGTCGTTGAGTCTTTCCCAACGAAGATTGAAGGCCGCCAGATGATCATGGTGTTAGCTCCTAAGAAGAAACAGTAAGGCCATCAAGTAACATGTCCACGGGGGCAACCCCGTGGTTTTGTTCGCCTTCTGATTTCGTTTTATTAACAATGCGAAGTGGAAATAGAAATGCCAAAGATTAAAACAGTACGCGGCGCCGCTAAGCGCTTCAAAAAGACTGCTTCTGGTGGTTTTAAGCGTAAGCACGCTAACCTGCGTCACATTCTGACTAAAAAGTCAACTAAGCGTAAACGTCACCTGCGTCCGAAAGGTCTGGTCTCCAAAGGGGATCTGGGTCTGGTTGTCGCGTGCCTGCCGTACGCATAAGTTAACATTTTAATTTAATTCAGAATATAATACAGGAAAGCTAATATGGCTCGCGTAAAACGTGGTGTAATTGCACGTGCTCGTCACAAAAAAATCCTCAAACAAGCTAAAGGTTACTATGGTGCGCGTTCACGCGTTTACCGCGTTGCCTTCCAGGCTGTTATCAAAGCTGGTCAGTACGCTTACCGCGACCGTCGTCAACGTAAACGTCAATTCCGCCAGCTGTGGATTGCACGTATCAACGCCGCAGCTCGTCAGAACGGTATCTCTTACAGCAAATTCATCAATGGCCTGAAAAAAGCCTCTGTTGAAATCGACCGTAAGATCCTGGCTGACATCGCAGTATTCGACAAAGTTGCCTTCACGGCACTGGTTGAAAAAGCGAAAGCAGCTCTGGCGTAAAAGCCCGTTATCAGAGGGAGCCTGGCTCCCTCTTTTATTTTACACGCTCAATGATTGACTTTATTCTGTCGCTTTCATTGAATAAAATGATTATGACCGTCGACTCACTAAGGTAATTGCAAGCATGAATGCTGCTATTTTCCGTTTCTTTTTTTACTTTAGCGCCTGATTCCAGGGGGCTTTGTGCGTGAGAAAAGAAACGAAAAATAACGCCAGAAGCCTCCAGATGGAGGCTTTTTTTTGCTTTTAAATTTCGTGTCATAACTACCCCGGCAGTGCGCCGAACTATGAGGAATAACATGCCACATCTCGCAGAGCTGGTTGCCCGAGCAAAAGCAGCCATAAATGATGCCCCGGATGTTGCCGCGTTAGATACCGTACGCGTCGAATTTTTAGGGAAGAAAGGGCACTTGACCCTTCAGATGACCACCCTGCGTGAGTTGCCTGCGGAAGAAAGGCCTGCGGCAGGTGCGGTGATAAACGAGGCGAAAGAGCAGGTTCAGGAAGCCCTTAACCTGCGCAAAAATGAGCTTGAAAGCGCGGCGCTTAATGCGCGTCTGGCTGAGGAAACCATCGATGTGTCTCTGCCAGGACGGCGGATTGAAAACGGTGGCCTGCACCCGGTCACTCGCACTATCGACCGTATCGAAAGCTTTTTCCGTGAGCTGGGCTTCTCGGTGGCCACCGGGCCTGAAATCGAAGATGATTATCATAACTTCGATGCGCTGAATATCCCAGGCCATCACCCGGCCCGTGCCGATCATGATACCTTCTGGTTTGACGCCACCCGTTTACTGCGCACGCAGACATCAGGCGTACAAATCCGCACCATGAAAGAGAAGCAACCGCCGATTCGTATTATTGCCCCGGGGCGCGTGTATCGTAACGACTACGACCAGACCCATACCCCGATGTTCCATCAGATGGAAGGCCTGATTGTTGATACCAATATCAACTTCACCAATCTGAAAGGCACGCTGCATGATTTTCTGAACAACTTTTTTGAAGAAAACCTGCAAATTCGCTTCCGTCCTTCCTATTTTCCTTTCACCGAGCCTTCCGCGGAAGTGGATGTAATGGGCAAAAACGGTAAATGGCTGGAAGTGCTGGGTTGCGGTATGGTTCATCCTAATGTTCTGCGTAACGTAGGTATCGACCCTGAAGTTTACTCTGGCTTTGCTTTTGGTATGGGTATGGAGCGTCTGACAATGTTGCGCTATGGCGTTACCGATCTCCGTGCATTTTTCGAAAATGACTTACGTTTTCTTAAACAGTTTAAATAAGGGCAGGATATCCAATGAAATTCAGTGAACTCTGGTTACGCGAATGGGTAAATCCAGCCAATAACAGTGAAGAACTTTGTAACCAAATTACCATGGCCGGTCTGGAAGTGGACGGCCTTGATGCGGTAGCCGGTGCCTTTCATGGTGTCGTGGTCGGGGAAGTGGTTGAATGCGGCCAGCATCCCAATGCCGATAAATTACGCGTCACCAAAGTGAATGTCGGCGGTGACCGTCTGCTGGACATCGTCTGCGGGGCAGCGAATTGCCGTCAGGGACTGAAAGTGGCCGTGGCAACCGTTGGCGCGGTCTTACCGGGTGATTTCAAAATCAAAGCGGCGAAACTGCGCGGCGAACCCTCAGAAGGCATGCTCTGTTCTTTCTCGGAGCTGGGCATCAATGATGACCAGAACGGGATTATTGAACTGCCAGCGGATGCACTGATTGGCACCGATATCCGCGACTACTTACAGCTTGATGATAACACCATTGAAATCAGCGTCACGCCAAACCGTGCCGACTGCCTCGGTATCATTGGTATCGCCCGTGATGTTGCCGTGGTGAATCAGCTGAGCCTGCATGAGCCTGAAATTGCGGCCGTTACTCCGGAAATTACCGACACCGTTGATATTCGTGTTGATGCCCCGCAAGCCTGCCCGCGCTATCTTGGCCGTGTGGTTAAAGGCATTAATCTGAATGTTGCCACACCGCTGTGGATGAAAGAAAAACTGCGTCGCTGTGGCGTGCGCTCCATTGACCCTGTGGTTGATGTGACTAACTACGTCCTGCTTGAGCTTGGCCAGCCGATGCACGCCTTTGACCTTAGCCGCATCGATGGTGGTATCGTCGTTCGCCTGGCGCAGGAAGATGAAAGCCTGGTCCTGCTTGATGGTAACGAAGCGAAGCTGAATGCTGACACCCTGGTGATTGCTGATAATCACAAAGCCCTGGCAATGGCCGGTATTTTTGGCGGTGAGCACTCAGGGGTTAATGAGCACACTCAGGATGTATTACTGGAGTGTGCCTTTTTCAATCCGCTGTCCATCGCCGGACGCGCCCGTCGTCATGGCCTGCATACCGATGCATCCCATCGCTATGAGCGTGGGGTCGACTCATCCCTGCAGTATAAAGCGATGGAACGTGCCACACGTTTGCTGATTGATATTTGTGGCGGTAAAGCCGGCCCGATTATTGATGCAACCAGTGAAGCCCATCTGCCAGAGCGTGCCACCATTACCCTGCGCCGTAGCAAGCTGGACCGCCTGATTGGACATGAAATTGCCGATCAACAGGTCAGCGATATTCTGCGCCGTTTAGGCTGTGAGGTGACTGAGGGTGAAGGCCAGTGGACGGCGGTTGCGCCGGCCTGGCGTTTTGATATGGCTATTGAAGAGGACCTGGTTGAGGAAGTGGCCCGTGTTTACGGCTATAACAGCATTCCAAACCAGCCGATTCAGGCAAGCCTTATTATGGGTGAGCACCGGGAAGCCACGCTGCCGCTGCAGCGTGTGAAAACCATGCTGGTGGATAAAGGCTACCAGGAAGTAATTACTTACAGTTTTGTTGACCCAAAAGTTCAACAGCTGCTACACCCGGCGCAGCAGGCATTAATCCTGCCGAACCCGATTTCCAGTGATATGTCAGCAATGCGATTATCATTACTGACTGGTTTACTGAACACTGTCGTCTATAATCAAAATCGCCAACAAAGCCGTGTGCGTATTTTCGAGTCAGGATTACGGTTTGTTCCTGATACACAGGCGTATCTTGGTATTCGTCAGGATCTTATGCTGGCAGGCGCCATTTGTGGCAACCGCTATGAAGAGCATTGGGACCTTGAGCGCAAGACGGTGGATTTCTTCGATCTGAAAGGTGATTTAGAGTCTGTCCTGGCCTTGACGGGTAAGCTCGATAGGATCGAATTCCGGGTAGAGGCGAATCCGGCTTTGCATCCAGGACAAAGTGCGGCATTGTATATTGCTGATGAATATATCGGCTATATTGGTGTTGTACATCCGGAACTTGAGCGTAAACTGGACTTGAATGGTCGTACGGTGGTGTTCGAGTTGCTGTGGGATAAGCTTGCAGACCGCGTGGTTCCTGACTCTCAGGAGATTTCCCGCTTCCCGGCAAACCGTCGGGATATCGCGGTTGTCGTCGCTGAAAGCGTTCCTGCGGCTGATGTTTTACTTGAATGTAAGAAAGTTGGCGCAAATCAGGTAGTTGGCGTAAACTTATTTGATGTGTACCGTGGCAAGGGTGTAGCCGAAGGGTTTAAGAGCCTTGCCATAAGCCTTATCCTCCAGGATAGCGGTCGTACACTCGAAGAAGAGGAGATTGCTGCTACTGTTAGTCGTTGTGTCGCAGCATTAAAAGAGCGATTCCAGGCATCATTGAGGGATTGAACGTATGGCGCTTACAAAAGCTGAAATGTCAGAATATCTGTTTGATAAGCTAGGACTTAGCAAGCGGGATGCCAAAGAGCTCGTAGAGCTGTTTTTCGAAGAGATTCGTCGTTCTTTGGAAAATGGAGAGCAGGTTAAACTCTCGGGTTTTGGTAATTTTGACTTACGGGACAAAAATCAACGCCCTGGGCGTAACCCGAAAACCGGTGAAGATATTCCTATCACGGCACGCCGTGTAGTGACATTCCGACCTGGTCAGAAACTGAAAAGTCGGGTTGAAAACGCGTCGCCAAAGGACGAGTAATAATATTGTAATAAAAGGCCGCTTATGCGGCCTTTTTCTTTTTCTCAATGCTCATGACTATTCAAAAACATCAGCCTTATGCTTCTTACCAAAAGGATGACAATCAACCGATGCTGATTTTTGTTGCCCGCCAGCGGCAATTTGAACGTCGCTGGGTTATTGCCTTGCTACTGGCCATGCTGGCTACCCTGACGCTGAGCTTGTGCGCCGGGGATATCTGGCTGTCACCCGGCCAATGGTGGAGCGCTGAGGGACAGCTGTTTATCTGGCAAATTCGCCTCCCGCGGACCCTTGCCGTATTGCTGGTTGGCGCCGCACTTGCCGTGTCTGGCGCGGTGATGCAGGCGCTATTTGACAACCCACTGGCGGAGCCGGGGTTGCTTGGCGTCTCCAGTGGGGCAGGGGTGGCGCTGGTGGCAGCCCTGTTACTGGGCCAGGGGATGCTACCCGGCTGGGCATTAGGGCTATGTGCAATTATTGGGGCGCTGATCGTCACCTGCATTCTATTACGTTTTGCCAGACGGCACTTATCCACCAGCCGTCTGCTACTGGCCGGCGTTGCCCTGGGGATGATTTGCAGTGCCCTGATGACATGGGCCGTTTATTTCAGTTCAAGTCTGGACTTGCGTCAGTTAATGTATTGGATGATGGGGGGCTTTAGCGGTATTGACTGGCGCCAGCTCTGGCTGATGCTCAGTCTGATACCGGTGATTATCTGGCTTTGCTGCCAGCACCGGGCATTGAATATAATGTCTCTCGGCGAGCTGTCAGCCCGCCAGCTTGGCCTTCCCGTATGGCTATGGCGCAATATTCTGGTGGTGGTTACCGGCTGGCTGGTTGGGGTAAGCGTTGCCCTGGCGGGGGCTATCAGCTTTATTGGTTTGGTTATCCCCCATCTGTTGCGCATTATTGGGCTGAGCGATAACCGGGTATTGCTGCCCGCCAGTGCTTTGGCGGGGGCGACGGCGCTGGCCGCCGCCGATATTATTGCAAGGCTGGCGCTCTCGTCCGCTGAGCTGCCTATTGGTGTGGTGACGGCGACCTTTGGGGCGCCGGTATTTATCTGGTTACTATTGAAGGTCGGGCGTTAGCCGGCCTGTGATAACGGAGAAGTTATGTCGCAGACAATGTTAGATACAGAAGTAAAGACCATTGATGGGGAAGAAACGACTCTTGCACCGTTTGCCGGTCAGGTACTGTTGATAGTCAACGTCGCCTCACAATGTGGTCTTACGCCACAATATGAGCAATTAGAGCAGATTTATACCCGCTTTAAGGATCAGGGCTTCGCGGTGCTGGGTTTCCCTTGTAACCAGTTTTTAGGCCAGGAGCCGGATGACGAAGCGACGATTAAAAACTTCTGTAGCGTTAACTATGGGGTCAGCTTCCCGTTATTCAGCAAAATTGAGGTTAACGGTGAGCAGCGTCATCCGTTATATCAAAAATTAACCGATGCCCGTCCGCAGGCCATTGCGCCGGAAGGCAGCGGTTTTTTAGAGCGTATGAGCAGTAAAGGCCGGGCCCCTAAGCAGGTGGGGGATATTTTATGGAATTTTGAAAAATTCCTGATTGGCCGTGACGGGAAGGTTATTGCCCGTTTCTCACCGGATATGACCCCGGATAACCCGCAGCTTGTGGAGGCTATTCGCCAGGCATTGAAAACCGCGTGACCATTCTGCAACTGGCGGATGTTGCCGTGGGTGACAGACTCGGGCCTGTGACGGCCCGGGTTAATGCCGCAGAGCTTATCCACCTGGCCGGCCCTAACGGGGCCGGCAAAAGCACATTGCTAACCCGTATGGCGGGGCTTATTGAAGGCGACGGTGAGATATTGCTTAACGGCCAGCCCCTTAGCCAATGGACTTCCATTGCCCTTGGCCGTCATCGTGCCCTGCTGATGCAGCAACAAACGCCACCTTTTGCCATGCCAGTCTGGCACTATTTGCAGCTCCATCAATCTGCCGACGGCGCAGACCGGGTGATGATGCATCTGGCGGCCAGGCTTCATTTAACGGATAAATTAACCCGGCCGGTTAATCAGCTATCCGGCGGGGAGTGGCAGCGGGTGCGTCTGGCGGCGGTTTTTCTGCAGGTTCATCCTGAACTCAACCCGCAAGCACAAATCCTGTTGCTTGATGAGCCAATGAACAGCCTCGACATTGCCCAACAGGCGGCCCTTGATGGACTGATCCAGACCTTTATTGAGGCCGGTATCGCCATTGTGATGAGCAGTCATGACGTAAATCATAGTTTGCGACATGCTGACCAGGTCTGGTTGCTACGGGGGGGTAAGCTGCTGGCGCAGGGCAGTAGTGATAGGGTGTTAACGCCTGACAACCTGCAATGTGCCTACGATATCCCGTTTCGCCTGTTAGCGGTTGAGGGGTATAACGTGCTGATTACCGATAGTAATGTCGAAAACTTGCAATAATTCACTCCCACAGGCTACATTACTGTTTATTATTCTGTGTCGGGGTGTTTGCTTATGCGTTTCTGGCTTATTGCCTTCGTCTGTTTTGTGCTGGCCGGGTGTAGCCATCATGCCCCCAAGCCAAACGCGCGACTCTCTGACTCCATTGCGGTATTAGCCCAGTTACAAGACCAGCTCGGATCCTGGCGCGGAACCCCTTATCGCTACGGGGGAATGAGCCGCAGCGGCATTGATTGCTCCGGCTTTGTGTTAACCACCTATCGCGATAAATTTAATCTGCAGTTACCGCGGATGACCAGTGAACAGGCGCTAATAGGCACCCGCATCAGCAAAGATCAACTGTTACCCGGTGACCTGGTATTTTTTAAAACAGGCTCGGGTGAAAACGGGTTACATGTCGGCATTTATGATGCAGATAACCAGTTTATCCATGCTTCAACCAGCCGGGGCGTGACCCGCTCATCCCTGGACAATGCCTACTGGCGCAAGTATTTCTGGCAGGCACGGCGTCTCTGACACGCCGCTGTTGTTGTCCGGCAAGGAATATTTTCATCGTTGGTTTGTGCACTCGTTGCCGGGTTAAGCTGCCGGGTATTTTCCCCCTGTCCAGCGTCAGCCTCTTCTCTTTCTTCCCTAAAATATACAACGTCCTACGGGTTTTTTAATCGGTCGTCTGCCAGTACACTGTCCCCGGGAGGAACCATGAATAATACCATCACTTTTCAAAATAGCTGGCATGATGAATTGCCGGAGTTTTATACCGCACTGCAACCCACACCGCTGGACAATACGCGTCTGCTGTATCATAGCCAAACGCTGGCCAGCGAGTTAGGGCTGGACGCTAGCCTGTTTGACTCCGCCCACAGTGCCGTCTGGAAAGGTGAGGCGTTACTGGCGGGGATGCAACCCCTGGCTCAGGTGTACAGTGGGCATCAGTTTGGGGTGTGGGCCGGCCAGTTAGGTGACGGCCGCGGCATCTTACTGGGTGAGCAAAAACTGTCCGATGGCCGTAAGATGGACTGGCATCTTAAGGGGGCAGGGTTAACCCCTTATTCCCGCATGGGGGATGGCCGGGCAGTCCTGCGCTCAACCGTGCGTGAGTTCCTCGCCAGTGAAGCGATGCATGCATTAGGCATTCCCACCACCCGGGCACTGACTATTTCTGTCAGCGATACCCCCATCTATCGTGAACGGCCAGAGCCGGGAGCGATGCTACTGCGGGTGGCTGAGAGCCATCTGCGTTTCGGTCATTTTGAGCATGCCTACTATCGCCGTGAGCCGGAAAATGTCCGCAAGCTTGCGGATTATGCCATTGCCCATCACTGGCCACAGCTTCAGGATGAGCCGGATCGCTATGCCCTGTGGTTTGCTGATATCATTAAACGCACCGCGGGTCTTATCGCCCATTGGCAAACCGTCGGTTTCGCCCATGGGGTGATGAATACCGATAATATGTCGATCCTCGGCCTGACCATGGACTATGGCCCCTATGGTTTTCTTGACGATTATCAGCCCGACTTTATCTGTAATCACTCTGACTACCAGGGACGGTATGCGTTTGATAATCAACCGGCGGTGGGGCTATGGAATTTGCAGCGTCTGGCACAATCACTGTCGATGCTTATCAGCGCCGAGCGGCTTAATCCGTTACTCGATGCCTACCAGACTGAATTGATGCAGGCTTACGGTAAGCTGATGCGAGCCAAACTGGGCTTTATGACCCCCCGTAAAGATGATAACCAGCTCCTGGTTGATTTACAGGCTCTGATGCAAAAAGAGGGCCGGGACTATACTCGTACCTTCCGTTTGCTAAGCCTGAGTGAGCAACACAGTGCCAGCTCCCCCCTGCGGGATGAGTTTATCGATAGAGCGGCGTTTGATAGCTGGTATGCCCGCTATCGTCAGCGGTTATGCGATGAGCAAATTGCCGATGATAGCCGACGCCTGGCGATGCAGGCCGTTAACCCGGCGCTAGTGCTAAGAAACTGGCTGGCACAGCGGGCTATCGAGGCGGCAGAGAAGGGGGATATCAGCGTGCTGGCAACCTTGCATCAGGCGTTAAGTCAGCCGTTTACCGATAGAGATGATGACCTGGTGAGGGTGCCACCTGACTGGGGTAAACGGCTGGAAGTGAGCTGTTCGAGCTGAATTACTGACGTAAACCCACCTGCGGGACCGGATGCTCCGGGTGGCGATAAACCCGCAGGTCGGCCTGATACCAGCGCTGGAGGATATCTTCATCCAGTACCTGGTCGGGGGTGCCCTGGGCAACCACCCGCCCGCGGTGCAATAGCACGATACGGTCAGACCATAAGGCGGCCAGGTTCAGGTCGTGTAATACCACACAGACTGAAAGGGTGCCCTGTGTTGCCAGGCGCTTTAACAGACGCAGGACATGTTGCTGGTGGTAGAGATCCAGGGCCGAGGTCGGCTCATCAAGAAACAGCCAGCCATGAGGGGCACCGTTTTGCCATAATTGTGCCAGGGCGCGGGCCAGCTGGACACGTTGCTGCTCCCCCCCTGATAGGCGACAAAAATCCCGTCCCTTCAGGCTATCACAGCCGGTGAGGGCCATGACCTGATGCACAACCTCATCGGTCAGGGATGAAGGCCAGGGGGCACGCCCCATGGCTATCACTTCTTCAACACTCCAGCTAAATGCCATATGACTTTGCTGACGCATCACGGCCCGCAGGCGGGACAGTTCATCATTAGACCAGAGCGTCATACCGCGGTCATTCAGGGTAACATGACCACTGCCCGGCGGCTGTAATCCGGTTAACAGGCGAAGCAGGGTGGACTTACCGGCCCCGTTAGGGCCAATAAGTGCCACCACCTCACCCGGTACCAGGCTAAGGGTGATATCATCAATAATCAGATGGTTGCCCATTTTTAAGCTGACGCCCTGAGCAGCGAGTGAATTTATCATCCATTTCTCCCGGTATTGCGGAAAATCATGGCAAGGAACCACGGGCCGCCAATCAGGCTGGTAATCAGGCCAACGGGCATTTCAGCCGGGGCAACGAGGGTTCGGGCCAGGGTGTCGGCAATCAGTAATAACAGCGCACCCGCCAGAACAGAACCCGGGACCAGCCAGCGATGGTCGGCGCCTAACCACATTCTGACCAAATGCGGAACCACCAGACCGACGAAGCCAATCACCCCGCTGACCGCCACCGCCGCCGCGACCAGTAACGCACTGAGGGTTAGCAACTGACGCTGGGTACGTTTGACATCCACCCCGAGATAATGGGCTTCTTCATCCCCCAGTTGCAGTAAATTGAGTTTTTTGGCCAGCAGCCAGATACCAATGGCCGCAGGCAACACCAGTGAGGCAGTGGCCAGTAAGGTTGACCATTGAGACTGACCAAGGCTGCCCATTCCCCACAGCGAGAGTTGCCGCAGCTGGGTGTCATTACTCAACCAGGAGAGAATACCCACTGCCGCGCCACACAGGGCGTTAATCGCAATCCCTAGCAGCAACAAGCGGGAGAGGCTGTTATGACCTTTACGGCTTAATAAAAAGATAATAAAGGTCACAATCAGGCTACCTGCAAAGGCGGCAAGCATCGGGGCATACAGGGCAAGAACGACCGGCAGGGAGAGAGGCAATACCACCGCCAGGCCAACCGCGAGGGCCGCCCCGCTACTGATACCGAGCAGGCCAGGGTCGGCCAGCGGGTTACGGAATAAGCCTTGCATCACACAGCCGGACAGGGCTAAAGCCCCGCCGACCAGCACCGCCAGTAGTACCCGGGGTAAACGGATATTGAGCCAGATATAGCGCAAGTCCAGATCGTTAGCTCGCCACAGCACGGCAAAAGATAAGCGCATTGCCCCGAGATTCGCGGCAATCAGCGCAGTGGCTAACAGCATGGCCCCCATTAGCCACAAGGCATGACGAGGCAGGGGACGGCGAATCACGGGAGTTGCTCCGCTTTATGACGCAGGTCGAGAATTTTCTGCGGCGTATCGATCCCGAAACCCAGCAAAGCCATATCATCGACAACCATCAGCTGCTTATTTTTACCGGCTGGCGTTTGCGCAAGCCCTGGCAACGACCAGACATTGCTCTCACTGCCGAGGGTTTTCACCCCATCAGTGGTTATCAGTATCAAGTCAGGCTGGCTGGCTATCACCCCTTCCTGGGAGAGTGGCTGATAACGTTTAAACCCTTGCATGGCATTTTCCAGACCGGCCGCGCGGATAACCGCATCCGCCGCGGTATCCTGGCCTGCCGCCAGCGCCGTGGTGCCGCCATGGCTCATAATAAACAGCACTTTTTTTGCCAGGGGTTTGCTGGGCAAGGCCGCAAGCTGTTGCCTGATTTTCTCCCGTAAAGCCTCTCCTTCCCGCTGTTTATGCAGGGCGCTGGCGACGCCTTCAATCTTGGCATCGATAGCGTCCAGGCTATTTTCCCCGGAAATGGTCACCACTTTGACGTTAGCATCGGCCACCTGCTTAAGCGCCAGTGACGGCTGGGCCTGCGCGCTAGCAAGCACCAGGGTCGGGCGCATGGCCAGAATGCCTTCGGCATTTAACTGACGCATATAGCCGACATCCGGCAGGGCTTTCACCTCCTGCGGGTGGAGACTGGTACTGTCACGGGCAACCACATCCTGATCAGCACCCAATGCCCAGATAATTTCTGTGACATCCCCGCCAATCGACACTACGCGATCGGCTGCACCTGCCATAACTGGCAGGGCGAGCAGGGCAAGGAGCAGGCGCTTCATGCGGCCAGTCCTTTATTGAGCAATACCTCGATTTGTGCGCGCCATTGTAATTGCTCAGGCTGGCCTTCGGTACGCTGACCATAAAGCTGAGCGATTTGTGTGCCGTCGGCGGCAAACAGCTCAAGGCTTGTCACATGACCATCAGCGGTAGGCTTACGGGTTATCCAGCTTTCCGCGATGGTGTCCCCCATCAGATGCAGCGTAAATTCAGGATTGAAAATATTCACCCAGTTATCCATCGGCATAATTTTCTTAATTTCGCCGGTGAAAATCTGGACGCAGCCGCGGTTACCAACAAAAATCATAATTTCGTTTTGATCCTGTTTGGCCAGATCAAGCAGTTGGGTCAGCGCGCTGTTGTCCACCTTACAGGCCAGGTCATCATTCACCAGACGAAATGCCTGCTGACGCGTCAGTCCATGGCGTTTTAGCAGCATAAAGAATTGGTGAACATCGGTCATGGCACGCCATTCGGCCTCAACCTGCTCAGCGGCAACTCCCGGGGCTGGCGTGTCACTCTCCGGGGCCGGAGTCGGGCTAATAGTCAGCTGTGGGTTGTCTGACACAATAAACTGGGTCAGTAACTGAGCCCATGCTGAAAAATCGGTATTGTCAGTGGTATACACCTTCAGGACCGCATCACCTTGCTGGTCAAAGAATTGAATACTTTGACGCTCGCCACGGGCGGTATTTTCCCGCACATGGAAGGCGGATGCCCATTGGCTGAAAAACAGACGCAAGTCGAGGGCGCCTGGGTTGAGAATCAGTCCGGCATGACCATTTAAATGCTGGTTTTCAAAGCGACCAACCTGCTCATGCACGGCGTATTCATTCCGGCAAATAGACTTTGTTTCCCCCACGGCCTGCAGGGCGGTTAACAGCGCTTTGACATCGCTGTTTAAACGCCAGGCATCATGCCCAACACGGGCATGCGTCAGTTCGGCTTCACTTATCTGCATCAGTTTCGCGATATCCCGGGCATACTTCTTCGGGTGTGCTTGTTTTAACTGCAACCAGGTTTCATAACGCTGACTCATGACATACTCCTTTACCATTGATAGCTCACAAAAATTTTGCCATTACGGCCATCCTGAGGGATACCCTGCGGAGACCAGTACTCTTTATCGAAGGCATTACCCAGCACTAAGGTTGTGGTCACCCCCCGTAGCTGTTCCTGCCCGCTGTAGCTGACATAAAAGTCGTTAACGCCATAACCCGGCTGAACTTTGGTTCCGCTGTCGATATGGTTTGAACGTTCGGTGAAGGTGCCCACCCAACCCACAGAGAAACCGCTTTGGGCAATTGGCACATTCAGGGTGCTGGTCACCGTGTCCGGATTCAGAGCTGACAGGTATTCGCCAGTATCCTCATCTTTACCGCGGGTACGGTTATAGGCGATATCCAGGCTGAAGAAGTCGCTGGTGTACTTGCTGGAAACATCCCAGCCCCAGATTTTTGCCTTAGGCACGTTGTAAGAGGTGGTCGTCGCTTTTCTGAAGTCGACGGCGGTGGATATATAATCTTTTGCTTTGGTATCAAAATAACTGGCTTTGAATTCCAGACCATCATTATTCAGTACAAGGTCATCAAAACGCAGACCAAAGCCAAACTCCTGGGTTTCATTAGTTTCCGGGCGCAGATTCGGGTTCGGCACCCAGTAATTGGTATAAAACTGGCCAATAGAGAAGTGCTTAGAGTCGTTATACATCTCGCCCATGGTGGGGGCACGGAAGGCCTGGGCCCAGGAGCCAAACACCATTAACCAGTTAGTGGGTGAAACGGAAACGGCGCCCCGGGATGACCACTTATCGGCATCCACATCTTTATAACCCTGGCTGCTGCCTTTGTAGTTATCGTAACGGGTACCTGCCAGCACAGTGACCGGTAAGTCACGCAGGGTAATTTCATCCTGCAACCAGCCAGAGCCGAAGTCGATTTTTGCCTGAGGGAAACCGCTAGTCTGCCCGCCCGGGCTCTGCTCCTGACGATAATATTCACTGCCATAAGTCAACAGGTGAGCGGCAATAGTTTCGTTAAACAGCTGGGTGCGGTTTTCCAGCTTGCCACCTTTGGTGGTTTGTTTGCGGAATTCAGAACCGGTGTCCTGGGTCTGGGCATTAATACGCACTTCAGACCAATAAGCGGTGGCATCGGCATTCAGCCAGTGGTTATCCTCCGGGCTGATATGGTATTTAAGCTGGGCATCGCGCTGAATAGTCGAGCGGTTAACCATAGGGTTGCCGCTGTCTGGTTCAATCACCTGCGGGTTTTTAGGCTCGCGGGCACCATTATTGTAATAGCGTAATTGACCTGACAGGGATTGCGCATTGTCGATAAACCAGGTCCCTTTGGTTAACAGGTTACCGATGCTTTCATCATTGGGAGCGGTTTGACCATTGCTTTGGCGCAGATCTCCACGATCCCTGGCAGACCAGGCGACCAGGCCATCGAGATTGTCGGTACGGCCAAAGGCGCTGGCCCCTAAACCAAAGCTTTTATCGCCGGTTGCGGCGGTGGAAAACACCCGGTATCCACTATTTTGTCCATCATAAAGCAGATCTGAGGCATCAACGGTTTGATAGGAAATGACCCCACCCAGAGCGCCGCTGCCATACAGCAAAGCCCCAGGGCCGCGCACGACTTCAATACGTTTGATTAACGCCGGGTCAAGGAAAGTGGCGTTCAGGTGTCCGGTATCTGTGCCCTGACGGACACCATCCACCAGGGTCAGAATGCCTTTGCGGTCATAACCACGCATACTGATATCCTGGCCATTAGTCCGCCCGGATCCTGAGACAGTAATCCCCGGTACATGGCGCAACATATCTGGCGCTGAGGCGGCGGTTTGGCTTTCCGGGGAGTTGCCTTCAATGACGCTGACCATCATCGGGGCTTCGAAAGTACTGCGTTGATTACCGGTGGCGACCACGGTTAATTGGTCATCTTTAGCAAAAGCGGGTAAGGCACTAAATAAACCCAGGGTAATAACAGACAGACGAAAGCCTGCCGGTGACATGCGTGGCATAGCGTGATTCTCCATAGGGGCAAAATAAATACGCTGGCTGCCTTGGATAAAACCTGGGTGGCTGGCTTATAAAATGTTTAATTAGCGACTACTTGGTCAGGATCAATTTACCTGCTTGCGTTTGACGCAAAATATACTGTTGTCCTTCATGGACAATAACAACCCGGCCTTCCGCACCCAGAAGTGATTTACTATCCACCTGACGCGGTGAGTTGTACGGGTTAGGCCGCGCAAGAGAAGCGGATTTATCCATATTATTAATCCGGTTTATAAATAACAATCAATATTACAATGAGAATCATTATCATGATATCAACCAATGCCTGCAAGCATTATTTTGTAATAATAATGTGAAATATTGAATTATATCGAAGCTATATTGTCGTGCGGGGATTAAACAATAAGCGGGTTTGCTATTATACTGGCTGAAATAACAGCAAACCGCGAAATAGATTAATTATCAGTAGGTAACCTGATTAGTTGATACGATGCTCTACCGCTGCAGCCAGACGGTCAAGCAGGGTAACGGTATCATCCCAGCCTAAGCAGGCATCGGTAATAGACTGCCCATAAACCAGCGGTTTATCATCGACCAGCGGCTGATTGCCTTCGGTTAAAAAGCTCTCGGCCATCACACCGACAATTCCTTGCTGTCCGTCGATAATCTGCTGACAGACGGCGTCACACACCTCTAGCTGCCGACGATGCTGCTTCTGGCTATTACCATGACTAAAGTCAATTACCAGATGCGCCGGCAGGCCAACTGCGCTTAGCATACTGCAGGCACTTTCAATATCTTGCTGATGGTAGTTCGGCTGTTTGCCCCCACGCATAATCACATGCCCATATGGATTACCCCGGGTTTGGTAGATGGTCATTTGCCCCTGTTTATCCGGTGAGAGGAAAACATGCCCGGCCTGGGCGGCGCGAATCGCATCGATAGCGATACGGATATTACCATCAGTGCCGTTTTTAAAACCCACCGGACAGGACAGCGCCGAAGCCATTTCACGATGAATCTGACTCTCGGTGGTACGGGCGCCAATGGCCCCCCAGCTGATCAGGTCGGAAATATATTGCCCGGTGACCATGTCGAGAAATTCCGTGGCCGCCGGCAGGCCGAGGGCATTAACATCAACCAGCAGACGACGGGCCTGTTCAAGGCCGTGATTAATCCGGTAGCTGCCGTTAAGGTCAGGGTCTGAAATTAGTCCTTTCCAGCCGACGATGGTCCGCGGCTTTTCAAAATAGGTCCGCATCACTATCTCCAGGCGGGACTGGTGCTTATCGCGCAACGTACACAGGCGTTGCGCATAGGCTATGGCCGCCTGTGGGTCATGAATCGAGCAGGGGCCGACAATAACCAGCAGGCGCTTATCTTCACCACTGAGAATTTTTTCAATTCGCCCGCGGGCGTCGAGCACATGTTGCGCAATAGTTTCCGTTAGGGGAAGGCGGGCATTGAGCTGCGCAGGGGTGACCAGGTCGGCCAGGCGCTCGGTGCGTAATTCATCTGTCTTAAGCATGGAATATCTCGAAATAGTGTTCGGCAATAAGAAAATAAATAACGGGACAGCGTCACCTGGCGGCTTTCACCGGATTGGCGGAGAAACGGTCCCGTCTAATGCCTACACCATAGCATAAATAATCGCTCTATTGTACTAGTTTATTAGTACATTCTTCGATTCAGGCCAATCATGTCAATAATCTTGGTGGCCAGCTCTTCAACCGAGTAGTTAGTGCTATTGAGATAGCGAATTTTATTTTTACGAAATAGAGCCTCTACTTCTGCCACTTCCAGCCGGCACTGACGCAAAGAAGCGTAGCGGCTATTCTCACGCCGCTCCTCGCGGATAGCCGCCAGGCGTTCGGGATCGATGGTTAAGCCAAACAGTTTGCTATGCTGGGTTTTTAACACCGCCGGGAGCTGAATATTGTCCATATCATCGGCAATAAACGGATAGTTTGCGGCATGGATACCAAACTGCATCGCCAGATAGAGGCTGGTGGGCGTTTTACCGCAGCGTGACACCCCGAGTAATATCACCTGGGCCTGGTCGAGATTACGCATCGAGATGCCATCATCATGGGCGAGGGTATAGTCGATGGCTGCGATACGGGCATCGTATTTCGTCAGGTTTTCAGGGTTAAGACCATGGGTCCGATGGGCAATAGGCAGCGGGTCGGTTTGCAATTCATTTTGTAGGGGGGCGACCAGCGCCTGGACAATATCCTGACAGAAACCTTCACTCTGAATAATGATTTCACGAATCTTAGGCAGCACTATCGAGTAGAAAACCAGCGGCCTGACGCCGGTCTGATGGTATAGGGCATCAATCTGCGCTTTCACTTCCAGAGCCCTGGCTTCATTTTCAACAAAAGGGAGTGTAACGCTATTGATGTTCACCGGAAACTGGGACATAACCGCATGGCCCAGCACTTCTGCGGTTATCGCCGTCCCATCAGAAATATAAAAAACCTGTCTGTCTGCTCTGCTATTCATAATCAACCTTTGGCTATTAAGAAAACTTATCACAGCATATCCGAAACCATTAGAACTGATAAAAACATCGTTATCATAATAAGTGAAATATTAGTTTTATTAAAAATGAAACACACGTTTCAATTATTAATCTCATCACTTCAGTGAAAAATTTCGATTTATACCATTATCTATCAGATATTTATGATTTTTGATGGTTTTTTTGATTTTTCAAAAAAATATTTTGCTTGAACCGATTCAACCGTTTCAATCTTACCCCAGAATATGCAAAGCTAATTACGAAGTCAGATGTTTATCGTACCCATTTATTTAATTAAAAAAAGGATTGCATCGATGTCTAATAATGGCTTGTCCCCACAGGTGCTTTGGTATAACCAACTCGGTATGAACGATGTTGAGATTGTCGGGGGGAAAAATGCTTCTCTTGGCGAAATGATCACCCATCTTTCTGAAGTGGGTGTTTCTGTGCCAAATGGCTTTGCCACGACTGCCGATGCGTTTAATCAGTTTTTAGAGCAAAGTGGGGTCAATCAGCGTATTTATGCGCTGCTCGATAAAACTGATATCGATGATATCCATGCCCTGGCCAAAGCAGGGGCGGAGATCCGCCAATGGATTATCGACACACCTTTCCAGCCTGAATTTGAACAAGCCCTGCGCGAGGCATACCACCAGCTCTCTGCTGATGATGCACAGGCCTCCTTTGCCGTGCGCTCTTCGGCAACCGCCGAGGATATGCCCGATGCCTCCTTTGCCGGGCAGCAAGAGACTTTTCTTAACGTGCAAGGCTTTGATGCTGTGCTGGTCGCGGTCAAGCACGTTTTTGCCTCCCTGTTTAATGACCGGGCTATCTCTTACCGTGTCCACCAGGGGTACGATCACCGTGGGGTTGCGCTCTCTGCCGGTATCCAGCGTATGGTGCGGTCCGACCTCGCCTCCTCAGGGGTGCTGTTCTCTATCGACACCGAATCGGGCTTTGACCAGGTTGTCTTTATCACCGCAGCCTGGGGCCTTGGCGAGATGGTGGT
>Ga0153936_100075_pt1 | contig 21264 bp, 13 predicted proteins | sample TSNJ020MetaG_FD_102272 | JGI IMG/M metagenome (GOLD analysis project Ga0153936, IMG submission 102272) | Attine ant fungus gardens microbial communities from New Jersey, USA - TSNJ020 MetaG | ecosystem: Host-associated > Fungi > Mycelium > Unclassified | place: USA: New Jersey, Wharton State... | reverse complement strand
CCCCCCGGGGTCTAGCGGTGAATACTTTTAATATCAACCGGCTGACCAAAGAGAAAGCCCTGAATTTCAGTACAGCCCTCCTCCTCAAGGATCCTCAGTTGTTCTTTGGTCTCAACCCCCTCGGCAATCAGCGGGGTATTGATAGAGTTTCCCAGCGAGATAATGGCGCGAACAAACGAACGGGCCTGTTGGTTATGTTCCACATGGGTAAGAAAGCTTTTATCAAGCTTTATCACGTCGAACTGAAATTCCCGTAAGGTGCTTAAAGAAGAGTAACCGGTGCCGAAGTCATCGAGGGCAATGCTGATCCCCATCTTCTGAAACTGGTGAAGAATAGTAAAGGTCAGTTTCTTATTAATAATAAATGCCGTTTCAGTCACTTCAAATTCCAGCAGGGTCATCGGCCATTCGGTGCGCATGATAATTTCACGGACTTTGTCGATAAAATTACGGTTGCGTAACTGCACTGGCGAAATATTGATTGAGATTTTTTTATCCAGCTGATTGGCAACTGACTCATGACATACCGCCTCAATCACCCAATAGCCCAACGGGATGATAGCCCCGCTCTCTTCGGCAATCGGGATAAAAATATCAGGCGGAATCAGCCCCTGTTGCGGGTGATTCCAGCGCAACAGTGCCTCATAGCCGGTGATGGCTTTATCCTTCATGGCGCGCTTTTCCTGATAGTGAATGAAAAATTCACCCTCTTTAATACCGCGGCGGATATCGGCTGCCATCATATTGCGCTGACGTGTTTTTTCATCCATATCCTTTTCATACCAGCAAACTTTGCTATCAAGGTTCTCTTTAGCCCTGTACATCGCCAGGTCAGAGTTACTGATAAGTTTATTGATCTCCGTCGCATCATCCGGGTATACCGCCACCCCGATACTGGCATTGACGATAATTTCGCTACTGGCAAACGACTGTTTGCCGCTAAAGCAGGCATACAGTCTGTCGGTAAAATCGGTCAATTCATCTTCATGGTTATAGGGTTTGGCGGCAACAAACTCATCCCCACCAAATCGGGCAACCATTTCTTCACTCTGCAACATTTTCTGAATGGAGGTGGCCACTCGCTGCAGAAGCTGATCGCCAACCAGATGCCCTTCGGAATCGTTTATTTCTTTGAACTTATCCAGGTCAACGGTGCAGATAGCCACATGGCTATAGTCAGACTCAAGGAAAAGTTTCTCAACAAAGGTGAAAAACTCGACCCGATTTGGCAGGCCCGTTAACGTATCAAAGCGGGCAAGCCAGGAGATTTTATCGATAACCTCTTTTTGCTCGCTGACATCACGGGTTATTTTGGCAAACCCCAGCAGCTGATTATTGTCATCATAAATGGCGTCAATGACGACATGAGCCCAAAAACGTTGCCCATCTTTGCGGTAACGCCAGCCTTCCCCTTCAAATTTGCCGTTTTTGGCAGCAATTTCAAGGTTGCGTGCCGGTAAGGCGTTACTTTGCTCTGACTCGCTGTAGAAAACACCATAGTACTGACCGACTATCTCATCTCTGGAGTAGCCCTTCGCCCTGCTGGCCCCTTCATTCCAGCTGGCAACGCTACCGTCAGGATTGAGCATATAAATAGCGTAATCTTTGACACTTTCAATAAAATGGCGATACGCAATATCGGTTAAATTTTCAATGCTCATATGACCTGCAATGGTGTCATGGTGGGAGCCGGGCCTGTAATCTAGCCTATTTTAAATCTGCTCGCTATGAGCATCTCTCAAGGGGCATAAAACACTCCCCTTGCCGGAAATGTGATCCCAGGACACAAACCCGGTCGGGCGGTGACCTTGCACTTATCCTCCCGGGACGATGCTGTTCCCTTTCCCCCTTTATGCCTATAAACAGCCCATGTGCCCGGGCTATTAATCCCCCTTCTGGCACCTCCCCTGAATGTATCCCTCTTGCGCTTAGGTACTGATAACGCCCGGTTTTTTGGAATGTGAGCCAGGTCATCGTTGTTGTGTTTATCCCTGCTATTGGCCAGCAAGTGTCACGCGGTGGTTTTTTTCTGCCGGGAATCTGTCAATATATGTCTTATTTGTTGCGCAAATAGATCAAAATTGTTTTCGGCCTGGGGTGATGGATAAGCAAAACGCGACCCGGCTGTCACAGTGAAAATATAAGGATGCCGTTCTATGAAATTTAAACCGGCTATCAAGCCCTATCATGCCGCTGCCGGCGGCTGGGGGGCATTAGAGTCAACAACGCGTTTTGTTCTCGACAGTAAGCATGCGTTAAAGAACATGCGCAACTTGCTGCGCATGAACAAAGCCAAAGGTTTTGATTGTCCCGGATGCGCCTGGGGAGATGATAACAAAAGCACCTTTAGTTTTTGTGAAAATGGGGCAAAAGCCGTTTCCTGGGAGGCGACCCGGCGGGGAATTGGCGGTGATTTTTTTGCTCAACATACCCTGAGCCAGCTTTATCAGCAAACAGACTACTTTTTAGAGTACCAGGGACGCCTGACCGAACCCCTGGCTTATAACCCAGTCAATGATAAATATGAGCCGGTTAGCTGGCAGCAAGCCTTTACTATTATTGCGCAACATATCAGTCACCTCGACAGTGCCGATAATATGGTGCTCTACACCTCCGGCCGCGCCAGTAACGAAGCCTCTTATCTTTATCAACTTTTTGGCCGTATGGTTGGCACCAACAACTTTCCGGACTGCTCGAATATGTGCCATGAGGCCAGCGGCAGCGGATTAAAACGCAGTATTGGCGTGGGTAAAGGCACCGTTAAACTGGCGGATTTTGAGAAAGCAGATGCCATTTTCGTCTTTGGCCAGAACCCCGGCACCAACCACCCGCGGATGCTGCACAGTTTACGGCATGCGGCTGATAACGGGGCTCAAATCGTCACTTTCAACACGCTGCGCGAGCGGGGTCTGGAGCGGTTTGCCGATCCGCAAAAACCACTGGAAGTGATTACCCCTCTCTCCGGGGCCATCAGCACTAACTATTTTCAACCAAATCTAGGCGGGGATATGGCCGCCGTGCGCGGCATGGCCAAGGCTCTGCTGGAAACCCAGCGGGCGTTGTTAGCTGACGACCAGCCCGGCATTTTCGACCTTGAATTTATTGAGCGCCATACCCAGGGGATTGAAGACTGGTTTAAGGTGATTGATGCCACTCCCTGGTCGTTAATTACCGCCCAGTCCGGCTTAAGCGAATTACAATTGCGGGATGCCGCCCGGGTCTGGCAGCAATCGAGGGCGGTGATATTCACCTGGGCGATGGGAATTACCCAACACAGACACTCCCTCGACACCGTCAGAGAGCTAGTGAATCTCCAGCTACTCGGCGGGCATCTGGGCAGGCCTGGCGCCGGTATTTGCCCGGTGCGCGGACACAGCAATGTCCAGGGTAACCGCACCATGGGGATTGATGAACGCCCTCCTGCCTCCCTGCTCGACAGTCTGGCCCGCCATTTTGATTTTGAACCGCCGCGGGCGAACGGGTACAACACAGTACAGGCGATAGATGCCATGCTCGGTGAAAAAGTCGGGGTGTTTATTGCGCTGGGTGGCAACCTCGCCGCCGCCGCGCCCGACAGTCCGCGTACTGAGGCCGCTCTGCGTCGCTGTGGCCTGACGGTACATATCAGCACCAAATTAAATCGCAGCCATTTAGTGCCGGGCAAAGCGTCATTAATTCTGCCCACCCTTGGCCGTACTGAGCAGGATATTCAGGCCAGCGGCTCACAATTTATCACCGTCGAAGACTCTTTTAGCATGGTGCATGCCTCTGAAGGTGTCGGCGCCCCGCTGGCTGATACGCAACGCTCAGAAGTGGCCATTGTTGCCGGTATCGCCGACGCGGTGCTGGGGCGGGAGAAAATGGACTGGCTGGCACTGGCCGCAGACTATAATTTGATCCGTAATCATATCGCCGCCACCTTACCCGGTTTTCAGGACTTCAATCAGCGCTGTGAGCTACCGGGCGGTTTTTATCTGGGTAATGCCGCTGCCGAGTATCGTTTTCATACCCCCAGCGGTAAAGCGGAGTTTAGCGATGCGCCCCTGCCCGATTTACGCCAGGACAAGGATCAAGCCGGGTTTACCCTGCAAACCATGCGTTCACATGACCAATACAACACCACGATTTACGGTCTTGATGACCGGTATCGCGGTGTTTACGGCCAGCGCGAGGTGTTATTTATTAACCCGGATGATATGAAAACCTTAGGTTTGAGCAGCGAGGACTATGTCGATATTGAAACGGTCTGGCATGATGGCATTGTCCGCAAAGTTCATCACTTCAAACTGGTGCCTTATGATATTCCCCGCGGCAATCTGGCGGCTTATTATCCGGAAACCAACCCCCTGGTGCCTTTAGGTAGTTTTGGTAAAGATACCGGGACACCGACGTCCAAATCAGTGCCGGTCAGGCTGAGCCGCAGCCCGGGCGTGAATAGCCAGCGGATTGTCTGACTTATCAGGGCCAGCAGGCATACCCTGCCAGCCCTGATAACCATGAGTCTGGCAATAAGGGGGCGATACCTGGGTATTGTCCCCCTTATTGTCCGGGAAGGCTAGTCGGCTTCAAGCTGCTCCATGGCCTGGATAATCCGTTTATCTGATATCGGGTACGGGGTTCCCAGCTGTTGGGCAAAGTAACTGACACGTAATTCCTCAATCATCCAGCGGATAGCCAGCACATCCTCACTATGCCGTCTGCTTTCGGGCAATTTATGCAGCCACTGCTGCCAGGCCTGCTGTACCTGCTCCACCCGTAGCATTTGGGCGCGATCGCGGTGGGGATCGAGGGGCATTTTCTCCAGACGTTTTTCAATCGCCTGCAGATAGCGCAAGGTATCTGCCAGATGACGGAAGCCATTGCCGGTGACAAAACCACGATACACCAGACCGCTCATTTGCGCCTTCACATCGGATAAGCCGAGTGCCATACTCATATCAACCCGCCCCTTAAGACGTTTATTGATATTGAATACGCAGGTAAGGATTTGCTCAACCTGTTTGGCAATGTCAACCACCGTGTCATTCAGCTCAGCCCGCACTTTGTCATGAAGCTTAGCGTAGTCCTGCTCACCCCATACCGGGCCACCGTATTCGGCAATCAGCTTATCAATGCCACAGGCGATGCAATCGTCAATTAATTCCAGCACTTTGCCATAAGGATTAAAATAGAGTCCTAGTTTGGCTTTGTTAGGCAATTTTTCATGCAAATATTTCACCGGCGATGGAATATTAAGCAGCAATAACCGCCGCAGGCCGCGCCACATCGCCTGTTGTTGCTCCAGCGGGTTATCAAATAGCTTAATGGCAACGCTCTCTCTTTCATCCACCAGCGCCGGGTAGGCTTTCATCCGATAGCCACCGCGTTTTTGCTCATAGCTTTCCGGTAACTGCCCAAAACTCCAGATATGCAGGCCGGACTGTTCAATGCCATCATCGGCCACCGCCGATAAGGTCTGCTGAATATTATCTTTTAATGCCGTTTTAAGCGTCTGGAGTGATTTACCTTCGCCTATTTTTTTATTGTGCTCATCGACAACCCGGAAAGTCATTTTCAGGTGATCGGGCACCAAATCCCACTGCCAGGCGTCCCGTTCAATGGTGGTGCCGGTCATACGTCTAAACTCACGTTCCAGGCTGTCGAGCAGCGGCTGCTCGCGGGGCACGACCCGGCTGAGAAAGGCCTCAGCATAGTTAGGGGCCGGCACAAAACTGCGGCGTATCGGTTTAGGCAACGATTTTATCAGGGCAATAATCAGCTCACGCCGCACGCCGGGGATTTGCCATTCGAAGTCCGCTTCCTCCACCTGATTTAGCACCGGGAGCGGAATATGAACCGTGACCCCGTCGGCATCGGCGCCGGGCTCAAACTGATAACTGAGCCGCAGTTTCAGATCACCCTGTTGCCAGGTGTTTGGGTAGTCCAGTTTGCTCACCTGCTCCGCCCCGTCTTTAATCAGCATCGCTTTTTCAAAGTTCAGCAGGTCGGGGGTGGTTTTGCTGGCCGTTTTCCACCAATTATCAAAATGGCGGGCAGAGATAACCTCATTGGGGATGCGTTTATCGTAGAAACTAAACAGCAGTTCATCATCCACCAGAATATCCCGGCGGCGAGACTTATGCTCCAGGGCTTCGACTTCGGCCCGCAGCTTTAAGTTTTCCCGGAAAAAGGCATGGCGGGTCTGCCAGTCACCTTCCACCAGTGCATGGCGAATAAACAGTTCCCGGCAGAGTAATGGGTCTATCTGGCTGTAGTTGACTTTGCGCCCGGCCACCAGGGTCAGGCCGTATAATGTCACCTTTTCAACGCCGATAACCGCTCCCTGGGCTTTTTCCCAGTGCGGCTCACTATAGCTACGTTTCAGTAAATGCTGGGCCAGGGGCTCTATCCATTCAGGGTCAATCCGGGCGGCAATCCGTCCCCATAAGCGGCTGGTTTCCACCAGTTCGGCGACCACCGTCCATTTTGGCGGTTTCCTGAAAAGTCCGGAGCCGGGGAAAATGGCAAAACGGGCATTGCGAGCCCCGGTATACTCCCCCTTATCAACATCTTTCTGGCCGATATGTGACAGCAAACCGGTTAACACTGCGCAATGCACCGCTCGAAAATCAGCCGGTTCACTGTTGGCGCGCATACCCTGCTCTTTGATAACCTGCCGCAGTTGGGTATAGATATCCTGCCATTCACGTACCCGCAGGTAGTTGAGGTATTCCTGCTTACATAAGCGCCGGAATTGACTGGATGACAGCGCTTTTTGTTGTTCAGTCAGGTAGTTCCACAGATTCACATAGCTCAGGAAGTCAGACTCTTTATCCTGGAAGCGCTGGTGCTTTTCATCCGAAGCCTGTTGTTTATCCGCAGGACGCTCACGCGGATCCTGAATTGACAGGGCGGAGACAATGATCATCACTTCACGCAGACAGGCAAACTTTTGCGCTTCCAGCACCATTTTGGCCAGCCGCGGATCCACCGGCAATTGCGCCAGCAGTTTACCGGATGCGGTCAATTTATAGCGGCTTTGCTGTTCCTGACTATTAATCGCCCCCAGCTCTTCGAGCAGGCGCACCCCATCCTGAATATGACGTTTATCCGGGGCTTCAACAAAAGGAAACGCCTGGATATCCCCTAATCCGAGGGCCGTCATCTGTAAGATAACCGAGGCCAGGTTAGTGCGCAGAATTTCCGGGTCGGTAAAGGCCTGGCGCGACAAGAAATCGTCTTCTGAATAGAGACGAATACATATCCCTTCCGAGACACGACCACAGCGGCCTTTACGCTGGTTGGCTGAGGCCTGTGAAATCGGCTCTATTGGCAAACGCTGTACTTTAGTCCGGTAACTGTAGCGACTGATGCGGGCGGTGCCGGGGTCAATAACATATTTAATCCCCGGCACCGTCAGCGAGGTTTCCGCCACGTTAGTTGCCAGAACGATACGCCGGCCGACATGTGACTGAAAAACGCGATTCTGCTCGCTGTTAGACAGGCGGGCATAGAGCGGTAATATTTCGGTATGCGCGAGGTTACGTTTAGCCAGGGCATCGGCGGTATCGCGAATTTCCCGCTCGCCACTCATAAAAATAAGGATATCACCGGCGCTCTCCTGCCCCAGTTCATCCACCGCATCAAAAATAGCCTGTAGCTGGTCGCGTTCGCTGTCGTCATTATCTTCCACTATCGGCCGGTAGCGGACTTCCACCGGGTAAGTGCGTCCGGAAACTTCAATAATCGGGGCATGATTAAAATGACGTGAAAAGCGCTCAGGATCGATGGTCGCCGAGGTAATAATCACCTTTAAGTCAGGGCGTTTGGGCAACAGTTCACGTAAATAGCCCAGCAGAAAGTCGATATTTAAACTGCGCTCATGGGCCTCATCGATAATGATGGTGTCGTACTGCATCAGGAGCCGGTCTTGCTGAATCTCCGCCAGCAAAATACCGTCTGTCATCAGTTTAACCAGCGTATTTTCGCCAACGCTATCGGTAAAACGGACTTTATAGCCCACGCACTGGCCAGGCTCACTGCCTAGCTCCTCGGCAATACGATTGGCAACGGTGCGGGCCGCCAGACGGCGGGGCTGGGTATGGCCGATCAGGCCTTTAATTCCCCGGCCAAGCTCCATGCATATTTTAGGTAACTGGGTGGTTTTCCCTGACCCGGTTTCCCCGGCAACAATCACCACCTGATGGTCGCGGATGGCCTTCAGAATATCGTCTTTTTTCTGACTGACCGGCAGGTTTTCAGGGTAGCTAATCGCCGGGCGACTCATCAGTCGGCGTTGAACATGCTGTTCAGCTTGCTCAATCTCTGCGGCTAAAACCTCGCTCAGCGCGGCCCGGGATTGTGGCTTATCAACTTTTTTCATCCCGTGCAGGCGCCGGGAAAAGCGTAATTTATCCCGTAGCATGACGCCATCAAGGCGCGAGAACAGTGAGGTCAGTGAATTTTTATCTTTATCCATCATTTGGTCGTTACAACGCTCCAGGGAACAACAGGATGATTCATTTTTAAGCTTTTCATTATTTTACCACAGCTGGGTTTTCACTGTGTCATTCAATAAATTCGAATATAGAGTTCGATTTATTACGCTATCTCTGTAACAACTTTGTGAATACATTAAGACCTAATAACTGGGCACAACGCCCGGATCCCCCCAACAAAGGAATTCTTCATGAGCAAAGTTTTAGTGCTTAAGTCCAGCATCCTGGGTGATTACTCACAATCTGCTAAATTGTCCGACTATTTTGTTGAACAATGGCAGGCTAAACACCCTGCAGATGAGATAACGGTCCGTGATTTAGCCGCCCAGCCCATTCCGGTTCTCGACGGTGAACTGGTGGGAGCTCTGCGTCCGTCTGATGCGCCATTGACCCCGCGTCAACAGGAAGCGCTGGCGCTGTCTGACGAATTGATTGCCGAACTGCAGGCTCATGATGTTATCGTGCTGAATGCCCCGATGTATAACTTCAACATCACCACTCAGCTTAAAAACTATTTCGACCTGGTTGCCCGGGCTGGCGTCACCTTCCGTTATACCGAAAAAGGCCCGGAAGGTCTGGTGACCGGTAAGCGGGTTGTGGTGCTGACCACCCGCGGGGGTATTCATAAAGATGGCCCAAGCGATCTGCTGGTGCCTTATCTGAGTCTGTTCCTTGGCTTTATCGGCATTACTGATGTGAACTACATTTTTGCTGAAGGTTATGCTTACGGTCCGGAAATTGCCAGCAAAGCGGAAACCGATGCTAAAGCGGCAATTAACAGCCTGATTACTGCCTGATTAGTTAAATCACGCCAATAACAGAGGACAAGCGCCGCGCCTGTCCTCTGCTTTAGTCCCACCGAATGCCAATAGACTTTCGTCTGCACCCCGTCCCGCGCTCATTTTTCCCATTATATTTCATGTAATTAAAATTCAATCGCAGGGTAAAACCCGCTCTGGACTTACCCGGGGCTATTTTTTCATCCACAGACCATTTAAACCGCGGACATACTCCCCCGCAGGCGTTCTGCTAACCAGCTTCTGTCCGGCAAGCTGGGCAACCTGGTCTCTGGACACCCGGTTTTCATCGGCTATTTGCTGATAGTAACGGGTTCGCTCTGCATTGATTTTTTCCACCAGCGCCCTGGCCTGAGGTTCGTCTTTAACGGCAGCCAGATAGCCGCTCAGCGTCTCCCCGACCAAACCCTGAGCCCTTGCCTGTTGCAGGGTCAACGCCTGGGATGGCAGGCTAATGAACAGCGCCGATAACACCAGTCCCTTTATCAATATGTTCATGGCTGTCCCCTATTAAAATACATCGCTACGGTTTTTTAATAATGTCTCGACGTCTTTATCCATTTTAATCAGGATTTCGTGCTCGATTTTGACATTCATATTGATGGTTATCGGCTCTTTGGGAGCCGCCACTTCAATGCGCGGCGTACAGCCGATTATAAACAGTATGGCGGTCAAACATCCTGTTAACAGAGCTATTCTCATCGTCTTTTCCTTTATCAGGGTATCAGATTATTGATGCGCAGCTTCAGGTGACAGCGCCGCGTTTTCCTCTAACCAGTTTTGTAAATTTTCCCCAAAACGTAAGCTGCGCCATAGGGCAAAAAGATTTTCCTGATGGTGATAATTCAGCCTGATTTTATTGGACTTGCCTTCAACCCGACTCAGGCCGGTGACACTGGACTGTAACGTCATTTCCCCCAGATTATCCAGGTCAACCCGCGTCCATGAACTGGCAATTTCCATATATCTTAACCAGTTAATTGCCGCCCCTGCCGCCAGATTATTATTGACAATCGAGTCCGCCAGGTCTTTGTCCATCCGAAAAGTCATTGGCCCATTGTTTGTCAGCCAGCCCTCTTTAACTATCCACTGCGGATGATTTAACCACAGGGGCAATGCCCCGCTAAAGCGGCCGGACATGGCAAATTGTTTAGGGTTAATGGCGGCCATTAACTGGCTGGCAGACAGATTCTGCAGGCGTAATAAAGCCGCATCATGCTGAGGGATCCGTAATTGTTGCATCAGCAGCTGTCCGTCAAGTAATGAGGCGCTGACATCGCTGAGTGACAGGGGGTTGTCTTCGCTCCATGGGTACCATCCCTGCAAACTGGCGGTAATATCTTTAATACTGAACTGATTACGGATCTCAGCAATATTCAGGGTAACCGGGCCACGGGTGCCAAAATGCCAGCGGCTATCCTGGTAGCGAAAAGGCAGCACAAAATCAACACCATGGACTTGATTATCCGGCAGGCTGGCACTGCCCCCGCTCACCACTCCGTGCCCTCCTGCGCTAAATCCCTGACCGGCCGCGGCGGAAAATGCCACCTGGGCATGCAGTGTCCCGCCTTTTAGCTCCATTTTCCAGTCAGCGGGTAACAGCGGTTGAAAGACCGTCAGGGATTGTGTCGGCCACCATGCCTCGCCCCGTAAACGTTCGCTATCCCAACGCCCGCGCAGGCGCACAGGGCCAATGGTGTCCGCGCCTAATTCACCGTTAAATTGAAAATCTGCCGGGCTCTGGCCATCAAGCTCAACCCGCAACTGAGCCGGGGGTAAATGGCTGCCCCCGCCAAAGCTGGTTTCGCCGCTACTGAGAAGAATTTCCCCCCGCAGTCGTCGGTCAGATTCATCACGCTGCCAGACTAAAGGCTGGGAGAGCGACAGCCTGGGTTGGCTGACTCGCATGGCGCCATAAGCTAACTGGTCAAAGCCGGTGGAGAGCGTTTTTAATACAATAGTGTCGTTACGCCACTCGCCGCTACCGCTGACATCCCAGCCGGCCTGCATGGGTGTGAATTGCCCCTTGCCCCAATAGCGCCACTGCCATAATCCACTATCGGGTAAGAAATTTTGAGCCCGCCCGTCAAGATGCAGCGTCATCTCACCCATTTTATTTTGTCTGGCCTGCATAATCGCCTGCAGCCTGCCCTGAATGCCCTGGCGGCTAAGGCTAACGCCTGCCAGCGGCCAACGGACATCATCAATACTGAGCGCCTCACTCAGACGCCCGCGCGAGCGGAGCAGCGCGCCGGGTAAAAAGCGCAAAACCGGGTCGGTTAGGGCCCCGGTCAACTCAGCAGGCAGCCCTGCATAAAAGATAAGTTGCTGATATTTGACTTCACCCACCAGGTGTAGCGGCAGATGACTGTCGCTAAGACTAAGCCGGCCCGGACCAATATTGACCACAATATTGCCTTTACCCGCTTGTCCGCGGGTGACCACATTCACCCGACCACTGACCAGCGCCTTATCCAGTCCCTGTTGCCAGTCATTAATGCGTAAGGCAATGCCCCCCTGCAGCGGCACCCCCGCATAAGGCCAGCGCCATTGCCCCTGGTCAATTTCAAGCTGTTTTTCATCAAGATGCCATGGCAACGTCAATAAAGGGGCAATGCCATCCGGCTCCGTCACCTGCAGTTGCCCCTTATTTTCTTGCCAGATAAGCGAAAGGGCCAGCTTTTCAGGCTGCTGGTCTGTGATAAGGGTGGTGTCAATCCGCCCCTCGGGGGGCAGACCATCGGGATAGAGGGGTAACGTCAGGCTACCGGCCAGTTCAAATGGCGGGCGTGTCGGACTGGCCTTAAGGCTTAACTTTTCAAGAGTAAGTTGCTGGTTTTCAAGGCGGGCGGCCAGGCTGATATGTTGCCCATCGTAGTGCAATTGCTGCTGGTCAGACCGCAGGGATAAGCGCAGGGCACCACTGTACTCAGGCCAGGGTAACAGCGTCAGGCTGGCTACCGTTATGTCACCTAACGGCAGCATCGCTTGCCACTCTTTTACCGTCATCCCCGGGCGGCCGTCGGAGGAGGTATCCGGGGGTATCTGGCTCAGACAGGCGCTATTTAGCTGGAGCTGGTCGATAGCTAAGCGCCATTGTTGCTGATAGCCAATAAAGGTCTGACTGCTACGGGCAAGCTGACAGTCACCGGCAACATAACTCATTTCGGGTATGGTTAAACCATTACGATGAAGACGGGGAATGCCGCTCAGACTCAGGTGTGTGCCCGCCGGTAGCCAAAATCCCGCCACCGCTGGCAACCAGTACCCCAGCGACGTGACCAGAGTGATGGGCAGCAGAATAACGATTAAAATGACGGCAATAATTGCGTAGTATTTACCCTTCATGGGCCATTCATCTCCCTGGTCCAGCACAGATTTCCACCGCAATACAGGCTATTCTGGCATGCTTACCGCTGAGATAAAAGCACACAGCGCTTAAGTTTAGCGTCTATTGTCAATATACAGGCAGACAACGTCGCGAAGCACTATCGTGATTTGTATGATTATTTTAAGCATGATAATTTTATGCCACTTCCCCTTTGGAGAGACACCTGATGAAAATTGCCGTCTACAGCACAAAACTCTACGATAAAAAATATTTTGAGCAGGTAAACCGTGAGTACGGCTTTGAGCTGGAATTTTTCGATTTTTTATTAAATGAAAAAACGGCAAAAACAGCCAGCGGAGCCGACGGTGTCTGCCTGTTTGTTAACGACGTTGGTAATCGCGCAGTTCTTGAAGAGTTAAAAGAATGCGGCGTGAAGTTTATTGCTCTGCGTTGTGCCGGCTTTAATAACGTTGACCTCGATGCGGCAAAAGCCCTGGATATGCCCGTTGTGCGCGTCCCGGCCTATTCTCCGGAGGCGGTTGCCGAACATGCTGTCGGCCTGATGATGTGTCTTAACCGCAGGATCCACCGGGCTTATCAGCGTACCCGTGATGCTAACTTCTCCCTGGAAGGGCTGACCGGTTTTACTATGCATGGTAAAACCGCAGGGGTTATCGGCACCGGTAAAATTGGGGTTGCTGCCCTGCGTATTCTCAAAGGTTTTGGGCTACGACTGCTGGCTTTTGACCCTTACCCAAGCCAGACCGCCATTGACCTGGGGGTGGAGTATGTTGACTTAGCGACGCTTTTCTCACAGTCAGATATTATCTCTTTGCACTGTCCGATGACCCCGGAAAACTACCATTTAATCAATAAAAGTGCCTTTGAGCAGATGAAAAATGGCGTGATGATAATCAACACCAGCCGCGGCGGGCTGATTGACTCCCAGGCGGCCATCGATGCCTTAAAAAATCAGAAAATTGGCGCCTTAGGAATGGATGTGTATGAAAACGAGCGCGATCTGTTTTTTGAAGACAAGTCTAATGATGTCATTCAGGATGATGTTTTCCGCCGTTTATCCGCCTGCCATAACGTATTATTTACCGGGCATCAGGCCTTTTTAACCGCCGAGGCATTAACCAGTATCGCTGAAACCACGCTGGAGAACTTACGCCAGCTTGATACCGGCGAGCCCTGCGCTAATCAGCTGGACTGATCATACAGCGCGGCGGCTAACCGCCTGGGACAAACACTCACGGATTGCTGACCCCGCGCGGCAACAGGCGCAGAGGGGCTCAGCAATCGGCTTTACCCAAAAAGGGAGATAAGATGAAAAAAATGGCTTTATTACTGCTCAGTACGCTTGCCATCGCCGGATGCAGCACGCCATCAGCAGACAAGGAAAACACCGTGAGCAGCTTAACTAACCGCCACTTTGTCCTCCAGGAAGTCAATGGACAGCCCCTGGTCCTGGGCAACGCCGGGACTAAACCGCTACTGAGCTTCGGTGAGCAAGGGCAGATTTCAGGGAGAATGTGTAATCAATTTTCCGCTCAGGCAACGCTTGAGGGTAACCAGCTAAAAGCTGAACATCTGGCAATGACCCGCATGTTATGTACAGAGCCGGTGCTCAATCAGTTAGACAATCAGCTTGGACAAATGCTGGCTCAGGGGGCGCAGGTCAATTTTAACGGTCAGCAATTAACGCTTAAAACGCCTGAACAGTCGCTGACCTACAGCCTGGCAGATAAAGCAGTGAATTAATAACTACCACATGTTCCTGCGGCAAGCGCATTTTCGTTACAGCGTTTGCCGTTAGGCAAAGCACATAAGCCTAGCGCGCTACCATCCAGCTGACGGGCTACGCTGAGCTGTCCGCCAACCATCGCACAATTTGCTTCCCCCTGACTCGACATCGAGGCATGAAGGCCAGGTGGCACATGGGCGGCTGTCGCCTGTTGCGGTGGTTCACTACTGCAGGCTGATAAGGCAAAAACAGCACAACCAACAAAAAAGAGCGCGCGCATTATTTTTCTCCTGATAGGTGCAAAACCCTAAAATAATGGCCTATGCACCGCCACACGTCGAGTGCCTGTTTAGGAAATTTTTGCTGCGTTTTGTGTCAGGGATCATAAAAACGCTTAATTGATCGCCATATCCCCTGCTGCACTTTTATCTTACGACAACACAAATGCGAAAATCTGACTGTTAGCGCTCTGCTAAACTAACTCAGTTAGACACCTTAAATCATGCGTATAGCCCCCCGATAAACGGACCGTGCAGCGCGGCTACATCCCCCAAAAATTAAAGCAGCCCGCCCACAGGCAAAACCGGGTTTAAGGCAAAAAGACATTCTTATGGCGCACGTTTTCGCCATCCTATTTAGAGCAATGTAAGGGTTGATTATGTTAACAATTGACGGCAATGGGGCGGTCGCCTCCGTCGCTTTTCGTACCAGTGAAGTCATTGCCATTTACCCTATAACACCCAGTTCGACGATGGCCGAGCAGGCCGATGCCTGGTCAGGTGATGGGCGTAAGAATATTTGGGGAGATGTGCCTCGCGTTGTTGAGATGCAGTCAGAGGCAGGGGCGATAGCCACCGTACACGGTGCCTTACAAACCGGGGCCCTATCCACCTCCTTTACCTCATCCCAGGGCTTACTGCTGATGATTCCGACCCTCTATAAACTGGCCGGACAGCTCACCCCCTTTGTCTTACACGTTGCGGCCCGCACCGTGGCGACTCATGCCCTGTCTATTTTTGGCGATCATTCTGATGTGATGGCGGTTCGCCAGACCGGTTGCGCAATGTTATGCGCCAGTAGCGTACAGGAAGCCCAGGATTTTGCGCTGATTTCGCATATTGCCACGCTAAAAAGTCGGGTGCCTTTTATTCATTTTTTTGATGGCTTCCGTACTTCTCACGAAATTAATAAAATTGTGCCACTGGCTGATGACACGCTGCTTAGCCTGATGCCGCAAAAAGAGATTGATGAACACCGTGCCCGGGCCTTAAATCCTGAGCATCCGGTGATACGCGGTACTTCAGCTAACCCGGACACCTATTTCCAGTCCAGGGAAGCGACTAACCCCTGGTATAACGCCACCTATGCCCACGTTGAGCAGGCGATGAACGATTTCGCCGCGGCCACTGGGCGGCAGTATCATCCTTTTGAGTATTATGGCCACCCCGAGGCCGATCGGGTGATTATTGTGATGGGGTCGGCTATCGGCACCTGTGAAGAGGTGATTGATGAACTGTTAACCCGAGGCGAAAAAGTGGGCGTGTTAAAAGTGCGGCTTTTCCGCCCTTTCAGCGCTCAGCATTTGCTCTCCGTGTTACCTGCCAGCGCCCGTAACATTGCGGTCCTGGATAGAACCAAAGAGCCGGGCTCCCACGCTGAGCCGCTCTACCTTGATGTGATGACCGCCCTGGCAGAGTCCTATAGCCAGGGTGAGCGGAATAGCCTGCCGCGGGTTATCGGTGGGCGTTATGGCCTGTCATCGAAAGAATTTGGCCCCGAGTGTGTGCTGGCTATCTTCAATGAGTTGAACGCCCCGCAACCACGCCCTCGCTTTACCGTTGGTATTTTTGATGATGTTACCCATCTCTCGTTACCGATGCCGGCGAATACCTTACCTAACCGGGCTAAACTTGAAGCCCTGTTCTACGGCCTCGGCAGCGATGGCAGCGTTTCAGCCACCAAAAATAATATCAAAATTATCGGTAACGCTACCGACTGGTATACCCAGGGCTATTTCGTCTATGACTCCAAGAAAGCCGGCGGCCTGACGGTTTCCCATCTGAGGGTGAGCGAATATCCGATTAACTCTACCTATCTTATCGAGAATGCGGACTTTATTGGCTGCCACCAGCTGCAATTTATTGATAAATACCAAATGGCAGAGCGGCTTAAACCAGGGGGGATTTTCCTGTTAAACACCCCTTATCCGCTGGATGAGGTCTGGCATCGTCTGCCCCAGGATGTTCAGGCGGTATTAAAGCAGAAACAGGCACGTCTCTTTGTGGTGAATGCGGCAAAAATTGCCCGTGACTGCCAGTTAGGCGCGCGGATTAATACCGTAATGCAGATGGCATTCTTCCATCTCACCGCCATTCTGCCGGGGGGAGATGCCCTGGCTGAATTACAAAATGCCACCGCCAGAAGCTATAGCAATAAAGGACAGGAACTGGTCGAGCGTAACTGGCAGGCGCTGGCCTTAGCCCGTGAGTCGCTGTTTGAAGTCCCGCTGCAGGATGTGAACCCCGACAGCCCGATGCGCCCCCCGATTGTTTCCGACGCCGCGCCTGATTTTGTCAAAACGGTGACCGCAGCGATGCTCGCCGGTCTGGGTGATGCCCTGCCGGTATCAGCCCTGCCCCCGGATGGCACCTGGCCTGTGGGCACTACCCAGTGGGAAAAACGCAATATTGCCGAAGCCATCCCTATCTGGAAGGCCGATCTTTGTACGCAATGTAACCATTGCGTCGCCGCCTGCCCGCACTCGGCTATCCGCGCTAAAGTGGTCCAGCCGGATGAAATGAATGAGGCGCCCGCTTCGCTGCAGTCACTGGATGTGAAAGCCCGTGATATGCGCGGTCAGAAGTATGTTTTACAGGTGGCACCGGAAGACTGTACTGGCTGTAATCTGTGTGTTGAAGTCTGCCCGGCAAAAGACCGTCAGCAGCCGGAAATTAAAGCCATTAATATGATGGACAGACTGGAACATGTTGAAGAAGAGAAGCAACACTACGATTTCTTCCTCAGTCTGCCTGAAATTGACCGCAGCAGCATGGAGCGGATTGATATCCGCACCTCACAACTGATAACCCCGCTGTTTGAGTATTCAGGGGCCTGTTCCGGTTGCGGTGAAACGCCTTATATCAAATTGCTGACCCAGTTGTATGGTGATCGACTGCTGATTGCTAATGCCACGGGCTGCTCCTCAATTTATGGCGGCAACCTGCCCTCTACCCCCTACACCACCGATGCATTTGGTCGTGGACCGGCCTGGGCTAACTCATTATTTGAAGATAATGCAGAGTTTGGCCTCGGTTTTCGCCTGACGGTTGATCAGCATCGCGCCCGTGTTATGCGACTGCTTGAGCAGTTTAGCGATGTCATCACCCCGGAGCTAAAAGCACAGCTTAAGGATGAAGCGACCCCAGAACAACGCCGCCTGCAGGTGGCCGGGTTACGCCAACAGCTGGCCTCACTAGACAGCCCGGATGCCCGTCAGTTATTAACCGATGCCGATGCGCTGGTGGAAAAATCCATCTGGCTGATTGGCGGCGATGGCTGGGCCTATGATATCGGCTTTGGCGGTCTTGACCATGTCCTGAGCCTGACGGAAAACGTCAATATTCTGGTGCTGGATACTCAATGCTACTCCAACACCGGCGGGCAGGCATCGAAAGCCACGCCGCTTGGGGCTGTGACTAAATTTGGCGAACATGGCAAACGTAAGGCACGCAAAGACCTCGGGGTCAGTATGATGATGTACGGTCATGTGTATGTGGCACAGATATCCCTGGGCGCCCAGCTTAACCAAACGGTGAAAGCAATTCAGGAAGCGGAAGCCTATCCGGGGCCATCGCTTATTATTGCCTACAGCCCTTGTGAAGAGCACGGCTACGACCTTGCGCTGAGTCATGACCAGATGCGGCAATTGACCGCCACCGGTTTCTGGCCTCTGTATCGTTTTGACCCACGCCGGGCCGATGAAGGCAAACTGCCGCTGGCTCTCGACTCCCGACCGCCGTCAGAAGCCCTTGGGGAAGCCCTGATGAATGAGCAACGCTTCCGCAGGCTGAACACCCAACAGCCGGAAGTGGCTGAGCAATTGTGGAAAGAGGCCGCAACGGACTTACAAAAACGCTACGATTTCCTCGCCAATATGGCGGGTAAGGCTGAAAAAGTAGAAAAAGCAGAAAAAGCAGAAAAAACCCGCGAATAACCCTCCAACATCAAGCGCCCTCATTTTTTCGAGGGCGCCTTCGTTACATTTCGTTACTTCAGTAACACAATTGTCATCATCTTATTGCTTTAAAAAACGCTATCTGCATCATAGAACCTTGTTCCCTGTCCGGTGAAACTCATCCTTTATGATTGCCGTCGCGCTTGTTGATGACCATGTTGTGCATCGCTACGTAGACCAGATTTCAGGCGGACAGCAGCAGCGTGTTGCCCTCGCCCGTGCCCTTATTCTCAAACCCAAAGTTCTGCTGTTTGATGAGCCATTAAGTAATCTGGATGCCAACTTACGACGCAGCATGCGTGATAAGATTCGCGAACTGCAAAAGCAGTTTGATATCACCTCACTGTACGTTACCCATGACCAGAGCGAGGCCTTTGCCGTGTCAGACACCGTGCTGGTGATGAATAAAGGAGCGATTATGCAGATTGGCAGCCCTCAGACACTGTATCGCCATCCTGCCTCGCGCTTTATGGCGAGTTTTATGGGTGATGCCAACATCTTCCCTGCCATCCTGAGCGGCGAAACGGTGGAGATTTACGGCTATCGCCTGCCAAGACCTCAGGAACTGATAAGCGACCAGTCACAGGCAACGGTCGGGGTACGCCCGGAAGCCATCACCTTAAGCGACCAGGGAGAGGAGAGCCAGCGTTGCGTAGTCCGTCATGTGGCCTATATGGGACCACAGTACGAGGTCACTGTTGAGTGGCAGGGACAAACCCTGCTTTTGCAGGTCAATGCCACTCGTTTACAGCCCAATGCCGGTGAGAGCTACTACTTAGACATTCACCCATACGGTATGTTTATACTGGCGGATGTCACCTGACCGGTCTGGCCCCGCGCAGCACTGCGGGGCCTCACGGTTTAGCTTAATTTTCTGACTTTCACCGACTTGCCTTTAATTTTACCGGACTGGAGCTGTCCGGCAGCCTGGCGGGCAATGCCCCGACGTACCGCCACATAGACATGGGCAGGATGAATATCAATTTTGCCGATATCGGCTCCGTTTAGCCCCATTTCGCCGGTCATCGCCCCGAGAATATCCCCGCGACGCATTTTGGCTTTCTTGCCGCCATCAATACAGAGGGTGACCCACTCTGCGGGCAGGGGCTTAATTGTGCTGGCCACAGGCACCTGCTGCCACTCCACATCCAGGGCTAGCATATCGGCGAGAGCCGCCGCCCGCTGGGCCTCTTCCGGGGAACAGAAGCTAATAGCCAGCCCGTTTTGACCGGCTCGCGCCGTACGGCCGATGCGATGGACATGAACTTCCGGGTCCCAGGACAGTTCAAAGTTAACCACCAGCTCAAGGGCTTTTATATCCAGCCCGCGGGCGGCAACATCGGTGGCAACCAGGATACGGCTACTGCCATTGGTGAAGCGGATAAGGGTCTGATCCCGATCCCGTTGTTCCATATCACCATGTAATGCCAGGGCGCTCTGACCGTGCTGATTCAGGCTATCACAAACCGCCTGGCAATCTTTTTTGGTATTACAGAACACAATACAGGATGCCGGCTGATACTGGCTTAACAAGACATGCAGCGCCGGCATTTTGTCATGGCGCATCACTTCATAAAAACGCTGCTCAACCGCGGGTAGCTCATCCACCGTATCAATTTCAACCGTTTGTGGATTGTGCTGTACCCGCTGGCTAATGGCCGCAATCGCCGCGGGCCAGGTGGCGGAGAACAGCAGCGTCTGCCGGGAGGCAGGACAAAATGCCATCACCTGGTCAATCGCCTCAGCAAAGCCCATATCCAGCATTCTGTCCGCTTCATCCAGCACCACCGTTTGCAGTTTATCCAGACTTACCGTCTCTTTTTGCAAATGATCGAGTAAGCGGCCAGGGGTGGCGACAATGATGTGCGGAGCATGCTGCAGGGACTCTTTCTGCAAGCCAAAAGATTGGCCGCCACACAGCGTCAGTATTTTAATATTGGGCATAAAACGCGCCAGGCGACGTAACTCTTCTGCCACCTGGCTGGCCAACTCCCGCGTTGGACACAGAACCAGGGATTGGGTATTGAATTGGCTGGCATCAAGATGCTGTAAGACACCCAGACCAAATGCAGCGGTTTTGCCGCTCCCGGTTTTCGCCTGAGCCCGAACATCTTTTCCGGCAAGGATAAGGGGCAACGTGGCCGCCTGAATAGGGGTCATATTGTGATATCCGAGCGCGTCAAGATTGGCTAACTGGGCATCGGGTAAGGCATTAAGTTGGGAAAAAGCGGTCACGTGATTCTCTCTGGATTGTACTATTAACCGCTATTGTACCGTTTTTTTCTTCTATTGCTGCATGCTCCCTTAGCCTAAGCGCGGTTTGGAGTAAAAAAGGGGCGGTTGCACGCTATCTGCTGGGCCATGATGAAAGCAAACAGCACCGTGCTGGCACAGCTACGGCTAACCGCCCTGCCCCCATGCAGTCTTTATTCCAGGACGCTTTTTCCTGACGACATACAGTGAGTGACGGGATTAATATCATGGAATAAGCTGACGACACTTTCTGGAGTGCTTCAAATGAGAGAGTATCTTCAGCCCTCAGCCGCGTACCGGCCTTTGCTCTACGTATCAAAAGTATTTAATTCATCTAAATCATAAATATCATCAGCAAATTGCCACACATCGTTATCATGACTAATATTTATAATTGTGGCATCAGCAAAAAATGACCTAATGTT
>Ga0153936_100068_pt1 | contig 22015 bp, 19 predicted proteins | sample TSNJ020MetaG_FD_102272 | JGI IMG/M metagenome (GOLD analysis project Ga0153936, IMG submission 102272) | Attine ant fungus gardens microbial communities from New Jersey, USA - TSNJ020 MetaG | ecosystem: Host-associated > Fungi > Mycelium > Unclassified | place: USA: New Jersey, Wharton State... | reverse complement strand
ACCGCTGGATCGAGGCTGCCAGTTACATTATAATCCTGCCCCAAGGCCCCTTAGCTCAGTGGTTAGAGCAGGCGACTCATAATCGCTTGGTCGCTGGTTCAAGTCCAGCAGGGGCCACCAAATAAAACAAGGAGTTAGATGAGAAATCGTCTGACTCCTTTTTCGTTTTATACGAATCGGGTCAGGTAATGGGTCAGGTAAGGAATTGCCTCCCTGCCCTCTTTATCTCGCTGCCAGCATTCCCGGATAGTACTTCGCCACGATATCATTCATCTTTTCTGTCAGATCGTACCGCTTAAAAGTTATATGTGCGGTTCCCTTCTGGAAGTAACGGATACTAAAGAAATCATCTTCGTAAACGTCCTTAGCCGGATTATCCCGGATATGCTCCATCAACCGGGTGGAGATATCACCCCGGTTGTCAGGGATGGGTTTGCCATCCAGCAGAAACAGCATTCGTTCCAGGTCCGCTAATTGATCCCGCCGCCAGCCCCAATTTAAGCTAAAGCCCCAGCGGTTATGCGTCACCAGATTGTTAATGATGATCTTCTTACCGAAGCTGCAGGGACTGTTGGTTTTGTAATCCCACGACAGGCCTTTGAAAACATTGATGATGCCACGCTCAAATACATCCATTTTGTTCAGATGTAACTGCTCAAAAGTACTGAGGATATTTGCCTCGCTGATGGCGGGCAGATCCCCCTCCTCCAGGTTCTTATGCCACTGGTCACGAGCCTGAGCATCCATCAAGGCCATCATGCCAGACTTCAGCATCAAGTCTCTCCAGATGCTCCGATCTATATTGCGAGTGACGGCAGGCATCGCTTTATCAACCTTCTCAGTCAGCCAGCTATCGTAGCGGTGCCCGGACTTCATCGCCCAGTCTTGCGCTGTGCCACCGCCAATTTCTGAGGTTAGCCGTGAAATGGCATCAAGCTGCTGAATGAGTTGTTCAATCTGTTTAAGTGCGGAATCGCGTCCAGTGACTACACGTTCGATACTGGTCGAAAGAATCAGTTCATTGTGTTCCGTTAATACATCGGGTTCTGTTTGCATCGTCAATCATCCATTAAAGCAAACACGCCTGCCGGGAGTGGCAGGCGCATTATGCGATGAATACAAAAGGTGGGAAGTTCAGAGGTAAAAATCAGGAATGAGGCTCGTAGAATTCAGGTATTTATTAACCCCGTAGCTCGCCTGGCTCTGAGAATATCGGTAGCGGTCAGAAATGGTGTCTGCTCCTGCCAAGTGAATCCTTTGCGGTCAGTACGCACCAGCTCATAGCGTTCCACCAGGAAATTCACCGCATCGGCAAGCGTTATTCCCGCATCGATATGTTCCTCAATGGCCGTGACGTCGTGGAATGGCGTGTCGTTAAGTGTCAGGCCGTAATGGTGCTCCAGCAGATACGTTAACAATTGCTGCCAGATCTGTACGGGCGACAGACGTGACGCAACCGGCACCGTGGCCGGTAAAGCTGAGATTTGCATGTGTTGAGTCTCTTAAATAAAGGAACGGAAGATTTGAGGGCTTACAAAGCTGAGATGATGCAGAGGATTATTCTTTAACCTGATTTGAGGGATAAATTGCGATATACACATACCCATGACTGCCCAGCGTATCGGCTTCACAGGTCAGCTCGTTACGGTACAGTGTGACGCCGTGCGCACATCGGGGATTCAACTCACCGGAGAGCAGCATCAGTTCCAGATGTGCAACAAAATGTGGGAAGGCTTCATCCAGCTGTCGGGCCTGCATCTCGCTGAACGAACCGTTGAATTCTGCCCGGTCCGCCAGAAAATGCAGGCGATGACCTTCCTGCACCAGCCGGGCTCCGAAGTACGGCGTGATATCTCGTTTAAGACCCCAGGTCTGGGTAGCGTCTTTATTCATCATTTTATTCCTGTTAAAGAAGACCATGTTCGGCGAAGGAGAATATCTGCCTGCCACCGACAATCAGGTGGTCGGGCACGCGAATTTCCACCAGCATCAGCGCCTGTACCAGTCGCTGGGTAATGGCCTTGTCTGCCTGGCTTGGATTCACCTCCCCGGATGGGTGATTATGGGCAAATATCACCGCCGCTGCGTTAAAGTACAGCGCGCGTTTCACCACCTCACGGGGATGGACTTCGGTATGACTGAGGGTACCGCTGAACAGCGTTTCGTGGGCAAGCAACTGGTTCTGGTTATTGAGATACAGCACGATAAACTCTTCACGCTCGAGGCTTCCCATCTTCAGCCTGAGCCAGTCGCGTGCGGCTTGTGTGGAGGTGAAGGCTACGCCCGGTTCACGCAGGTGCTGGTCAAGCAGACTCAGGGCTCGCTTAACCGTGCGCAGTGAGGTCAACGGCAGTTCAGGTGTAAAAAGAGTGATTTGTTTATCCATAGCAAATCTCCTTAATTAAAGGTGGTAAGGATGGCACTGGATTCGGCACGACAGGCGTAATGGCCGTATTCGAGGAGGAAGATGGCAATATGATTGCGAATGCATGAGGAAACGAAACCAGCAATGCCCCAGTGACTCACACCCATTCACAGTGTTAAAAATAAAAAATCCCGCAATCCAATGAGGATGCGGGAGGATGCATGGGGATAATATCTATCTGAAAAAATTTAGAAAAATGGATTTGTTCCAAGACCTATTATGAAATTTTTTCGTTCAGATACTTCTCGGATATGATCGTCTGCTGAGTGCAATAAGCGGACGCATCAACATAACTCAGTGATAATAAGAAGCAGAGTAAGGCTGTGAGGCCCTCTTGATCCTACCCTGAAGTGTAAATTTGAATCCCATTAGAGTTAAAAGCCACGCCGCCATTAAAGACAATCGCAACACTTCTAACAGGTCTAGTCAGGGCGACATACAACTTGGCTCGTGAATCATTGGTAAGTGCAGCATTATTATCCTGAAACCATTTCAGCATAGGTTCGGTAGGAAAGATGATCACACGTTCAAATGTCAGGCCTTTAGATGTACCAAAGGTAAAGACAGGATAACGTTCATCAACGGTACGCCTTTTATCCCAGCGCAACTGCACGGGAGTATACGTTTCTAGGTAGTGACTCAGCAATTTTTCGGGCAGCAGGAAGACTCCGTCGTGACCGGATATTTCACGAACGCTAGAGGCTGAAGGGGCAAAGGCAGGATAAAGTTTATTGGCAAAATCATTGATTTCATGAAAGCACCGAAAGTTCTCATTCAACATTTTATCATCAACGGTGACCCCTGCCGCTTTGTCATCAAAGAAATTCACGATGGCAGCTTTTTTGTACTTTGCATTTTTCTCGGTATTGACGGTACTGTAAGTGGCCTGACGCGGGTCGCCGACCAGCGTGATTTTAATGGGTGACCTGAACAGTGTTTGAAGAATTTCAAGATCGTAACCGGCAAGATCCTGAACCTCATCCACATAAATTTCATCAAAGCACGACGCCAACCGAGCGATGACTTTTCCGCTCGACTTCTCATCACAGCGAAGAGAAAGTTTGGCCATTTTATCGGAGTAAAGCTTAAAATCAGAACTGAAATAGTGCTGCCTGAAATCTTTCTCCCCCCAGTAGATGGGTCTCCCCTCTGCCTTATAAGGCTTTATACCGGATTTGCTGCAAAGGAGCATTCCTTTGACGTCATAGTCAAATAAACACCCCTGATAGGGTTTTATCCAGTGTTTAATCAGAAAGGAAAACCAGGTGATCACATACAAATTAGGCGGGACACACCCATTCTCTTTAATGATTTTGACATTTATTTCATCCCGGCATGCCTCGGTGAACGTGGTAATCAGAATACGCTTGCCTGAAGTGACTGCCTTTAATGCTTCACTGACTACAAAGGTACTTTTACCTGCTCCAGCAGATGCGATGATGACTTTGTTCATTTGATCGCATCCAGAATGTACTGCGGATACTGTATGCTGAGCGCCGCAGTATTCGTATAGTTAAATATCTTCAATGCGCAATCTGTTTTATTCGCATGCATGTAAATGCGTAAGTCATCATCAGAAGTATGTGTAGTCCCTAAAACGGCATTAAGGCTTGCCCTACTGTTCGCCTTCAGCAATTTAGGCTCAAGAGTATTGTAATTGTATTTTTTTGTACCCACCATCAGCGTACCGGTATCAACAATCGGGTCAACACAGATATCAATGTGTGGTTTTATATTCGCGCCCAGATAGGGGCTGTATTTTTTCTGGATTGCGGCAATATCGCCATCATTGTCCGTTACTACGCGGGTAGGTTTGTCGATAATCGCGGCTATTTCCAGAAATCTCAGAAACGAAATCCCCACTGAAATGACTTCGATCCCGTCCTCAATGGGCAGTCGTCCCCGGTTCGCATCCATGTAGGCTTTCTGAACCACAAGCTCGTCCGAATCGCCTTCAACCAGAATCGCTTTCTTACACAAAACCATTCGAAGCGTGTCGTAGCCCGCAATCTTTTCGAAAAATTCTTTCGTGCCTGATGTTAACGAAGCCAGCTTGGTCGTCTTGCGGTTCGAGAGAAAAATCAGATCACCAAGACCGAGTTTATTCGCAACGAAACTACTGTGAGTCGTAATGATGATCTGTTTACCTTCACAGTTGTCTTTGATGGTCTTGATAAGCAGATTAAGCTTGGTGTGCGACAGGTTATTTTCAGGCTCTTCAATCAGAATGACATTCGACTCTTTCGCTTTATTGTGCGAGAGCGCCAAATTTGTCTTCACAATGCTTTGCTCACCCTTTCCAATGTAGTTAAACGGAACATCATCTAGGCAGGTAATCAGACTTGATTCCCATGCTTTTTGAGAGGAAAGCTCAACCGAGATAGTGACCTTTTTACTGGTGATCTTGCTTGCACTGATAATTTTCTTATTGATGGTTTCGATAGACTTGTCTGATATGAAGGCTTCTTTCATCTTACGGTGCGACTGAGAAACGCTAATGACCTCATCATCCGTCAGCAAATCTTTGATTATTCTGCTGATGTAAACATCTGACCCATTGTTGCCTCTGGCCGAGGATGAATCGATAAATGCAGACTTGAGGGGGATGTTACGTGATAAAAGTGCGTCCCTACTGAAGCTTTTCCACTCAATGTCGTAATACTCGATAGGTAACGTTCTGATATCACCTGCTTTCAAGAGTGCCTCATAGGCAGCCTTATAGTCCTCGTTAAACTTGATTTTGAACACAATTCCCACTGAGGATGATTTCAGGCAGTTACCATCTCCCTCCAGGAAAACGGTGTCAGGCGTTTTTTGGAAGTGGAGCTCAACGAATAGCGCTGGCGGTGGCAGTCTGGCTGCGGTTGTTAGGCTGGCTATATATTCCTTCACCAATTGATCATTAAAGAGATATTGGCTGATGTTGTTCTTGACAGGCTTGCCCGCATACAAACCAGTCAAACCCAGATTGATAGCCTCAAGGATGGTACTTTTCCCCGCTTCATTATCGCCTACGATAATGTTCACTGACTCATTGAACTCGATGCAGAATCGGTCTTTGAACCCCTTAAAACCCTCAATAATTAACTTTGTAATAACCATTAACATCTCCATTACATGTTATGCGCAGTCAAATCTGGAAAATATGCATGATGAAAAGTAGATAGGGATTTATAGCAGCAAGTTAAATATCAACTGAGCATTTGATCTGTTCCCTTTCAATACAATACGCCAATGTTAGTAATGCCTCTTTCAGCGGTAGGGACAATTGTGAACTTCCGCACTTCGCTCACTGCGGACATGGCTAGTTGTAGGGCTGTCCGTTCGGTGCCAGGAGCGGACGTTAATGAGAACAATCTGTGGTAATCAACGGGGTGTAGGTCAATTAGACTGGACTAACCCTGCCTCGGTAGATGATCCTGCCCTAAAGTTGGAGCATGAATTTCTCCCCGAAGCATTAATCAGATTGGCGGCGAACATCGATTTCAACAATGTGGCGAGGTGTTCGCCCAAGCCGAGGAACTCCGTTGGCGACGGCGATGATGTCCTCATGCTCGTCGCCAGCCCACAGGCCAACAAGCTCGTGCAGAAAAAAATCCGCGTAGGAGCAGCTGGCGTCCCGCACCTGCATCGCCGAAACTGAGGTTTTGCTCGTGTGCAGCTGGGTCAAATTCCTAACGAGCCGAGCTGGGGCAACCCAGAGAACCGGGCGAGGCGAGGCCGGAGTCGCGAACAGATAGTAGGCGTGTTCTGACTGCTTGAGTATGTCCTCGCACTGCTTCAGGTCGATGCCTACCCTTGAACTGAACCCCCGCCCCGAATCAGTGCCTCTGCGCTTTTTCACCTGCATAAGGGTCGCACGCTGAATCACTGTTTCCCCCTTTTCCACGATACGGCTCAGGAACAGCACGTCTGCCCCCAGCGGAGCACCGGCTGGTGTGTTCGCCCCTTCCTCCCGCTTGCTGGGTTGACGCACCTTCACTGTCAGGCTCGGATACCTCGCCCGCGTCGTAACCGAGAGCTGGCGCAACTGGCTGCTTACGTTGCCAATCGCCTCCTTCGTCAGAGTCAGGAGGCGCGCCGTATGGGCCTCCTCGTCCTCTCCCCAGGTCTCCGAATATTCGCGACAAAATTCTTCCTCAATCTGGCTAAGCGCCCTATAGATTACTTGCTCCACGGAAGGGTCGCTCAGCCAAGTTTGAGCTCCTACGCTAGGCAACTCAGTGGCTCCCTCGCCCCGGCCTACCGGCCCCTCTAGGTCCAGTGAACCCTGCTTGGACCGCAGTAGTCCCTTGCACCTCAGTTGCAGTTGCCTTACATCAGTGCCGACAAGCCGATTCGCAAACGCCAGATGTTCCTCGTCATCCATCAATCGCAAAAGCACTGGCTCGACTTCAGCGAATGCCGTCTGCTCGAGCCAAAGGCAAGCAAAATTGAGGAGCCCCTGGGCTAATTCAGGTTCCTCATTCACCTGATCGAACAGATCCTGTCGCCAGGCCTCACGGGCGGCCGGGCCTAATTGTGTCCACAGCGTTTCTCGCCCCCTCTCCAGAGATGGCAATTCTCTGAGGCTGGCAGAGACGCTTTGCTGGCTAGACAGCGCTGGGTCTCCAAACTCGTGCCAAGCCGCCGCAAGCGCGAGGTCCGAGGGTATGGTATCCACGTACAATGTAGCAAGCCTCGAGAAGGCTTTGGCAACGCACTCCTTGATATTGTCTTTCTTCTCTTTCTGCGAACGGATGTTCCAGCGCAGGAACAGATTACGTACATCCTCCGGAAATATCGTGCGGCAATGTTGGATTAGCTCAGGAAAGACTGACGGATCTGCTCGTTCAAAAACCTGTTCGCAAGCCCACCGGGACGTCTGCACTGTCGGCGAATTCGCAAATAGAGAGAAGACGAGCTCAAGCCTTCTGTCGCTTGGATAGCCCGACGACATGTCGATATGTTTTTCCAGGTAGCCGCATACACGCTGCCAATGCTGCTGGACCAGTTGATCGAAAGCCCAATTATTCGCCCCCTGATGAGGGTCGACTAGTTGAAGAACATCGATGCAATCTTCCTCGGACGTATTGACCACCAACGCCTTCATGATCTGCTGATCGTCCAAATATTTATACCGAGTATATGAACGGTCAGCGAGCAACCAGTCCACCCAAATCGCACGTGGCTCGATTTCCGCCACAATGATTTTACGTAAGCCCGGGGGATTATCATTAAGTATGCCATCCCAGAAAGTATCCTGAGCACGCCGGTAAGAATTTGGGTCCAAGATAGAGGACGACTTCTCGATCCCCGTGGATCCGTGTCCAAGAATTTTTAAGGTCAGCGCTATCTGCCCTTGCTGTGCCGCGTTCTCGAATTCGAACATAAAGTGCTCACGCTCTGTTTGCGAACTACATATCCAATTCGTAACCGGAACACTGGGGTACTCAGTTGATAGGTGGGAGTAGTCCAGATGAAGCATGTCTTTGTGGATGGTAAAATACCGTGCGAGGAATTCGACAAGCGGCTGAGCCCAACCTTCCAACGAAATACTGGCAACTGCCGATTGATTGTCGAAGTCAATATTTACGAACAAGATGATCTCCCTTTCCCCGTAGCTGGCACCGACGACCTTCGCCATGGTGGTCTGCAGATTCTCAATAAGTCTACCGTAGACAAATCGCAGGCGGTTCAAGGAACCGCCCTTAGACAAGAACAGACATTATAGAATTCCGGTGATCTTTTTATTACTTCTACCTAAATAAATTTGCATATTACCGATCCACTTTAGCCAAACCATGGTTGACCTGTTCCCAGTTGGTTGACACACGGCATTGTTAGCAAGTTTCATGGTGACTCAACTACGGACTTCTGCTCTTCGCTCATTGCAGACTTTATAACCAGAAGCGGATACATTTACCTGAAGAAAGAAACTGACCAATGCTCTCGTCGTTCGCAAGTGCCAGGGCTATCGGTCGATATTAAGCGACAAAAAAAGAAAACCCCGACTGCCGGAGGCAATCAGGATTAGTAATGCCTCCAGTGCGGAACTCGCTACCAGTAAAATGTGAATGTATTGATTGAGTTTTATATTCTTCCTTAATGAAAGTTAGCGTGTGTTCTTTGCTGACTCAGTCGTCGTTGGCGACGAAACTGGCTCAGTCATCACGCGATTCTTAAAATGCAAAAAGCCCCTGTTGCATGAGCAACAGGGGCTGGGTTTATGTTGTGTTAACGGTGGTGTCAGTATCCGGTTTTAACTTTGTACATCAGCAACGTTTTGCTGCCCCGGACAATCTTCACATACAGGGCGTTATCCTTCGCACCACGCACGAAACTGGCCTTCACATCGCCCTGACACTCACCACCATCGTAGGGCACATTAATGCCGGTCTCATGTACCAGGTCGATAACACCAAAATTATTATCAGCACAGGCAGTGCCCGGCCAGTCCTGAATCAAAGCAAATTTATGGTCGTCACTGACACCACTCAGCGAGCAGACTGAGCTATTGATATCGTTTCCCTGACACCAGTACGACTCACCCGGATTGTCTTTATCCATCAGTTGTTCGGGTAACTGTGCTGCACTGGCGGTAAAAGACAGCACAACGACGGATACTGCAGTAATCATCTTGAACATGGTTTACTCCCTGAATCATCAGTGGCGCATGGCTGCGCAGATTTGTTCTGTACCACTCGTGATTAAAAGCGTTTATAGCGAAACAGCTCTTTGCCTTGATACAGCACCACCAGGTCGTCGTAATCTGGCTTTTTGTGATTGGGCATAAAGGTGGCAATCGTCCCGGGACGGCACAGGTCTTTTACGGTGACACCAAATTTCTGGTCTGGTGTAATGGTGAAACCTGTTGACGCTTCATCGCGCCGGATGCTTATCCAGCCCCACAACCCACCCTCACAGTCTTTAAGTGGTGCGGAACGTACGGTCACCATTCCACCGCTGCGATTAGCAAACATAGCTTCACATTTCCCGGTAACCTGACGGTGTGCATCACACCAGAAAATATTGCCGCTTTTATTGTTTACCGCAGCAGGTAATACCCGGTTGTAAGGCGCCCCCTGCACCGTGGCGCAAGTCAGCAGACTGACTGCTATCAGCAGCGTTCTGAACATTGGTTTCATGATAATTTCCTTTAAAGAGAAGCCATCGGTTGAAGGCCGATGGGAATTCATCAGGCCACCAGCGTCAGGAACAGCATCACCAGCCAGACCCAGAAATAAGCTGATTTCTGCCCCAGTGATTTAGCCCGTCGCCAGAGATAGAACGGCACCAGCCACGCCAGCTTGCCGAAGGCTGCCGTATCCACCCCGGCCTTACGCAGACGTCTTTCATCCAGGTAGCCCAGAGCGATATTGAGCAGCAGTGTGATAAACCAGTACTGCCCACCCGATACGGCGTCATAGGCTTCCTCAAACGCCATCCCATTCAGTCCGGCCGTCCACAGCTCAAGCGCATAGCCTATGAACGGGGCAAAGGCCAGTGTCCAGACGACACCGCCCGGAATGCGGTGCCCCGGAAGAGCAGGCGGTGTGATGCACTGTGCCAGCGCAGTCACCAGCGGGGTGGCGGATAAAGGTTGCCAGTCGGCCATACCAGGTTGCCACACCAGTGTGGAGGCGGTAAGTTCGCCGCGTTTAATGCGTGCTGCCATTTCTTCTTCGCTGATACCGTCGTGACGGATACCATTTTTCTCGTAATGCCAGTTCATGATTCTCCTTATCTCTGAAAGACCGGTGCAGGCCGGATGTTGATTAAGCAGCACTGTCCGCTGAGCTCCTGCCAGGAGAGGTCAGGAACAGGGCTTCTCGAATGACACTGAAGTGAGGAAGTGCGCGAATAAAAGTAGCCTGACTGGTCAACTGGCTGATGGTTTTTCTGGGTGTAAAAGTCATATCCAGCACCGTGACGGCGTGAATGTCCGTCAGCGGATGGACCGTGACATGCCCTCGTAACTCACCGGCGAGATACCAGCAACCAGCCAGGGAAATCAGACGGTATGGGGCCAGGCTCTCACTGCGTTGCCCCTCGCCCAGCAGCGTCACCCGCTGTCGGGAAGTAATGGCACTGACCAGCCGGTAAAACACCAGTGAGCCGGAGGGATTCACCCCGTGTGGCAGTTGCCACACCAGACAGGGTGCATCATCCGACGCCAGCAGGGCACTGACCAGTCTGCGGTCAAAGCCCGGGAAGGCATCGGCAAGCCCGGTGCGGTGGGCAAAGGTCAGCACATCCAGCTCACCCTGTGCACCGCTGCCCCCGGTACGCAGGCGACAGAGACCCTGACGGTACTCCAGGTCCAGATACATCAGCCGCTCACGAAAATCCCGCCGCAGGGTGCGAACTGACACCCCGAATTCGACGGCAAGCTTCGCCAGGCTCAGGGTTTCGCCCGCCACCAGACGACCGATGATGAGTGACAGTCTGACCGCCAGCCGGTCATGGCGACGCTCTGCCTGTGTCATGGAATATTCTCCGTGAAGATTAACTGACTGAAATTAATGTGATTACTTTACAGAGGGGGCCGGACAGGGAATGGACACTGCGGGAACTATTTTTTGCATTTGCCCATGCGAGGACGGGCGCGGTCCACAGCAGTATCAGACTGTTTTATAAGCAGCCCCTGAGAGAATTAATGGACAGGTGGTGTCCATTGTTAACATGGCGATAACAATACCGGATTGCGGAGAGTACAATTCGCTCTGTTACAGCTGCTCAAGCAGAGTTTCTGCCATCACCCACAGCGCACGGTTAAGCTTCACGTCACCATCGATACCGCGCACGGCACGGGTATGAGTTCGCCCACCTTTTGCACTACGACCACTTAGCCCTCCTTTAATCAGGTTTTCCTGGATACGCTGATAGGTGGTCCACAGGTCATCACTGTAATCCTCGTAACGACGGGGAGTCAGAACCTGCGCCTCGGTTACTGGCTGGTGGTCCTCGCCAAAGCGGTAAGTAATGGCCGCTTTCGCCAGTGCCTGACGGGCCGGAGGTGGCAGCATCAACGACTGCATGGCATCGCGCTTTTCCTCTACCTGGTCAAAAATCCCCAGCACCTCATAGGCTCCTTCAATCACCTGACTCACCACATCTCCCTTATGTGGAACGCGCACCTCGCCAAAGGTCTCACCGCAAATCAAACCATTCTGGCAAACCTGGCGAAATAATCCCGGCAACATCTGGTACGAACTGGAGCCATCGTGGGAATTCAGAAGAATGATTTCCGGCACCTGTTTACCGGTAATTTGCCCCTCACGGCGCAGGCGCAACATATGTTTGGTGTGCTCCCGACGTTCCGGGTCACGCACACGGGTCTGGCAGGCAAAGAACGGCTGAAAGCCCTCGCGCTGAAGGCTTTCGAGCAGGGAAATAGTAGGTATGTACGTGTAACGTTCACTACGGGATTCGTGTTTGTCTTCACTGAAGACACTGGGTACCGAACGGAACAACTCCTCCCGGGTTAACGGGCGGTCACGACGGATAACATTTGCTGCGCCAAAGCGCGAAGCCAGACGGGTCATAAGCAGACTCCTCAAGATGGAAGAATAAAGACAAAAAAGCCCTGCCACGCAATCGCGGCAGGGCTCAGGTACAAAGCGTTAAGGGGGGATATTCAGAAGAAGAAATTCCAGACGGCACGGGCTACCGATACAACGGTGTCGCGTACAGCCTGAATGATGGTCCGGACCGGGGCTGGTATCAGCGGCATAGAACTTACCGTATCCAGTAACGTACCTACCGTCTCACCAAAATCGTCGCGGGCTTTTTTATTAACGGTATCGGTACGAAACGGCGCACTGAGTTGTACCGCCACGGGGCTACTGGCCTCACGGGGAAGGCTGCGAATCATTCGCTCTGCCATCACTCGCAGTCCCCACTGCAGACGTACTGACACTGCACAGACCGGATTTACAGGCTGGAACAGCTCATGTAACAGGTAGATTTTACGGCTGATGTTCTGCTTTTGCTCCTTGGACAGCTTATCACCACCGCTGGCAGGCTCGACTTTATCAACCTGGCTGATAACAAACAGCACCTTGTGCCGGTATGCCCCACCAATCACGTGGTGATAAAAATGCTCATCCACGGACAGTGCACGGTCATCGGCCTTAATCAGCCACAGCACCAGATCGAGGTGCGGCAGTTGCTGGCGATACATCGCAGCATATTCCGCATCTCGACTTTCGCTTTCACCGACACCGGGCAGATCTACTATGGTCATAAAGCGTTCGCCAACTTTCAGGCGAAAGCGCAAAGGTTCGCGTGTGCAGGCGCTCACATCGCTGACCGGAGAGATTTTTCCGGTAAACAGCGCATTACAAAGTGATGATTTACCCGACCCGGTTTTCCCCATAATGCCGATAACGGGCTCGTATTGTGTTAACTGACGAATCTGCTGCATAACTCGCGCGCAGGCCCATTCCGGTAAACCGGTGAGCGAACGATGCAGCGAATGCAAACCATCCTGATTTCTCATGACATCTCCGAGGTAAAGAAAACAAAAAAAGCGAACCCTTGCGGATTCGCTGTAAATGCGGTGCGTTCAGGAAGATGATATCTATCTGAAATTACTTAGAATATATGCAGATTGGTCAATATCATTCAGTGATTGAGTCGTTTTGGCCTCCACTCCCAACATAGTAATAACCTGGCTTAGGTACCATTTTCCCCACTCATCTCCCACTTCTTTGCGCCCTATCGTTTGTGATTGCCTCTGTTGCGGGTATCATTTTGCGCAATGCATTCCAAAACAAATTCCTAGCAGTACATGAAGCACTGCTGCTCTCTACCCGAGGATTTTCATGAACAACGCCGAACAACAGTTTCTTAATGAGCTGGATAACAAATTCTGGAAGGCCGCCGACAAGCTGCGATCCAATATGGATGCCGCCAATTACAAACATGTGGTGCTGGGGCTAATCTTCCTGAAGTATGTTTCCGATGCCTTTGAGGCACGCCAGCAGGAGCTGACGACCCTGTTCCGCGATGTAGGTAATCCCGACAACATCTACGCTATGTCGCGCGACGATTACGACTCTGATGAAGAGTATGCGCAGGCGATCCGGGACGAGCTGGAAGTGGAAGATTACTATACCGAGAAGAACATCTTCTGGGTGCCGAAAGCCGCACGCTGGGAGACGCTGAAAAATAAAGCCATGCTGCCAACCGGCACCGTGCTGTGGGTGGATGAAGCCTCCGGGCAGGACGTCAAACTGCGTTCTGTTTCCTGGCTGGTGGATAACGCGCTGGATGAAATCGAAAAAACCAACCCGAAGCTGAAAGGTATTCTGAACCGTATCAGCCAGTATCAACTGGGCAACGAGATATTAACCGGGCTGATTAATACCTTCTCTGATGCCAACTTCAGCAACCCGGAATATAACGGCGAGAAACTCAGCTTAAAGAGCAAAGATATTCTCGGCCACGTTTACGAATATTTCCTTGGCCAGTTTGCGCTGGCGGAAGGTAAGCAGGGCGGCCAGTACTACACGCCAAAAAGTATCGTGACTCTGATTGTGGAAATGCTGCAACCGTATAATGGACGCGTGTATGACCCGGCGATGGGCTCCGGCGGGTTCTTTGTCTCCAGCGACCGCTTTATTGAAGAGCACGCGGGCGAGAAGCAGTACAACGCCGCTGAGCAGAAACGTAATATCTCCGTCTACGGCCAGGAATCCAATCCGACCACCTGGAAGCTGGCGGCGATGAACATGGCGATCCGTGGCATCGACTTTAATTTTGGTACGAAAAACGCCGATACCCTGCTGGACGATCAGCACCCGGATCTGCGCGCCGACTTCGTGATGGCTAACCCGCCGTTCAACATGAAAGAGTGGTGGAACGCGAAGCTGGAGGGGGACGCGCGCTGGAAATACGGCACGCCACCGCAGGGCAACGCCAACTTCGCGTGGATGCAGCACATGATCCACCACCTGGCGCCGAAAGGCTCGATGGCGCTGCTGCTGGCCAACGGCTCGATGAGTTCCAACACCAACAACGAAGGCGAGATCCGCCGCAACTTGATTGAAGCCGATCTGGTGGAGTGTATGGTGGCGTTACCAGGGCAACTCTTTACCAACACCCAAATTCCGGCCTGCATCTGGTTCCTGACCAAAGACAAATCCAGCGGCAACGGTAAAGTCCACCGCAAAGGGCAGGTGCTGTTTATCGATGCCCGCCAGATTGGCTATATGAAAGACCGCGTGCTGCGCGATTTTACCCGTGAGGATATCGCCAAAATTGCCGACACTTTCCATAACTGGCAGGCGGATAAAAACTACGAAGACGAAGCCGGGTTCTGCTTCTCTGCAACGCTGGAAGATATTCAGAAAAATGACTTTGTGCTGACCCCAGGGCGATATGTCGGTGCAGCTGAGCAGGAAGAAGACGATGAGCCGTTTGCCGAGAAGATGGCGCGACTGACGGCGCAGCTGAAAGATCAACTGGAAGAGAGCGCGAAGCTGGAAGCGCAGATCAAGGCGAATCTGGGGGGGCTGGGTTATGAGTTCTGAGTTTCGTAAAGTTAAATTAAAAGATATTGCATCTTTTAAGTATGGGAAAACCATTAGAAAGCAAGATATTCAATCCTATGGAGAATATCCTGTTTTTAGTGGTTATCAAGTAGTGGGTTATATTCCTAACTATATGTACAAGGAAGAGCAACTTATAATCGTATGTCGAGGTGCGGGGGGGACTGGTGACATCAAGCTGAGTCCCAGCTTTTGCTCTGTTACAAATTTAGCCATTGTTATAAGTTGTGATGATACGATAATTGATAAAGGCTATCTATATTGGAGATTGATTCTTTCGGATACTTATTCTCTAATAACTGGTTCAGCTCAGCCCCAGATTACGATTAATACTCTGGAATCTTTCGAGATTGATATTGAGCCAGATTTGAAAAAACAACGAGATATAGCGCTAATATTATTTAGCATTAATAATAAAATAAAAAACAATGTTGCTATAAACCAAACCCTTGAACAAATGGCCCAAGCCCTGTTCAAAAGCTGGTTTGTCGATTTTGAACCGGTAAAAGCCAAAATCACAGCACTGGAAGCGGGCGGTTCGCAGGAAGACGCGATGCTTGCCGCTATGACAGCGATTTCCGGGAAAGATGCTGATGCGCTAGCGGTTTTTGAGCGTGAACAACCTGAGCAATATGCCGAGTTAAAAGCCACGGCAGAACTGTTTCCGTCTGCGATGCAGGAGTGTGAGGGAGGCGCGATTCCAAAGGGATGGCGAAGTGGTTCTGTTACAGATGTAACAGATAAGGTTTTCAGCGGGGGAACGCCAACAACAACTAAATCTGAGTATTGGAATGGTGAATTTCATTGGTTTTCATCAGGTGAAACGAGAAATAGCGTTATAACAAATACCGAAAAAACCATTACTAAATTAGGAGTTGAGCAATCTTCGACTAAAGAGTCTGTGTTGGGTGATGTATTGATTGCGTCTGCTGGACAAGGACACACTCGCGGGCAAACATCTCTGAACATGATTAATACATATATCAACCAATCAGTAGTGGCGGTTAGACCAAAAAATACAATATTTACTTGCTGGTTATATATGAATTTGCGTTCCCGATATGAGGAGATGAGAGGTATTTCTGACTCTCATAGTAGTCGTGGCAGTTTAACTACAAAACTTGTATCAGGAATGCCGGTAGTAATACCAAGTGAAAATATTCTACAGAAATTTGAAAAGAGTATTTTTCCTTTGTTTGATAGTGTCAAACATAGCCAGAGAGAAATCGACTCACTAACCCAGCTCCGCGACACCCTTCTCCCCAAACTTCTTTCCGGCGAAATCACCCTGCCGGAAGCTGAGCAGGCAGTAAGCGAGGCGGAAAATGTATAAAGTTGATACGCCGACCAACAGCCTGCACTCTCTGCAAGAAGTATCGTTCAGCAGCCTCGGTTATACCGAGCGCTACCACCTGCAAGAGTGGCTGGCGAAAAATCCCCAGGCATTAACCCGCGACAACGACGACGAGCTGCTGATTATTCAGAAAGAATTCGCCGGTTTTGACGACACCAAAGAGCGCCTTGACCTGCTGGCGATCGATAAGCAGCGCAATCTGGTGATCATCGAAAACAAGCTCGATGACTCCGGGCGCGACGTGGTGTGGCAGGCGCTGAAATATGCCGGTTACTGCGCCAATCTGCGCAAAGATCAGATCCTCGATATCTTCCAGCTCTATCTTGATAAATACGAGCCGGGAGAAACCCGTCCGGCGGCGGAAGTGATGGCGGAGTTTCTGGAGTGCGAAAGTCTGGATGAAGTGCAAATCAACCTGAGCCGCACGCAGCGAGTGATGATGGTGGCGGCCAGCTTCCGCAAAGAAGTGACTAATACCGCGCTGTGGCTGATGCAGTTTGGCCTGCGGGTGCAGTGCTTTAAGGTTAAGCCATACAAATTCAACGACGATGTGTTCGTTGATATTCGTCAGGTGATCCCGACGCCGGAAGCGGAATCTTTCATGATCGGCATGGCGCAAAAAGAAGCTGAAGAACAGTCTACTAGTGGCGAGCTGAAAACCCGGCATTATCTGCGCAAAGCCTTCTGGACCAAAACCCTTGAACGTCTTAAAGCCAGCTCCTGCACGCTATACAACAATATCAGCCCCTCAACCGATCACTGGCTCAGTGCCGGGTCCGGTATCAGCGCCGTGTCCTATAACCTGATTTTCAGCAAAAAAGAGAGCCGCGTTGAGCTTTGGATTGCCAAATCCTCGGCGGAGAGCAATACCTTTGCATTTAACTGGCTCTATGAGCATAAAGAGGCGATTGAAAATACCTTTGGCCATGCGCTGAAGTGGGAGCCGTTGCCAGGCAAAAAATCGTGCCGAATCTCTTTCGCCACACCGGCAACCAGCCTGGATGAGAGCAACTGGCCTGCGATGATTGACTGGCTGCTCATCAATCTGACGGCGTTTGAAAAGGCGCTCGATCCCTTTATCGCCCCATTAAATATGGCGCTCAAAGACATTTCCAACGCGCCGGAAGAAACGGAAGAACCTGAGACAGAGGAAGCCTGATGCTGAGTGAAGATGATTTAGAACAGCAATGCCTGCAATGGTTTGCTGAACAGGGCTGGGAAGTGCTGCACGGGCCAGATATCGCGCCAGATGGTGATAACCCGCTGCGTGCCTCATTTCATGATGTGTTTCTGCGCCCGGTGATGCTGGAGCAGTTGCAAACCATTAATCCCCATCTTCCTGTTTCCGTGCTGGAGGAGGTGATACAGCGTATCACCCGTGCCGAAAGCCCGGATCTGGTCGTCAGCAATAAAGCATTTCATCATCTGCTGCTTGACGGCGTACCCGTTGAGTACAAGCTTGATGAAAAGGTTATCTACGACAAAGCATTGTTGATGGATTTTAGCCGCACAGCCAGCAACCGCTTTATGGTGGTGAATCAGGTTGCTATTCAGGGGATAAAGCAGGTGCGTCGCCCGGATGTGATTGGTTATATCAACGGCCTGCCGGTGGCGGTGATTGAGCTGAAAAGCCCGATTGATGCCAATGCCGATATCTGGGCTGCATTTAACCAGCTTCAAACCTATAAAAACGAACTTAGCGATCTGTTTATCTGTAACGAAGCGCTGGTGGTGAGCGACGGGCAGAATGCGCGTATTGGCTCGCTGACCGCCGATGAAGAGCGTTTCCTGCCGTGGAAAACTGTATCTAACGAAGACGATAAACCGCAGTTTGACTGGCAGCTTAAAACCGTGGTGCAGGGCTTCTTTAACCATGCGCTTCTGCTCGATTACATTCGTTTCTTTGTGCTGTTTGAGAGCGACGGCAAACGGCTGATCAAGAAGATTGCTGCCTATCACCAGTTCCACGCCGTGCGTGAAGCCGTCACGGCAACGATTGTGGCGTCTACCGGCAAACATCTGCCGCTGCGCAGCAATATTACCCCCGGCAGTAAAAAAGCGGGCGTGGTATGGCATACCCAGGGTTCCGGCAAAAGTATCTCCATGTGCTGTTATGCCGGGAAACTGCTGCAACAGGCGGAGATGAACAATCCAACCATCGTGGTGGTGACCGACCGCAACGATCTCGACGGACAGCTCTACGCGACCTTCTGCCAGGCGCAGGATTTACTCAAGCAAACGCCATTACAGGCCAACGATCGTGATGAACTGCGCGAACTGCTCAATGCCCGCGAATCCGGCGGTATTATCTTTACCACCGTGCAAAAATTTGCACCGCTAGACAACGAGCAGAACCATCCTGCCCTCAACCTACGCAGCAATATCGTGGTGATTTCCGACGAAGCGCACCGCAGCCAGTATGGCCTGAGCGCCACGCTTGACCGCGAAACCGGGGTCTATAAATACGGTTACGCCAAACACATGCGCGATGCGCTGCCGAATGCGTCGTTTATGGGCTTTACCGGGACGCCGATTGCGTCTGAAGATAAAGATACCCGTGCTGTATTCGGTGATTACGTCTCTATCTACGATATTCAGGATGCGGTGGATGACGGCGCGACGGTGCCGATTTACTACGAATCCCGACTGGCAAAACTCGACCTGAATCATGAGGAGCTGGAAACGCTCTCCGACCAGGTGGATGAGCTGGTGGAAGATGAAGAGACCGGCCAGCAAGAGAAAACCAAAGGTGACTGGAGCCGTCTGGAAAAGCTGGTAGGTTCAGAGCCTCGCATCAAACAGGTTGCCGCGGATCTGGTTCAACATTTTGAAACGCGCAATGCGGCCATGAACGGCAAAGCGATGATTGTCGCCATGAGCCGTGATATCTGCGTGAAGCTCTATAAGGCTATCGTAGAGATCCGTCCGGACTGGCACAGCACGGATGTCGAGCAAGGTGCTATCAAAGTCATCATGACCGGTTCTGCGTCTGACGATAAAGATCTCCAGCCCCACATCTACAACAAGCAGACTAAAAAGCGCCTTGAAGCCCGCTTTAAAGATTTGAACGATCCGCTGAAGCTGGTGATCGTCCGCGATATGTGGCTGACCGGGTTTGATGCTCCGTGTTGCCACACCATGTATATCGACAAGCCGATGCGCGGTCATAACCTGATGCAGGCCATCGCGCGCGTTAACCGCGTATTCCGCGATAAGCCCGGCGGGCTGGTGGTGGATTACATTGGCATTGCCAACGAGCTGAAGCAGGCGCTGAAAACCTATACCGACTCAAAAGGGAAGGGCCAGACCACGGTAGATGCCCGGGAAGCTTTTGCCATCCTGTTGGAAAAAATCGATGTCATTCACGGGATGTTCGCGCCGTCAGCAGGAAAACCCGGCTTTAGCTACGAAGGCTTTTCTCGCGATCCATTAGCGTTTTTACGTGATGCCGTGAACTACATTTTGGGTCTGGATGACGGTAAAAAACGCTACCTCGACGTTTCACTGGCGATGAGTAAAGCCTGGTCACTCTGTAACACTCTGGACGAAGCAAAACCCCTGCAGGAAGAGTTCGCGTTTCTTTCGGCGGTCAGAGTGGGACTTATCAAGCTTGATCCCAAGGAAAAATTTAGCCAGTCCGAGAAAAACTCTCTCTTGAGTAAGATTCTCGATAACGCCGTTGTCGCTACAGGGGTTGAGGATGTTTTTGCTCTGGCCGGGTTGGATAAACCCAATATCGGGCTACTGTCGGATGAATTCCTGGAAGAAGTGCGTGAGATGCCGCAGCGCAACCTGGCGGTGGAACTGCTGGAAAAACTGTTGAATGACGGTATCCATGCTCGCTCTGGAAACAACGTCGTGCAGCAGAAGAAATATTCTGACCGCCTGAAAGCCGTGCTGCTGAAATACAATAACCGGGCGATTGAAACCGCGCAGGTGATTGAAGAGCTGATTCAGATGGCGAAAGCGTTCCAGGAAGCGATGGCGCGGGATGATGCGCTGGGCTTAAACCCGGATGAAATCGCCTTCTACGATGCCTTGGCAGAAAACGAAAGTGCGGTGCGTGAACTGGGTGATGAAACGCTCAGAAAGCTGGCTATTGAGGTCACACTACAGCTGCGTAAATCCACCACCGTTGACTGGCAGGTACGTGAAAGCGTGCGTGCGCGGCTGCGTATTCTGGTGCGCCAGACCCTGCGTAAGTACAAGTATCCGCCGGATAAAACAGCGGGTGCCGTAGAGCTGATTTTGAAGCAGGCGGAAGTGGTGTCTAATAGTTGGGCTGTCTAAAACGTTCATCGATTATCTTGGCGGAGGTGGTTCAATGTCGGTTACTGTGACAGTTGAAAAAGTAGGTGCGGCATTTGCATTGTTCAAATGCCACCATAGCCCTGAAGCGGAATATGAATTTACTGGTGAGTTTCTCGGGCTTTCACACGAGCTGAAGTTTGCAGGGAAGAATTTACGAGAACTGAGAGACACTGGCTGTTCTATTTATGATATTTATCAGGAAGAGTACGGCATGACCTTACTTCCTGACTATCCCGGCATTAAACTCGCCGAAATACTTGCGACCTCACATATAGGACTGAATAAATTTTCGGTTTACATGGGATGTCGCGAGCAAGAGATAGTTGAATTATTAACCGGCGCAGTTTCACTTACGAAAGCTATGGCGCTCCGCTTATCGCATGTGGTCGGTGGAAGTTGGTCACAGTGGATGTTAATTCAGGAGCAGTTTGAACTACAGTTGGCGCAACGAGAGATCAAAGAATTAATGATTTTGACTAATTTAGGGGATGAGATTGTTGGGCTATAGCCCAATAATCATTTTAACTGACGGATTTTGGCCTTTCCATCCATAAGAAAGGCTATCGCCGTAAAATGTACATCTGACGGGCAAAATATTCACTCAGTGTATTAACGTAACAACCTGACGCTGAGAACCCGTATCAAACGTCTGGCTCGGAAAACCATCTGCTTCTCACCCTCTTTACCGACGTGATGTCGCGAGAAGATGAAGTGGCAGAAACGCTAACCTGGACGCCGAAGATTCTGGAACGCAAGAACGTGCGGGCACGTGTCTATGACCGTGTGCGCAATGTGATTGAAACGTTTATCAATGGGATGCGAGGATTTTAATAGATTTTGGTGACGAATATGGGAGAGGTATTTTCATGAGTGAGATAGATATCCAGGGTGATGACGCGTTGGTTCAACTGCTGTTGAACGCAGACAAAGGCGATATAGATCTGCTGATCGATTATGTCACTAACACCGGTAAGCTTGGTTTTTCCATGTCAGACAGTGTGAGGAATGTATTACAGGATGCCAAACGCCAGGATATACCTGATGACGAAACTCTGCGTCTGCTTGTTCGGGAGTTGCAGCATTTCGGTGGTAATACGTTCGTGAATCTGTTTCGTCGCAACGGCGTCAACTACAGCGAAATTGTAGATGACGTTGCCAGCCATCTGAAGATGAAAGTCCCGACAACTGCATCGGTAGAAGAAAAAGAAGCGCTGATTATTGACTGTGTATTTACCTCATCATGGAAAAAAATGTCGGATGACGAGCGCAGCCAGATTCTGCGTGATATGGGCATAAACGGCTCTACCAGTGTGGATATTCCTGTTTGGCAGAGAGCGGCACTCATTGCCAATAGTCTTGCACAAACGACAGCAGGCAAAGTACTGCCTT
>Ga0153936_100066_pt1 | contig 22071 bp, 20 predicted proteins | sample TSNJ020MetaG_FD_102272 | JGI IMG/M metagenome (GOLD analysis project Ga0153936, IMG submission 102272) | Attine ant fungus gardens microbial communities from New Jersey, USA - TSNJ020 MetaG | ecosystem: Host-associated > Fungi > Mycelium > Unclassified | place: USA: New Jersey, Wharton State... | reverse complement strand
AGGACGGGGAATAGCCCTGGTCAGCCGTACCATGGGCGTGTCGCGTGCGCAGCTGTCACTGCGGATTAACCGTTCTGCCGACTGGCAGGACGGGCGCTGTAACCGGTGTAATGACGAAGCAGACGCTGAAATACTGTCGGCCATCCTCGATATCATCAGTGATATGCCGAGTTATGGTTATCGACGCGTGTGGGGCATCCTGCGCAAGCAACGCCGCACAGAGGGGCTGCCACCAGTGAACGCCAAACGGCTTTACAGGATAATGAGCGAGCATAAGCTGTTGTTGTTGCATGACAAACCAGAGCGGCCAAAGCGTGAATATAAGGGCAAAATAGCGGTGGCAGAAAGTGATATGCGCTGGTGTCCAGATGGCTTCGAGTTCGGCTGTGACAACGGTGAAAAACTGCGGGTCACGTTCGCGCTGGACTGTTGCGACAGGGAAGCCATAGACTGGGCGGCGAGCACGGGAGGCTACGACAGTTCGACCGTGCAGGATGTAATGCTGAGGTCAGTGGAAAAGCGCTTCGGCGACAGGTTACCGGAGACAGCTGTACAGTGGCTGACGGGCAACGGTTCAGCATATACCGCGCATGAAACGCGGAGGTTCGCGAGAGAGCTGAATCTGGAGCCCTGCACAACAGCGGTGAGCAGCCCGCAGAGCAATGGCATGGCCGAACGGTTCGTGAAGACGATGAAGGAAGACTATATCGCGTTCATGCCAAAACCGGATGTGAGAACAGCACTGCGAAACCTTGCAGCAGCGTTCACGCATTACAATGAAAACCACCCGCACAGCGCGCTGGGATATCGCTCCCCGAGGGAATACCGGCGGCAGCGGACATCGTTAACTTAAGATACAAAAGCTGTCCGGACATGGCGGGTCAAGATCAGTCTGCGTGTCTACTTATCTGATAAGAGTCAATACAGAGTTCGGTTCACGCTTACTACCGTTGCTGACATCTCCATGATATATTTCAATCTTTACGGAGGAAGAATGACATGGTATTCATCCCAAACTTTCAGCATGTAGCGCTGGAAGCAATGACAAAAATCGACCCAACTCTTGCTTGTAAGTATAACAAAGTAATTTGTTTCCTAGCTGCATATCCTGATGCAGCCTCTGCGATGAGAGGGAATTCTGCCCCAAGTATTGGCTCAACAGATTATATCGTTAAAAATGCAGCTAACTTCTCCTCAGCTCGAATGCCCAGAATTCCCAAACCACCATCTACAATTCCTGATGAGATGGTTTCTATAATCCTTTCTTCGTATTTTAATGTTCCCGAATCGGATGTAGAACGAATTAAAACTGAACATTTACTTTCTATGGGGGCTGAAAACCTCGTCGGAGACTTACTTGAGCGTTATCTTGCGTCTGTAATGGAGCCCAGAGGTTGGGTTTGGTGTTCTGGAGCGATGGTAAGAGCGGTGGATTTTATCAAGCCCCCGAGCTCTAACGGCGGATCTTGGACTTTATTACAAGTAAAAAACAGGGATAACTCAGAGAATTCATCGTCGAGTGCTATCAGACTTGGCACAACAATTGATAAATGGCATAGAACCTTCTCCAGAAAAGAAGGTTCTAATTGGTCAAATTTCCCGGACATATCCCTTCGTCAATACTTATCAGAAGATGGATTTAAAGCTTTTGTCGGGGATTATTTACGCTCATTACGCTAGCTTGTTTAATGCTGACCCCTTGCATATCATTATATTATTCAAAATAATGAGTTCTGGGAGTCAGCAATTTTTTTCGACTTAGAAGATTCTTGAGGGCTCGATTTTAACTTTTTAGGAACAGAGCCAGATTCCATTAGTTCACGAGTACGCCTTTCCCACGAAATCTCATCATTATCTTTATATCTGCTGAATGGAAATCCGTCAGGAGGCGCAATATCCTTTTCTTTAATCCGGGACATTATTACACGACCAACAGCCTCACCGAGACCAACAGGCACTGCATTTCCAATCTGCTTGTATCTGTCTGTTATTGAACCACAAAACACCCAATTGTCTGGAAACTGTTGTATCCTAGAATATTCTTGCACAGATAACGGCCTATTTTCACTAGGGTGACAAATATCAGTTGCTGGCATGGTTGGAGATGTCACAAGTGTACATGATGGTTTATCCCAGTCTAAACGCCGTAAAAAACCAGTTTTCCCCCCCCCGGAATCTAACGACTTACCCAGCGCTTCACGATGAAGTTCTTTAGGTAAATGCTTCCAATATTGCCCGGAGCTTAGCATACGATAAAAACGTAGGCGATCTTCAGGAAACTCTTCATGATCTCCAGACATTGGATCTAAACCATCAAATGCTTCACGGAGGTTACGCCACTTTGGTAAGCCAAACGAGCCATCCTTAGAGTGACTTGGAACAAGATGAGGTAATTTTTTACCATCCCGCGAGCATAATATAATCACACGCTCTCGAGACTGTGGAACACCAAAGTTAGCGGCATTATACAGGTTAAATGATACCTCATACCCCCCAGCACGGAGCATATCAACCACATGCATAAGGGCTCCTCCTTGCCTTTCCTCTGGATTTGGCATCCAATCAGCCCCTCTTTCAGCATGTGGTGTATGAACCATTGGTGCTGACAAAAGGCCTCGGACATTTTCAATAACAGCAAAGCGTGGACGAATCTCCAAAATAAGCTCGACATAACGAAGTAAGGCATTACCTCTTTCATCTTTAAAACCACGACGAGCGCCTGCCGTTGAAAAAGCTTGGCATGGAGGGCCCCCGACCATTACATCTATTTCATCATTCTGAGTTAGCCCTGCATAATCATAAATTTGTGCTGTATTATATTTCCATATATCGCCAATTAACCCTATTTCTGGGCGGTTCGCTGTAATTGTCCGTCGGCAAATCTTGTCATTTTCACAGGCTAGAAGCACATGAATCCCGGCTTTCTCAAGTCCAAGATCCATACCCATCGCCCCGGAGAAGAAGGAAAGCGCCTTTATTGCTGGTAAAGCTCCCTGTTTACGCTTACGATCTTTTGGTTGCTCTAATGGGCCTGATTTCAGATACTCATTTACTGCTCTTTCTGTTGTTAACCACTGTTTACCTACTTGCTGCCCTTCTATAGCTCCTGAACGTAGCAACGTTCTGATTCGTTGTTCAGATACCTTGATTCTCTCCGCTACTTCCTTGGTTGTTATAAGATTGGGTATATTAGACATTTCGACCTCGAAACAATATTAATACCAATAAAAATATCATAAAATGATGCCAATGTTAAGTTTAGTAAAAGATGCGGAGCAAACAGCACATCAGTGCTTTTTCTCAAGTAAAAGAGATGGATGAGTCCAATCAGTAACCTCTTCATAAGTAACAAACCCATCGTGCTCCAGTGCGCAAACGCCCTTATGGCTGGCAACATAATCGTATACAGCCTGACTTTCCAGCCCCTGTAACATGTGTGACAGCAACTTTCGGCGCATCACATCCGACTTCCAACGCTTACCCGCTGTAACATCTTTGTAGGTGATATTGAATGCTTGTCCTACCGCGTTGGTAACGCATTTACCGTAACGGTTGGTCAATGCTGTGCTTTCGTAATGATTCAGCAGTAAAGCCAGATCTTGCCTCAAGTGTTTCAGAAGACGTTTCCAACGTTTCAGTACTCGTTCAGCCTCTTCCTGACCTAACTCACGGTTCAGCAAGCGTCTGGTACTGGGTTTAAGCGATAGAGTAACGAACCCGGCGTTGAATACGCTGGAAAACCTGAATTGCTTCACCAACTCCTCCGCGACACGCAATACCCGGCAGATATATTGATTTTCCAGCACCTCCAGCGACTTGGCCGGAATGCCAATACTCAACAGCTCATGCCGTAGTATCTCAAGCTGGCATCCCTTGATGTCATAGTTCACGCCACGTGCCAGACACGCCCACTTCATTTTAGACGGTAGAGTCTGGAAGCCTGTACCAACCTCAAAGGATCTCCCGCCGATGTACGCTGTTTTATAAGATTGCCTGTAAGAAACCGTTAACGGTGATTCCTTCACCAAATTCACACCTGTTTCAGCCAGTCGCGACAGGAAGTTGAAAATGAATATTTTGTTCTTCTTGGTAGCATGTTTGCGATGATAAGCAAGTAGTGCATCCAGATTGATTTCAAGCTGCTCAAGGTTGTTCCAGACACTCACTACCAGCTCCCTGAAGGCAGCGTTAGGGATATCGCGTTTAGACTGCTTATGTTTGGCATGCTGCCCACGATCAATGGCAATCCCAATCAGTTCATCAAATGAGTAGCTTTTACGCTTGGTGAAAATGTCAGTCAGATAATGGTAGCGATCCTTACGGCTAAGGTATGCCTCGCGATCGTTGCCAAACAGCTTACGCAGAACACGTTGAGAAACAGCATATTCCCGGCATAAATGATTAGTATTTGAATACCCGGTTAGCTTGATAATTCCCGCGCTTGCCAGTGCCTCCATTGCACGTTCATAGGCTGGCCCACGTTTCTTAAATACTCCGGGAAGTTTATCCCTACCCAGCTCAAATGGTACTGGCACAGAATAAGACCATTTTTTATTCGCCTTAATCTTTGCTTTCTTCTTGTTCTTACGACTACAGGTAGCGACACAAATAACATGCTGAAGGAATACTGCTATATTACGATAAAAGGGGCGCCGTAAACTTGGCACACCATTATAAGGGACGCTGAAAACTACCGTCTTGAAATAATCCAGCGTTGAATCTGTCACAAGGATATTGTTGTGTGTAATATATGGTTTCATAATTCACCTGTATATATAGGCAGAGCACCATGCCCTGACCCCATTTATTTACAACTGAATTACTCAAATCATATGTGAACCCAACAAGGTTCAGATGCTGGGATAATGATCATAATATTGGAGGCTGGAGCCTCATGATAGCTGATACTGGATAATGGCTATAGTATGTAATGACATATATATGGTAATATAGAGATAGAGTGTATATAGAGCATAATAGACATAGCTATATACCTTGTAGACGTAAATAGCGATTAAATATCAGCTCAGCCAGAATGGGATTAGCGGATACGTAAAACGTTACCGGTTATTAAGCGGCACAACTTCCCCCCGGTAATATTCAATAGCGGTTGTAGACACATGTTGTTTTCTTGATTTTGATCTTTTGAAACCTCGAATTTGCTCAAAACCGCCGATCCTTGCAACTGTCAGAGTCAGGAAAAACCATCGGCGGTTTTCCCCTGGCATTGTACGAGGTGCAGATCTGACACTAAACAGCTGCGGTAGTTAGCCGGTCTACCACGCAAAAACTCAGCAACGTTGGGCGGTATTGAGGGAAGAATTCAGCGACACAAGTGACATGAAGAACCTCCTCACCGAGTATAAAAGCCAAAGATATGGCGGCCAAAAGACCGCCATCAATCTTGATTAATGCTGGAACTAAGGTTTTGAATGCTCCTGTTCCTGACGTTTTTGATGCCGTGTTTTGCGCTTCCGCTTGCGAGTATCCTCAACAAACTGGCTGACAGCCATCTCTTCCCCGGTCGCAAACTCTGGCTTTAATGTACCAATAACCTGCCCCAGCTTAGCCATACAGATAGGCCAAAAAGACCAGACGTCATTCTTGTCGAACAGCTCTACCTCATTAAGGCTCAGGAGTTTGGCGAATTTACGGGCCAGACGCCCCCCTGAATCACCACGCCTCAAGACATCTACCCATGCTTTGATACCATTAGTTTTGGGCCGGTCATTGGTAAAGACAGCGTTTATTAGCTCCCCCTTCAGCTTGCGCTTATACACCAACAGACGCTCAAAGGGATGTTCGAGCTTTGAGAGGTCCGACAGCATCAGCGCTTTCTGCCTGAATCCTCGCCTACCAGGACCAGTAGACTCAGGTTGTATACGCATTTCAACACGTAGAAACTTCGGATGTTCTTCCTTGTCAATTTCAAGGAAATACTCCCGTTTACGCCTCCCTTTTTCATTCACATATCCTGCTTGCTCAGGGAATGTGATCCTCTTAAATAGCGTGGCATCGATCTTGCCATAGATTAACACTGATAGTTTCGAGTCAAACGCCCCAAGGGATAACCCCGGCAACCCTTTATCATTATCGTAGTCTTTATAAATCGATGACTTTTTTAGGCCCCAAAGATAGTCATTCAACTTGCACCCATAGATATCCAGAGCGATATCAAGCCGGGTGACCCATGCCCGCGCCAGCAGGTGAGCAAAAGTTTCACCGAGACGGTCACTCAACCACTTAAGCAGTAGATCCATCCGTTTACCCGTCATGTGTTGGGGATGAAACTGGATACTGAACCCGCCAGTTCCTGGTGCTTTTGGCCCCCACATGAGATATGCCAGCATTGGTGCATCAGGTTCATTACGTGAAATGCACAAACCATACTTGTAAGGGTGACATGTCCCCGTTGCGTTCCGGGGAGGTTTCTTCTGCACAACATAGTTTTTCCACTCCCGTTCCGGTAAAGACTGCAACTTCTGAACAAACTCAGATTTCTCCTCCTCACTGTGGAAGCGGGATACGATTGAAAGCCAGTCGATGCGCAGCTTCATCTCATGCCCCTCAAGGCTGTCACAAATCTTATCTGATGGACTAAATTCAACATTCTTCTTGTTAAGCAACTTATTCTTTTTCATTGGTGTTCCGTATCAGGACTAACCCGATTAAGGAACAGAGAGCATCAGCAACCCATCAGAAATCAGTAGTAACTGTGATGAATCGATTGTTTAGTTAAACCAGCGTCAGCATTGACTGATATGTTCTCTGTTCATGGTTATACGTGCGTGAATAACGTGCTGTTAGACGTTCATGCACTTACTGAACACGCTGGCGGTCAGCCAGCCACTGGTTAACTTCATGTTCGTAGAAACCTACCGAACGGATACCTATGCGGACCTGCCGGGGGAATTCATTACGCTGGAGCATTCTGTAGAGTGAAGCCCTGCTCATGGCACAACGTTCAAGAACTTCCGGGACTTTGATGATACGAATTGTGGTCATAACGCACCTGTTTAAGTTACGCATCGGCTGATGCGAACAGGCTTTTACAACCATCATTTCCACCCCTATTTTGGTCAAAAATGCCAAAAGCAACTGTTGCATAATCGAAAAATCAAATTTGCAACAGTTGCTTTAGTGAATTAGTTCAGGCTTAATCCTCAATAAAGCAACTGTTGCTTTTTCATGTGATGGTTGAATACAACATTGGGGGCTTAATGAAAAATCAGAAAACAAGCGATGCCGTGATTCGGGTTTTTGCTAGTAGGGAAAACCTTGAAGAGGAGATTGGAAGTGCTTTCTCGATCAATATGAATAAACAGGTGAAGGCGAGGTTGCGTGAGTTATGTGTGTTCTATGGTCACGAGGACATGCTCACAAGGAAATCAGGAACAGGCCGGCGTTTTAGCGATGTACTTGCCAGACTGATTGATGCTCATTACATTGCTTATGTATTCAAACCTCAAACTGATCCAGCCAAGAAGTTGATTAAAGCTTTCAAGCATGTTCATCTTTTGAAAATGAGGGGCAAGGATAATGAAACTATCAAGGAGTCCATGATCGACAAAGGATTTGATAAGCCTGGAGCTATTGCAGATGTCCTGACAGACCCAAAAATGGACCCTAAAGCATGGTCAGAGAAGGACGTAGAAAAGATGCTAAACCCGGAGAAAGTACTAAAGCTTTTGATGAAAATCGAAAGTAAATAAAAGGGGTGAAATTGCTCCTAGCGACATACTTTCACAACACAGGTAAATGATACCGTCACCAGCATTTGAGACGTCTGCTGGCGTTCACTTTCATAGTCTCACCACGATAGTCATAGCGCGTCGTCGTGGATATGTCGCTGTGGCCTGCCAATTGGCGTACGGTGTTGATATCCACGCCCTGCTCCAGTAAACGGGTGATGAAGGTGCGCCGCATATCATGGGGGGTAAAACGCGCTATGCCTGACGTATGCTGTAACTCAGCCAGGATACCCGTTAACCCGGTTGTTGTCAGAGGCTGGCTGGCGACCTTACCGTTGCGCTGGATACGGCTGAACAGTGCACTATCAGCTTCGTTTACGCTGACTTTCAGCCAAGTGCGGATAGCTTTATCCACTGCATCCGCCACGTGAATTTCACGGTATTTTCACCCCTTCCCTTGCCTCACTGTCAGGATGCCATTGTCATAGTCCCGGCGTTCAAGTTTGACCAGTTCCCCGGCCCGCAGCCCCGTTCCACAAAGCGTCAGCACGGCGGTATCACGACAGCGCCGTACCGGTTGCTGATGCTATTTTGCAGCCTGAATCAGTGCCCGGATTTCCTGCCTGTCCAGCGCCCTTCCTTTGCGCTGGATATCACCGCTCACGCGCTTCACTGATCGGATACGTGCCAGCGTTTCGGCATCCATGCAATTGAGGTTAAAGGCCGTCTGCGCTGCGCCCCGGAGTGCTGACAACGCCATGTTCACCGATGACACGGCGTAACCGTCATCCAGCAGTGCCGCACGTACTTTAGCGACGGCGGCGTAGTTCAGTTGCTCCCACGGGTAGTGTTCTGCATCCGCACCGCGTTTAAGTATGCTGGCACTGCGGTTCAACAGGCTGGTGATACCTCGCCGTCCCGATGGTGCAAGACCGTCAATATACGCATCGAACACGGTGGCTTGCACCATAGGCACGATCTGACGTAACGCCGTCCTGATCATGCGTTTAACCCGCAATAACGTACATTAAACCAGGTAACTTTCAGCATCACACCAGCCCCCGCTCAGCCATCGACACCGTTTTAGTCCCCGCCACGATAAAGTGATCAAGTAACCGCACATCCAGCATTTCCAGCAGCTCCTGAAGCTTTTTGGTCAACTGGATGTCACAACGGCTGGGTTCAGGCTCGCCGCTGGGGTGGTTGTGGACAAGGATGACTGCGGCGGCGTTATGTTTCAGTACGCGTTTGATAACTTCGCGGGGGTGAACGCTGACCGAGTTTAACGTACCCCTGAACAGGATTTCGCGGTGCAGCAGCTGATTCTGATTATCGAGCAGGATGATACCAAACTCTTCATGTTCAAGCGGTGCCAGCTCAACCATCACGCACCGCCGTACATCATCAGGGGAGCAGAGCTGAACGCCACGCTGGTAGTACCGGCTGATAATGTCACGCGCCTGGTCAAGGATACGGGTTTCACGCTGGGTAAACATGGTCATATCAGAACTCCCGTTCAATGAAGTAAATGGCATCGGGAAACAGCTGGCGGCGGGTTACGCCAGTACGCAGGGAGAAAGCTTTACGGGGCATGGTGGTTCGCCCGTTGCTGTCGAAGAAACAGAGCGTTTCTTCATCTATTTTGACCAGAAGGGACCAGTGAAACTGGTCGCTGAGCATAATCAGGCGGGAGTAGTCAGTGACGTCCAGAAAACGCTGCATTTCCCTGAAAAGCCGCCCATCTGTTAATCCCCGCTTCCCGGCAAAGGGTCTGGTGATTTGAACCGGGAACTGGCGGCTGTAATGCCCTTTCTGCAGCACCTGAGCTATCAGCCAGTCTAAACGGTCTTCTTCAATCCCTTCAGTCAGCCATTCATGCAAAGGCCAGCGCTGCTGATAAGTCTGAATAAGCCGGTTCATTAAGGGGCGTCGTTTCACTCTGCCGTCATACAGCCAGCTCAGCATGTTAACTACGCAATAAGCACCGCAAAGACAGTCCAGTTCGCCCTGTTGAGACGCACGTATCCCTCTGTTATCAGTCACAGATAATTCTCCATGTCAGTAGTGATGATTAGTAAAGAGGGATTAGCTTTCCCACAGGACGGTAATGGTGTAGACGTTCATGGCGTGATACTGAATAAAGTTGGATTGCCAGAGTTCAAATAACTCCCTTCCGGCGTTAACAGGCAGATCACCAACATGGGCAAGAAAGACATATTGCTGACTCCAGCTAATATCAATTTCCTTTTCCAGTTCGGGGTATACCGTCCCCATATAACCGAAGTCGGTGATGTAATCAAAATACCATTCATCATTGCGTGAAATAAGTCGTATTTCGACAGGATGGTAACCGCCATTTTCGGCGCTATAACTCAGGTCTTTAAATAAAAGACTGACAGCGACTATTCTAGCTTTATGCGGTGGGGGATTTCCCGCTTCATTTAATATTATATTTATTAATTCCTGATCGACGGGCATAGCTAGCCCTTCCTGATGGACAATATTCATCAGTGATTTTCCTGTTCAACATATTCTGATAAGACGTTATGTCTGCACTAACACAGGCGGGGTTTAATCACCTAATAAATGGTAAGTGCATGACAACGTACTGACTGGGTAAAATATAGTTCATCAGCATTATAATTATATCAACAATATACTTTTAGTGCAAATAATAACAACAAGGAACTAATTTTTGATTCAGAAAAAATAACTGACAATAGGTTTATATTCATTATTAAGTGATAGCATACTTTCCATTCTGCCATGTCAGACTGGTCAGGACTCCGGGGTGGTTCCTTCTGTCTGACATGGCGGAAAACTGACGCTATCAGACCTTCCTGTTCAGCTTCTCAAAAAGGCGCTTACGCTCATCTTCGGGCAGCTTCATGATTTGTACCGCCAGTTCAGAAACATTGGGCCCCTGAGACATCAGATCGTCCTTTACCAGCCTGAGGGCCTGCTCCATCAGTAGCGCCCGCGAAGCTGGCGACATATTGCGATACAGCTGCACCCAGAGGCTTAGCTGGCGATCACTGTCGTTGAGAGTAAACGCTTCGCCCTTAGCCCTGTTTCTCTCATCATCAAGCGACATTGTGGCTGCGCTGATATGGTAAACAACGCCTTTCCCGGCAGTCCTTTTACGACGTATTTCCGGGTGCAGAGATGCCAGCTTTTCCAAGCGCATCCTAGCGCCACGCGCAGTGCCCGGCATCCCCTCAATATGAGTGAATTCCTCTGCTGTCAGCCAGTCTTTAGCCTCTTCAACAGAAGCTTCAGGATGGGTCGGTATAGCCGATACTGCTTTCTTGCTGCTCATATAAATTTCACCAGATATCAATGCGTTAATATGAAAACCAACAAATAGATACCAAAAGAACTTGAAAGGTATCTTTTATTCGCATTTAATATCCATGTACTGATTCCATGGAGTTAATACTGTGCGTAACTCAACAGCATCGCAGAAAAAGCAAAGCAAAGGAAGTTCAGGGAACTGGCATCGTGCCGATATTGTGGCAGCACTTCACAAGCGAGGGTTAACGCTGGCGTCACTGTCACGCAGTCACGGCCTTGCGCCACGGACATTAAATAACGCCTTAGAGCGTCATTATCCCAGAGCTGAGCGCATTATTGCCGGGGCTCTGGATACCACACCGGAAACATTGTGGCCGGAAAGGTATGCCCTTAAAACTGGACCTAAAAGCAGGTAAAGGATGCAGTCATGGCAACCACCATCACTGAAATAACGGAATGTTTTGAGTATTTTTTTAGTTCTCTTTATCGCAGGGAGTTCGTCAAAACCCTGCGTCTGAACGAATGTAGCGAGCGGGAATTACTGCCTCTGGTACGTTGCTATTTGCTGGGTTGGTTTGCAGATAATGTCTCACCGGAAGTAAAAAGCAAGCTGCCAGGAACTGTAACCGGACACGGTTACATTGATTTTGTCATTGATGATGTAGCCGTTGAGTTCGCAGTACGTAAACCAACTACGGCACGTTCCAGTGTCTCCGCGACCGTCAACAGTACAGAAGTAAAGAAATTGATGAAGCACGACGGCAAAGCCTTGCTTGTGCTATTTGACTTCTCTGACACGCCCTACTCAGAAGAACAGATCGAATCTTTCCGCAACTGGCCCTCTCTCGGTCGAGGGAATCATCGCAAGTCCGCATTCAACGTCGTTTATTTCTTTGTGGAAAAACGCAGACCGCTGGCACTGGGGAAAATAACCAAAAACATCCGTATCACTTAACAGGGAATTAATTAATGAACAGAAAACTGTTGGCCTTATTGATGGCAGCCATAACGCTACCTGTCGCGGCAGCGCAGTACGTAAAACCCGGAGCAGTTTTAACCCTGAATCCGGAAAAGGGCAATGCTGAATTCAACATTAATGCCTCAACGAGGGATGGTTCGGGCGTATGCAATATAGAGGGTACAGCACAGCAAATAGCTGCCGGAGAAAGCCAGAAGCGTCGCTGGGTCTGGAATGACAATACCAGCCAGTGTGTTGCAGTAATTAGTGAACTGAATAACGGTAAGGCCAGTGTTATGACTCGTGGTTGCGAAGATTACTGTGGGGCTTCCGCGACAGGCATAATGGATGGTCAGTTTAATAAGAAATAAAAGTATCGTTAATTAATGAAGGAACTCTAGATGAAAAGAACAATACTTCTGGTATTAATAGCTGCTGGTTTGTTGGCTGGCTGTGGTGAGAAAACGCCAAAATGTAGTAGTGATGATGCAAAAAATCTGGTCGTGGATATTGCAAGAAAGACAATCGAGAAAGGGATGAAACTGGATAAGGATGTGCGTATTTCTGTAGAAAATGTCAGAACAATTAGCCATGAATCAGGTCTGGATGTTTATCAGTGCGCTGCTGATTTAACGTTTACAAAACCAGATTTGCAAAATTCTCTACCAATCACCTACCGGATTCAGAAAACTGATGAAGGTAAAGGTCAGTTCTATATAAACGTATCTGGATTGTAAAAGGGCTACAAGACATTGGGGGTTTTAGCATTATTATTTAAGTTAAACCCCCAAAAACTTAAAACAAATTAATACACTTTGGTTTTCTTACATATAAAGTTGAGCAACTACAACATCAACCAGATCATCGTACCTGATTAAATTTATATCAACATCCTCTGACATCATTTCTCTTATTTCAGTAGCATTGATATCACAACGTCTTCCTACTACAATTGGAATCTTGGGACTTTCAACCTGCAACCCATGAAGCTTATATACACTGTCCCTATTGTTTACATTTGAAAAATATCTAACATATGCTTTTGCTTGCGCCAAATATGTACTAAAGAAACTTGAAAACTTTCTACGATTCCTATTACCGACAACAATAGGCTTTTTCAATCGCGGTAGTTTAAATGACCTGCTCCCCATTGATTAATACACCGCGATGTTAGTAATGTCTTCATAAGCCACATTAGCACATCCCCATGAAGAAGTGTTTTTCCGACGAACAGATCATCTGTATCCTCCGCGAGGCTGAAGCCGGGGTTTCTGCCCGTAAGCTCTGCCGTAAGCACGCCATTTCCGACGCCACTTTTTATACCTGGCGTAAGAAGTATACCGGTATGGAGTTGCCCGAGGTTATTTTATGAAGATGAAATAGATAGGCCAAAAATTTAGTCGTTGTCACAATTAACGAATTGTCGCCGAAACGCTGGCAGCGTATTGTAGTTATGCTTCCCTAATGTTATGAATTTTTGTTGATTTTACATTCAAAAATGATAGTTACAGGTGGAACTATGTCAATATTGCAGGAAATCCTAACTTGGACGCAGGGACTTCCTGCGTGGCAGAGCGATGCAGTTTCTCGCTTATTAGTGAAACAAACGCTTACGCAGCAGGATCATGAGGATTTATATGCGTTACTCAAACTTAATTTTGGAATTCCTGACCCCAAAAATCGCCAAGCTCATCCGCTAACTGCCGATCAAATACCAGTACAGGTTAAGAAAGACACAAATATCAAACTATCCACCATCAAAAATCTTCACAGTGTTAATGCTATTGCAGAAAATCAGCAGTTAGAGATAGGTCCAACTGGCATGACTGTTATTTATGGCGATAATGGATCTGGCAAGTCAGGGTATTCGCGTGTTCTAAAACAAGCCTGCCGTGCTCGCGATCAGTCAGAACCAGTTCATCCCAATGCAAATTTACCAGAAGCCAAAACGGGCAATGCTCAGGCATCATTCAACATTACTGTTGATGGAACTGACAAGGAGGTAACTTGGTATCAAGGAAAAGAAGCCCCACCTGAACTTTCTTCTTTCGCAATCTTCGATACGCGTTGCGCTCGTGCCTATTTAGATAATGAGGATGACTTTTCCTATGTGCCATACGGTTTGGGAGTATTCGAGGCTCTTGCAAAGGTATGCAAACAACTGAGAACCTCTATTGAGGCAGAACAAGTACAATCAGCTGTAGACCTCACCACATTTGCTCATCTACATGGTGAAACAACTGTGGGCAAGTTGATCTCCGCGCTCAATGCGAAATCTAGCATTGCACAAATTGAAGCCCTCGCAACTCTCAAGCCAGAAGAACTTACATTACGAGAGACCTTAGAGAATAGCCTCAAAGAGAACAACCCAAAAGAAAAAGCTGGTTTATTGCGGTTACGCGCACGCCGAGTTACCGCACTTGCTACAAACACAGTAGAGAAAGGGCTTATCGTTGGCCCAGAAGCTATTGCAAAGCTTAAAGCCCTTGCTGATAAATTCCGTACAGCCCAAGCTGCAGCAACTCTCGCCGCGAAAAACTTTAAGGAGAGTGAAAACCTTTTACCTGGAACAGGAGGAGAAGCATGGCGAGAATTATTTGATGCAGCTCGAAAATTTGCTTTAGAAGCCCATCCAGATAAGCCGTTTCCAAACCTTGGACAAGACGATGCGTGCCCGCTGTGCCAGCAACCATTAGCTGAAGGTGCGGAAAGATTGCTTCGATTTGAATCGTTTATACAGGCAGAGACTGAAAAAACTGCTCAGGCATGCCGCAAGGCACTCGCTGATGAATACCGTCTATTCAAATCCGCAGTTATCACGTTGAACTTTGACGAAATAACACAGGCCGAGATAGCCGAAATTGCCCCCTCTTTAGTTGTCGAAATTAAGTCTTTCGAAGCTGCATTGGCCGCTCGGCACGAAGCAATCAAAACAGCTATTATTTCGAATGACTGGACTGGGCTAAATGTAGTATTAGACAGTCCGGTAGATAAGTTAAAAGAGTTAGCAAACAAACTGAATACCGAAGCGGAAGCTCTGGAAAAAGCGTCGAATGAAGAGGCTCGCGCTGTTTTGCTTAAACAACTTGGAGAATTGGATGCACGACTAAAACTAAGCCAAGTCAAGGAAGCCGTACTTACGGCTGTGACGAAACTTGGACACCTAGCAAAGCTCAAAAACTGTCTTAGCGCAGTCAGAACAAATGCTATATCAATTAAAGCATCCGAACTGGCGGAAAATGTCGTATCCAAAGAACTAGCTGACGCATTGAACCGGGAATTTAGAACACTGGGAGTTGGTAGCTTGAGTGTTTCCTTGCAAAGCCGTACAGATCGAGGGAAAGCGCTGCACAAACTTAAACTTCATTTGCCACAAAGTCGCTCGCCAGGAGAAATATTAAGCGAAGGTGAACAACGAGCCATTGCGCTCGGTTCGTTTCTAGCAGAAGTAGGATTAAGCGGCAGCAAGGGAGGAGTAGTCTTCGACGATCCTGTATCCTCCCTAGACCATCGCCGTCGAGAACGTGTAGCCAAACGCCTCGCGGCTGAAGCATTGCAGCGACAAGTTATCATTTTCACTCATGACATTTACTTCCTCTGTCTGTTAACCGAAGAAGCAAAGCAAGCGGGTGCTACAGTGTTCACACAAAGTCTTACGCGCCGTGCAGAAGGCTTCGGTATTGCAGATCCTGAGTTACCGTTTGAGGGAAAAAATACAAGTAAACGTGTTGGCGCGTTGAAAGCGCAGCAACAGTTAATTGCCAAACTTTACAAAGAAGGCAATGAGCAGGAGCATCAGCGACTGACAGTTGACGCGTATTTTCGCTTACGCATGGCATGGGAACGCGCAGTAGAAGAAGTTCTCCTGCGCGAAGTTATCCTTCGCTTCCGCAAGGGCGTAGAAACTCAAAGACTCGTTGGTGTTATTGTAGACGACAATGACTATGCACAAGTCCATGCGGGGATGAGTAGGTGCTCCAACTACGCCCATGATAAAGCTATGGCAGGTGGTGTTGCGATTCCTGATCCAGAGGAGCTTCTTGCTGACATTACCGCGTTAGAGAATTGGCGTACCCAAATACACAAACGTTCAGAAGAGACAGCTAAGAAACGCAAAATGGGGCCAGTCGTTACAGCTATTTAAGGCATATGTCCGCCAACCAAGTAGCAAATGAGGTTGTTCAATCTTTCCTCATTTGCTCTTTAACTACATTTCAGTGGCTCTTAGTACAACGTACAAAAAGGTCGCTTAAAAATGGATGTAGGAAATGATCTAATGGCATCATTCCGAGTTTATTTACAGCAACCGTTTAAGCAGAAAACGGGACTAAGCGCCTAGTGAAACTGTTGCCAGATCATTTAACATTCTGCCCATGAATCAACGCTATGGTGCTGGATGTCCTAGGATAGTACCAATAGCGCTATCATCGTTTGATGCTCATTTTGCGATGTGATACGCAGATTTTGTTCTAACGAATAGCTTATCTGAAGCGCCTTATGTACTCATCCTTGAACTAAAAACACACTCATAACTGAGTATCAATGAATCAATCTAAAATCAATAAATTTGCATAATATAAATATCACTTTCAGTTCAATAGCCGAAAGAGACACGAATAAGGATAAAGTCATGCCCAAGAATACAAAGACTTCAAACAAAAACGAACTGCATACTTTAACTGATGAAGACCGAGTTGATGTTCTTACCTTTGGAGTTGGTCATGGTGATTGCCAGCTTATTGAGTTTTGGCAGAAAGGTGAAATAGCTTTCCGTCTACTCTATGATGGAGGCTTAACTTTATCACCCACTCTCGTTGACCATTTACGTGCAAAACGTGATGGTAATAAAGCAGATATCGACATTGTAGTACTCAGTCACGTTGATGCAGACCACCGTAAAGGAATAAATGAACTTCTCAAACATGAGGATATTTCCATTGGTGAACTCTGGCTACCATGTTTACCTGCTTTTCGCCGTTTAAGCTGGCTTTTTGCACCACGCGTACAAGACGCTGTAGCTTTAGCTGAAGAGATCGAAGCATGCGCAATCAAGAGAAATATACCGATTGTCTATCCGCTTGAGGGGCATGTACATCGCGCGGGTCATGAATCAACGTTGCAGATATCAGTGATTTCGCCTGCCCGCAAGCTCATGAAAAGACTCTACAGCGCCCCACTGTCGGAGTTACAGCCATTGCTGACACATACCACCTTACCTCTGGAATGGCTAATTCACTCATCATTGCTCACAGATGAGGATAATGATTTTACAGTAGAAGCGGAGATGTTTGACAATCAAACGGCCCTTACACCAGAACAATTCAAAGCAGAGCCTCCGCAAATAATCCGAGGTACAGGTGACAACGATGCCCTCCAGAAACTGAATCAATATAAAGACTCGCTCGGCGCATCATCAGAACCCGATTTTTTTGGCAAATGTCAGGTGAATAACACCTCATTGGTATTGGTGATTGATACTGTACTGGAACAACGCCATCGGCGGCGAATCGTGCTGACCGGTGACCAGGAGAACTGGGTATGGATTGCCTCCGAACATCCAATGGGGTTAGGTGCAGACGTTATGAAAGCGCCGCACCATGGCAGCCGGATATTTCTCTCCGATGCAGGTGATGGGATAAGTGACGTCGAACAGTTCTGGCTCTGGACGCGGCCGCGGATTGTCACAGTAAGTGCCAACGGCAAACACTCACATCCCCATTGCCAGTTTCGCGAGTCCATACGGATGATTGGCGCGACGTTGGTTTGCCCCAACAAACGCCTCAAAGAGTGGATTTTTTCTGACGTACAGCCACCTGCAAACTCCTCCTGTTCAGTGCATTTTGGTTGCCAAACTAAATCGCAACATGCGGTGCAATGCTTAAGCCTGGCCGCTCGGAGTGAGTCGCTGAACGCAGCTGCTTGCCTAAGTGGCAATGGACATCGTAGCCCTGCCCCGCTGGTTGTAATGCAGCAAAAACTTATTGAGCCAGATGAATCATTTATACGCTGGACGCAAAGCGAAGTCCGCAAGCACGCACATTGGCTCAACAAGCAGATTAGTAAGCAAAGACGCGATGATTTAGCCATCATTCCTGAAGTTAATCGTGCAAACCAAGCTGTTGCTAAATTAACAATTAAGGAGGCGCTATGCCGTTTTGGTGGTAAAGAACGCCTAGCACTGAGATGCGATCCGGCGCCTGTCGTGCGCTATGCACAATCACATGGCTTATTGTGGGCAGAAGCAGGTTACCGTATTGGGATAGAAACAAAAATTGTCGCACCACTAACAGACCAGGAGTATCAGAAAGCTCTAGGACGAATAATCAGATTTGACCATTTACTTTTTGCATCCGAACATGCTCCCGATGAACACACAGAACTTCTGCGTGATCGCTATACATTTTTGCAGCATGTCGATACACAAGCCTTAACAACACTGTCGGCACGTTGGGCTGGTATTCCGGATGATGATTTTGAAGAGCACCTTAAATCGGATCTCTTTCATGACTTGATTCGTCACTATCAATTCAGGGCCGTGATATGGCGGCATGGTCGCTACAGACAACCACGTGTGCTTCTGCATCTTTATAAAAAAGGGAAGACTGTGTTACCGGACTTTCTGCCAACAAATGTGATATCAACCTGCCTAGCATATGACCAAGCATACACCTTACTGGATAGCGTAATGATGAAACATTTTTTTAATAACGACTCACCCATTGTATTTCCTCCACTGCGTTACCTGCCAAAGGAAAAATATTCTAATGGTTCCTTTATTATATTGGGGGAAGATATAAAGGATTTTTATCAAAAAATACAAACAGAAAATGAGTCGGGTGAACCTATCAAGGGTGTTGAGTTTAAAACCAGAGTACCGGAGCTGGGCTGGTTTGAATTCTGAGAAAATCGATGAGACATTATCGATATCTAAGTAGTGGACTGGCTCCATCCCAGTAGATGAATCTACCCTATGAGCAATAGTGGTGATGGAGCAATGGGTCCTATCCGTGACCCAGGCTCAAATTCAGTATAGTTCTTAATAAGAGATCTTCGTCTTTGTCAATAAAGCCGGTCTTGTTCAACGAATAGTTCTGGTCGGAAGCCAGTATGGAATCATACTGGCGCTTGCATGGGAACAGGAACAAGCTGAAGCAGAAATGCATCGACTGAAACCCTATTTTGAAGGTTTAACGGATTATCAATGACAAGAGGTTGAGAATCAGTCACCCCAATGAATACAACTGCTTTCAAGGTTAAAAATACGTGATCACACAATTTAAGGACAATCGAAATAAATGAACTATACCCGCGGGTGGGAATAACATATAACAAATTTCATACCACCTTAGATCGCGCTTAGATATGTTGACAGCAGTCTTGAGTACCTTGGTCGCATTAGGGTTTCCAGCCAAAGGATCTAAACTAACAGCCAGTACAACCAGTAATTCTGCGTATAGAAACCATGCAATCAAGCGATTTTCATTGGTATCTCGGTAAAATTCCTCAAGTACTATAGCTAGGCATAGAGACAGTTTATAGTTTGCGAAAGCCCATCATATTCTTTGAAGATAAGAAAATACGTAAGTACGCATTAAAGCACACCATCGAAGCTTTAGTTGCAATAAGCCGTAGCTCTGCGTCGTTATTGCTGAGAAATCCATCGCCCTATACATTGTACATGCTGTACCAAAATCACCGGCAAAAAAGCTATCTTTTCACGTTAGTCCAAAATAGATAAACAGGCGTTGTAGTAATTAGCCCCAAATAACAGCATTAACCAAGGTGAGTACACATGTGAGTGTGAGAATAACAACATAAAAATAAAAACCTGTAATAACAGCAAAATAACTGCCAAATCACGACTCAACGTCTAAAAGGTAACTTCATTGCATTTTCTCTTAATCCTCTGGAATCATTCTTAATGCTGCATCAAGTTCATCATTTAACATGCTGCCTACAAACAAACTTTGTGAGGCAAAGTATTTTACTCCCGGGCCAAGAGCACCAACACGCTTTAAAATACGTTGCTGCGCTGCATAAGCTGGCTTTATTCTACTATCAACATCTTTCCACCATTTGAGACCATACTTTCTAATTATCTTCCCCTTTACTCTTTTAAAATACTCCTTACTATCCTCACCCTTATAAGAGACTAATACACTAGCCCAGATCATTTTCTTGTGAATAGATAGTGGCCTATACTCCCGCTCAATTAAATCAATTCGAACATTAGGATGTAAAAGCAAACTACCATCAAGTATTTTACGTTTTATCCACAAACGTCTGGCACACTCATAGATGCTTTTCTTGACTTCTTTTTCAAGATGTCTGGTATAAGTTGCCCAAGTTTCTAGATCATCAACTAATGATAATTTCTCAATTAGAGTTTGCTGTTCGGTATTGAAATCGCTAAGCATGAATAATCCCTTCTATTGCAGCAACATAAATTAATAATGCATCTGTATTTGTTATTTTATCAGGCCATCCAAGTAATCCGCCCATACCTGCAGCCATTTCCGGCACTCCGCATCATACTTATACAAGTTGTAGATCCCTTCAACGCCGCCCCGCGTATGCCCCAATACAGCCTCTGCAACCTCATTAGGACACTGTAAGCGGGAGAGCCCTGTTCGTACAGTACGACGCAGATCGTGCGGCGTCCAATGAGGTATATCAAGCATATGACCACTTTCACGTAAACGCCATGAGTTTTCAGTTAGATACTTCTGCTGGATTGGCTTCTTCGTGGCCTGTGAAGGGAATAGGTATTTATCAGAGGTGAGGCGTAGAACTTTGAGAAAGTCGATAGCCTGATCGGATAACTGAACGTAGCGTTCAACCCCTGATTTGGTTTCCCGCAGATGAATGGTGCCTTTTTCAAGATCAACATCATCCCAAGCCATGTTGCAGACTTCACCTGTCCGGCATCCTGTCCAGAGCGTCAGACGCAACACGTTTTTAATCGTTGGCGTATAAGCCGAACCCGGAAGCCATTTAAGGAATTTTCCAAGCTCGTCCTCACTCAGTACTCGTGTTCCACGTCCATTTGTGAGCTTGATTCTGGTCTGTCGTAAGCTGGATTTTGCTAACAACGCTGGATTCGCAAAACTATCATCAAAGCGCCCAAGGCCAATTGCAAATTCATATGCGAGTGAAAGCTCCCTCAGTACATTCCCTGCCTGTACGGTTGCACCTCGAGCTACAATGCCATTAATTAAATTAATGACATCCTGGCGCGTAATCTCAGCAGCATTCCGGGCTCCTAAGCTTTTAACGGCGTCACCATAGAGAGTACGACGAACTTCAGCCTGCCCTTTCAGCTTTCTGGCGCCGGGAATAACCTTCCCGTCCTTCGTTTTACGATCCTCAATACGTTCGGTAAGATACAGTTCAACTAATCCCTGTACGGTCAATTCAGGGATCTTAGCTTGTTCAGCCTCAATCGCACGCTTGATCTTATCTTTTTTGAGTTCAGTCGCAGGGCACCGGCCTTCCTGTCGGAGGAGCTTTAATTCGTGGAGTTTAAGACGTGCAGCGGCGAGAGAAGTTTGCGGGAAGTTACCAATTTTAACCTGAGCAAGCTTGCCAGTCAGAGGACTTGTGTAACGGTAGAAAAAAGACTTAACCCCAGTTGCACCACAGGAGACACGTAAGCCACGATTTTCGCCTACATCAGCCTTATCTTTATCGCCTGGCTTCATCATTTCTACCGCTTTAAACGAAAGTGGCTTTCCCTCTTGTTTTCCTGCCATAAAGACTCCGTTATCATGCACCTTATGCAGTCATGAACATAAATGTAGGTTGTGCTGTATGTGCCCATATTTTACCAGGCTATAGGTTGGCAAGCTACACTTTAACCTACATTTAAATGTAGGATTTCATGATATTCGATGAGACAACGTGAAACCTAATGATAACCATAAAAACCACTAACTCATTAAAAATTAAGAAAATGGACATCATAAGCTGATGAGTACACTAGAGAATCTTGACGCCCACACCCCAATGATGCAGCAGTATCTGCGTCTAAAAGCTGAACATCCCGAGATCCTGTTGTTTTACCGGATGGGGGATTTTTATGAGTTATTTTTTGATGATGCCCGACGCGCTTCCCAACTCCTGGATATT